>JYMV01047600.1_pt2 | contig 13988 bp, 14 predicted proteins | sample 338911 | NCBI WGS metagenome assembly JYMV01 (sample SAMN03354496, study PRJNA234377) | hydrothermal vent metagenome | biome: Deep sea; feature: Hydrothermal plumes at the Eastern Lau Spreading Center, Western Pacific Ocean; material: Seawater | place: Tonga | collected 2009 | depth 2000 m m
CTGCGGACCGGCCCATCCAGCAAATCAAAAAATTTATCTACGATCAACGCTGATATTTCTGCGCCGGGCCCATTGGTTAGGTTATCTTCATAGACCAGGATCGCTTTTCCCGTTTTATCTAAGGATGTTTCGATAGAGTCCAAGTCAAGGGGATTTAATGTGCGCAGATCAAGCACCTCCACTGACCCAGACGGTAGATCACATTCACGTATAGCATCAAGGCTTTTCTGTACCATGGCGCCCCAGGTAACAATAGTTAATTCGTCACCCTCGGCCACAACCCGCGCATGTCCAAAAGACAGCAGGTAATTCTCATCCGGCTCTTCCGTAGCTGAAAATCCCTGGCGATATAGCCCTTTATGCTCCATAAATAATACCGGATCATCCATCCGGCAGGCCATCTTCAGCAAACCTTTGGCATCCCGCGCCGTAGACGGATAGGCAATGTAGATTCCCGGCATATGAATAAAATAACCATCAATGGACTGGCTGTGACAGAGAGAACCATGAATATAGCCCCCCACCGGAACCCTGATAACAAATGGACAGCTCCAAGCATTGTTAGACCGGTACCGCATGGTAACCACTTCATTTCGCAGTTGCATCATTGCGGTCCATATATAATCTCCAAACTGGATTTCCACTACCGGTTTGTATCCTGTTACTGCCATTCCAACGGCAGTGCCAATAATACTGGATTCCGCAAGAGGCGAATTAAAAACACGTTCTGTGCCGAAAGCGGTTGATAATCCTTTCGTGGCAGTGAAAACACCCCCTTTTGGATCAGCGATATCCTGTCCATAGACCATCATTTTATCATTATAGGCCATTTCCTCATGCAGGGCATGGTTGATGGCATCCACCAAAACAACTTTTTCAGCTATGGGTACAAGATCTGTTTCAGCAGGTTGTCCATCAGCACTATAAATGTGAGTTAAGGCAGTTTCTACCGCTGGATGATCCTGCTCATCCGCCCATTGTGCATCCTGGTCCACATGGATTTTTACTTCCTTGTTTATTTTTTCAATATCGCCTTCTGTAAAGAATTTTTCTTCCAAACACTCCTTTTCAAAAATATGGATCGGATCCCGTTTTTGGTCCTCTTTCAAAGCGTTTGGTGTGCGGTATTTGCGCTGGTCATCCGAACTGGAATGGGGAACCAGCCGGACAACATTTGAAACAATGACAGAGGGTCCTTTTCCTCTCCTGGCTCGCTCCGCCGCCTGTTTAAACGCCAGATTGGTTTCAAAGAAATTTGTTCCATCCACATCATAGCGGGAAAGGTTACGATACCCGCTCACCATGGCATAAATAGAGTCTGCGGTCTGATCGGAGCGATGGGTGCTGATAGCATATTCATTATCCTGAATATGAAAAATAAGCGGTGCTTTCGCCCGGCTTGCCCAGTTCAATGCTTCGTGAAAATCACCCTGGCTGGTGGTCCCTTCCCCAGCAGATACATATACAATTTCTCTGGATTTATCCATTTTTCGAGTCAGCGCACAGCCCACAGCCTGGAGAAATTGGGTTCCTGTTGGACTCGACTGGGTCACGATCCGCAGTGCCTTGTGCCCATAATGCATGGGCATTTGGCGCCCTCCGGAATTGGGGTCTGCGTCCCGGGCAAGAAAAGAGAGTAATTGTTCTCTGGCGGTCATTCCCAAACCCAAACAATAAGCTCCATCCCGATAATAAGGATAGGACCAGTCTTCACCCCCTTTCAACGTAATGGCGGCCGCCAATTGGGCAGCTTCATGCCCGGAGCACCCTATATGAAAAAATGCCTTGCCCTGTTTCAACATGGTCATCATTTTATCATCCAGCTTCCGGGCGATCACCATGGTTCGGTATATATCCAGAACCTGTTGCTTCGTAAAACCGTGGAGACGGGCCATTAGGCGTCCTTCCTGAAAAAATAGACCTTAAAATGATTGACTACCGCTTTTTTCACAGTTGACATTTTTGGATTTTGGCTTAAAAAGTTTGCCATGGAAGTAACACCGAAATCACGGATCCCGCAGGGGATGATCCCTTTATAAAATGATAGGTCCGGATTCACATTTAACGCAAAGCCGTGCATGGTCACCCACCGACTGATCCGCACTCCCAAAGCTGCTATTTTTTTATCCTGAACCCAAACGCCCGTGAGACCTTTCTTACATCCGGCACTGATCCCAAAATCGGAGAGAGCACTAATTAGCATCTGCTCCAGTGACCGCATATACCAGCTCACACTTTGCCGATATTTATGCAGGTCCAGGATAGGATAACCAACCAATTGTCCCGGTCCATGAAAGGTAATATCACCACCTCGATCAGTTTGCACCACCAAGACACCATTACCTTCTGGTTTTAATAAATTATCTCTGGGGGCGTTTTTACCAAGAGTGTATACTGGTTCATGTTCTACAAGAAGGAGACGATCTCCAATGTCCCCAGATATTCGGCGGGCTTGCAGTGCCTTTTGTAGATCCCAAACTTCCTGATATGCAGACATCCCCAGATCCATGACCTGTAGCGGGCGTTCTGTTTCATTGAAAGTACTGGTATGTGTCAACATAAGTTGGTTATACGCTTTCCCGTCCTATAATGGTCAAAAATTCGCTCCGGGTGCGGTCTGATTCCCGAAACTTGCCCAGCATGGAGGATGTACTCGCCAGACAATTCTGTTTTTCTACACCACGCATCTGCATACACATGTGCCTGCCCTCCATCACAACTGCCACTCCAATCGGATCCAAAACATCCTGGATTGTTTCAGCAATTTGGCGGGTCAGTCTTTCCTGGACCTGGAGGCGCCGGGAAAACATATCTATGACTCGGGGGATCTTGGACAGGCCAATCACTTTGCCATCCGGTATATAGCCAACATGAGCTTTCCCGAAAAAAGGGAGCAAGTGATGTTCGCACAAGCTGAAAAATTCCACATCCCTCACTACTACCATATCTTTAGCGTCCTCATCGAAAATGGCGTGATTAATGATCTCACCCAGTTTCTGGCGATATCCCCGGGAAAAGAATTCCCACGATTCAGCGACTCGCTCTGGGGTTTTCAGGAGACCTTCCCGGGAAGAATCTTCACCGATCTCCTCCAAAAGGCTTTGTATTAGGTCCTGGATTCTATCATGGCTGTTTTTATCTTTCATATGCAAATCCTTTTTTATCATAGGGGGCTATGTCGATTTTCCCTTTTAGTACATAAATCACGCCATAAATGACTGGCGTATCCAACAAAGCCACAATGACCTTGAATAAAAATCCATTCTCCAAAAGCGACCAGAATCGGTTCCATTCAATGGCACCAGCGAAACACAACAGCAGCAAAACTGTAGATGTATCCACAAACTGGCTCACAATAGTAGACCCATTATTTCGCAGCCAGAGATGTTTACCCTTGGTCATCCGTTTCCAGAAATGGAATAATCTGATATCAATGAACTGAGCAGCAAGGTAAGCGACCATAGATGCAAATACAGCTGGTCCATATAGTCCAAATACTTCATGGAAAGTTTCATTTTTTACGGGTGACCAATCTGTGCTCGCAACTGTATCAGCGATCAAGACAATACCCATGACAAACACGCTGGCAATAAGCCCGCTGATCACCACCTGATCCGCTTTCTTTTTTCCGTAAAGTTCAGAGATTAAGTCGGTTACTAAAAAAGTGATAGGATAGGGGAGGATACCTACCGATATCTCAAAGGTGTAAAGCCCAAATGGTGTCCAAGTAAAAAATTTCTGAAAAATAAGATTACAACTCACCAATGAAGCAATAAAGACTCCCGTCAGGATTAGATAAAATCGATTTTTAAAGTCCATTATTCTCCAGGACCGTAATAATCCGTATGAATGGAGTGCGTTTCCACAAGCCTTAACCTGTGAAGCGTACCCTGTTCAAGTCTCGGAGCAATTTCGTTCCAGGCCCAAATCAAAATATTTTCAGAGGATGGCTGCTTATCTTTAAACCATTCAATATCTTGTTCAATCTGGGAATGATCTAATACATTCACTACATGGGTTTTAACTAATACATTTAATTGTTTTAGATCCACCAGCCAACCAGAACCAGGATCAATGGGTCCGGTTATGGACACTTCTAAAATATAATTATGGCCGTGATTTCGATAATCTTTCCCAAAGACTGCTCTGTTTTTCTCTTCTGTCCATGCCTGGTTCCCGTATTTATGGGAAGCGCAAAAACGGTACTTTTTCGTAATGATTGGATTTGCCATATACTTGTACTATACAAAGAATAACAAGATTGGAAATTACCGTTCTTCCAACCGCCTTACAAAACATTATACATCGGCTGATGGGCACAAATCAACCAATATACACTCGCTGCATCGGGGATGTCTGGCAACACAAATGGTCCGGCCATGATCGATCACCATATGGGTTAACTTTACCCAATCTTTATCATCAAATAATTCCATTATATCTAATTCAATCTTTTTAGCATCTTTATATTTTGTAAATCCCAATAAACCCATGATCCGGATCATATGTGTATCAATCACCATCGCAGGCACATGATAGATCTCACCTAAAATACAGTTGGCTGTTTTTCGTCCCACGCCAGGCAGTCCAGCCAAATCATCCATATTGTCAGGTACCTGACCTTCAAATTCCTCCACAATCTTTAAACTGGCCCCCTGAATACTTCTGGCTTTCTGGTTGTGGTACCCGCAGGAGTGAATATCACCCGACAACTTCTCTACATCACAATAGGCAAAATCACTCGGTGAATGATATTTTAGAAATAGATCTTCCGTCACAATATTAACCCGATGGTCAGTACATTGGGCAGACAAGATCGTAGCAACTAGAAGTTCATGGGCGCTTTTATAATATAATGAACACTTTGAATCGGGGTAGGCTTTATAAAGAAGCTGGGCTATTTCGGCTGCACGTTCGTGCTTTTTAGCCTTGGATTCTCTCAATCAAGAAGTTCGTTTAGAAGGTTTGGAATATTCTTTACGAGGCTGGATCGGGGCAGAATTATGTCGCACCCGGCGCTCTTGAGTTTGGCTTGCTCCTTGTTGTTAACCTGTTTCATGGTACCAATGACCTTAATGCCATGTCGTTTTAATTCAGATACAAGGCCCACCGAAGCAAACACCGTTTCTTCCATATCAACAATTGCCAGTACAGAACTATCAGAAAAATCATCCGGGCTTGTTTTTTCATCATTGAATTCGACCTCCCGGCCAGCATCCACACAGGCTTCCGAGAGCTTGGAACCCAGTTCAAAATCTTTTACAAATAATAATACTTCTGTCATAATCAATCCAATGAAGGTACAAGGTTCCAGTCAAAATCATCGGGAACATTTGCCACTTCGTAGGCCCTTCGCACCTGCTCTATATTATCTAACAGTATTTGCACATTGATTCCCCGGTGAATTCCAAAGAAACTTTCGAATTTTTCAGTACATTTTCTCAACAAACTTTTCGCACCATTCATGTTCCCGTTTCCAAGATGAACAAAGCTTACAGCCAGTTGAATCAAACCCTGGATAAATTTTCGGTCTTCCAGATAATATTCGGACCATAGTTCTTCCCAGACCTCATGGGCCTCAAAAAAATCCCTAGAATGGTAATGCTTAAGCCCGGTTTGGAACAATTCTTCAATTTTTATTTGCTCAGTCACTGATAACAACTGGATCCTGCATACAATAATGTTTACCATCCATTTTTATGGTACAGGCCTGCAAATGCGGATCATGCTCAAAGAACAATATCCAATTCTCTTTTACCATCCGGGGTAACAGTTCTTCCTTTTCCTGCACTGTTAGCGCCGGATGGATATCATACGCCATAACCCATGGAACCGGAATGTGTGCGGCCATGGGCACCAAGTCAGCGCAGTAAAAAAGGGTTGCCTGATCATCCCGGATCAAAGGGTGCATAAGGCCTTTAGTATGACCATGGGTAAAATAGAGATCTATTCCGGGTAAAAAAGGTTCATCACCATTCACAATATTTAACATGTTATTTTCTGCTAAAACCATCCAGTCCCATTCCAGGAAACTGCCCTGGTCCTTTTGGCTGGGATGATTGGCCAACTGCCAGTTATCTTGTGAAACCCAATATGTTGCGTTAGAAAATGTAGGTATCACCTTCTCCCCATCCATGCGCGTATTTCCGCCGGCATGGTCGAAATGCAGGTGAGTGCAGAATATATCCGTGATATCGTCCGGCGTAAATCCATATTTCTGTAAAGATGATTCAATATTATATCGGGTCATGTCAATGTTATACATCCTCCGGTATTTTTCTGCCCATTTATCTCCATTTCCTGTATCCACCAAGATTTTACGGGCTCCATTGACCAACAACAGTGACCGGGTTACCATGCTGATCCGGTTCAGGGAATCTGCAGGAACCTGCTTTTCCCAAAGCGGTTTGGGAATAATGCCAAACATGGCACCCCCATCCAATCCGAATTCGCTGGTCTCAATACTGTATAATGTGTAATCACCAATTTTCATGATTCAAACCTTTGTTCCAATCGGGCTGCTGCCATTGTGGTACACTCATTTGAATCCATCCGTGCCAGCGCCCGCAGGGACTCTAAAATTACTAAATCGCGGCCACGGTCTAGTGATGGTTTATCTTGCTTAACAATAGATTCCGCCAACGCTATAAACCGATTCCCTGACTCTTTATGATCTTTCAATAACCAATGATCCTGATTGAGATCTAATGAACCATTTGCATCCAGGTCAAGAACAGATAACCAATGAGATATTTCCCGCCGGTAACTTTTTAATCGTACATTTTCACCAATCCATAAGCGCCAGACTGAAGAAAATGTGACCCATAAATCCGATTGATTATTTATAAGAATTGATTTATAAGTATTGTGCGGTTCTACTGTTTTACGCTCATGAGGTTTTGGTAATCGGTGCTGTTCAATTATATTTAGTAAACTGCAGACATAATTCCATATATCTTCCTTCAATTCTTGAAAATGAAAGCTGCGCAATAAATGAAACACAAAGGCCCCATTCCGATTTATATTTTGCAGCGCCAGGTCAGCCAGGGCATCTATGACTGCCCGGGAACGATCTGATGCCAGAAAGGTTTTGGCAGCAAATAATTTTGCTTCATTCCATTTGCATTCTTGTAATGCATCTTCCAGATCTCCCACAAACACAGCCAAACCAATACCGCTTCTAGTTGTTTCGTTCAAAACAGCATCATCATCTTTGCGCAGTGGCTGACTGGCCAATATTTCCAACCCAAATTTCAACAAGATTTTCGATGGGGTTTCCCGGTTTTCACCAATCATATTTTTTAACGAATTCATGACTATTGCCGGGTGATCACATGGCTTTTTCTTCCAGTCAACGCAGGCCGCAGTGAACAATAGATCATTAAGATATTGGACCAAAGTATCATCACCACTAAGCCCAGATTCTAGAGATTTAAGACAGGTATCCTGATCACCTTTGGAAAAGGCATCTCGGAATACAGATCTGTTCATTGGGTTTTATTAACTGTCTTTTTTATCGTACCGGCCGAGATAGTAAAACAATTGTATAGATAACCCGGTCATTCGGGAATATTCTGACGGTGTTCCTTTTCCTTCACCGGGAAACATAGGATCATAATCATCATATTTACCATTCCACGATGAATCCAGGCGCGTGGATTCCTTCCATTTATTTCCCGTTATATTCCATTTCGTATCAAAAACACTGGAAAGAGGCATTGAATTAAAATCATGATAGTAACCCACTTCATAGCCAAAACGTTCGGAAATTTTACCGCCCTTTAAAAAGCCAAACCGAAGACTGGGTGTTTTATCCTGGTTTACTCCATCAGGAATTACCATAAAACGTCCTCCGCTCCATAATACACGACTAGATTTTTTCTTCTTTTTCTTTTTCTTTTTAAAGATGCCTGATGATCCTTCTTTCTCTTTGAAACGATAATAAGTTATATCAAAATTATTATTGGGAGTCAAACTCCAGGCTAAGTTCATAACATCCCATTTATTTTCGTGTCTCAGCAGAACGCGGCTTAAATCCACACCGGAACCAGAAATAGGTAAACCAATTCTATATCCGATCTCAGTATCTGCATCTAGTCCCTTGCGAAACCACAGGATCGGGATAATATTTTCAGTTGATAACGCATAACCATAGACTTTTTCATTTTTTCTCAGTTTACCAGGGTGGACCACGGGGTGTGAAGCACACCCCGCAATAAACATTCCCAGGGTTAAGAAAAGTACGGAATTTATCTTCGACATGGTTTGCACTGAAAAAATACAGAAATCTCCGGAGAGATTAAATGGAAAAGGGGACGGCCTATTTCAGGTATATCATCTTGCGGCTAAATACAACCGGTGCGAATCCATCAACCTGGGCCTGGATGGTGAAAAAGTATATTCCGGTAGAATGATTTTCCCCACTCCAGTTAAAGTTATAGTTGCCAATAGTATAATATTCATTTTCTGTAAAAATGGTTTTAACCCGGCCAGTTGCATCGGTCACATAAAGTGATATGATCGCATCCTTCAGCAGGTCAAAGGTAATACGGGTGTTATTGTTGAAAGGATTAGGAAAATTCTGATACAGGACAAACAGTTCAGGAATAAGGGCTGTTTGCAGATCACTTATTATATCTTGATTTGCCATCCCCAAGGTACTGTATTCCACATCCTGCCACGGGCCGCCATCAGGAAAGCGGCGTTTTATAACTCCAGTTGAATCTTCAAGGATTACAAATTCTAAGGGCACATTCATATCATCTTGGACCAGGTTCCACGATAAAATGATTTTACCTGAATTCAAAGAATCAACGGTAAAAACTGAATCCTGAAATTGTAAGTCGTAGTCAGGTGTCCAATCCACATTCCACAATTCATCGCCATTTATCCTAATACCAAATTGGCTTTCACCAAACGATTGACCGGCAACTTCCAAATGCAGGCTGCTTGTATAGGGTTTCCAGACAATCTCATTTAGCCATAATTCTGACGAAGATCTGGATACTGTCATGGTTCTATTCAATGATTCTACTGGAATCAGTTCTCCATCAAATGTGATAATTACGGGTATATCCAATACAAAAGAAAATTCCTGAAGAATTGTTTCCCCCTGCATCAGAATCACCGTGTTCCATTCGGCTGGGACATTTACTCGTATTTCACTGCCGGAAAGTATATCTGGTGCTAATGGGATATCCCGGTATTCTTCATTCGCTAATAAATAAATATTCTCCTGCTCTAACATTTCCGGATGTATTATATGTAGAACCAATTCTCCTGTTCCATCTTCATGTTTTGCTCCACCGGAAATTCGGATAGGCGGCAATACTGAAATACGATCGTAACATGACTGAAATGAATCCAGTAAACTTTCCCATTGATCATCAGCAGTCTGATATAATTCAGTTATTTTTTCAGTCCATTCAAAGGGGGTCACCAGAAGTTGATTACGATAGATTTTTTCCTGGTCCAGAACTGATTTAAAAACATCTTCATTGAAAAGGGTCGCACTCACATCTCCAATAATGGGTTCCAGTTCAGGAAGCAAATGGAGCGGAAATTCTTCGATCCAGGCAAATTGCAGACCATCTTCCAATTCAAGAAGTTTAAGCAAAGCTGAAACGGTTTCATCAGTTAATAATGGAAAATTTTCTACCAGTGTTTCAGCCATGGTCTGCTTCATCAGGTCCCATATAGATTCAACCTTTTCATATTTAGGTTCATCCTCAACCAACAAGCAGGATCCAAAAGGAGGATGCTGGTCATCGCTATGAAATGTTTTGCCAAAAACATCGACTATTTCCACCAAATAAAAGTAACGATCTTGCTGTTCACAATTTGTATCCAGGTAACGATTGGATATTGTGATCAATTCTACTTTCAGTTCAAAAGACTCTATATTCGAATTACGATCATAGATTCGTACTGCTGCTGCCTGAATGGTATCTGGAAATGACCAAACCAATAGCAGAGAACCAATACCATCATATACATCCAGATCAATTACAGGCGCATCTATCCAGGAGGGTTCAGATTCATCTGCCCATAGCAGTCCAGATACAAGTATGACTTGCAACAGGTGTATTTTAAATATGCTTCTCATAAAAATTCCGACCAGGCGAGACCCAATTTCGAGTATATAATTACAGGACGCAAGCATTTTCATTCTGCTTTACATTCTATTGTATGAATGTCACTTTTTTAAACTGTTCTTTCCCATTTACACTTGAGCGTATAAAGTAAATACCACTGGGTATATTTCCTGGTTTCCAGTTCAATGTTTGAACTTCGGTGAACTGTTTCCCACTGTAAAGATTCGCAATGAATCTTCCATCATAGGAGAAGACATCCACATTCAGAACAGCAACTCGTGGCGTAGAAACCTGAATAGTTATTGATGGGTTAAATGGATTGGGGTAGGTTTTTAAAACGTGGTATTCTATTGGTGCAAATTCAGTTTGTTCTATTTTCGTATCCATGAATTCATAATTAATTGCAGCTAACGTGTTGACTATACCCCAACCATAGTCATTATTTGCACTATCAGCCATTGATGCGGTCATCATTAAGGCTTCCCTTAATTCCATCGCACTTAAATTGAGATTTGCTGATAATACTACCGCAGCAGCACCAGCAGCTAATGGTGCAGATAAAGACGTACCACTTGCAGAACTATATTCTGAAGTTGTGTTTGGGCTTATACAATAAGTATATAATCCCATTGCACAAACTTCAGGTTTTATACGACCATCATAAGTGGGGCCATGCGAACTAAAATAAGCAATATCTCCACTTGAATTCACAGCACCAACAGATAATACACTATCTGCATCTGCAGGGGCAATTATATAATACCAATCGTCGTTACCCTCATTTCCCGCAGAAGTAACAGTTAATACACCAAGGCTTGCAGCAATATCAACACCTATAGTTGTAACAGCAGTATTTCCGTCTAAATGTTCGTATGTGTACCAATCGAGATAGCCTAAGGAAGAGCAAGCAATATCCGCACCGTTTTGTTCACCCCATTCTAATCCAGCAACATAGTTATCCTCTTCTTGTTCAATTTCATCTGCTACGATTTCAGTTTTTGCAAGAAGATATTCAGATTTAAATGCAGGTCCAATTAAATATCCAGGTTCATATCCTGCTACTACGCTTAAGCATAATGTTCCGTGATGATCCTGCCCATCTTCAATTTCTTGATCGTTTTCATTAGCGGTATTTTCATCATTATTAATAAAATCATATTGAGCTACCACATTTAAAGAATCAAAAACTTCATGGTTTAATTCAAAACCTGTATCAAGATAGAGAATTCTAATACCTTGACCAAAATAGCCTAGATCATGCGCTGCAATACAATTTATCTGCTCCATCTGGACTTGCGATCCGCCATAATCTAGTGTCCGTGATAATTCAACTATATCACTATTCTGAATCAAATTTTTTTTTTGCATCAAAACCGGTTCAATCTTATCTACAAATGGCAATTCACTTATTCTATTTAAATCAGCTTTAGAACAAATAACAGATATTGCATTGAGCCAGCGGCTCTCATTTTTAATCGTTAATCCCAGTGATGCTATTTCATTTTTATAAACCGGGGACACTTGAAGGTCATACCAAAGGTGATTTGTTGAAACATCATTCTTATTTCTTCTTTCAATTGCTTTTTGACTAACTGTAACCGGTTCAGACCCATCTTTATCCGTGAAATAAATCCATACCCGATACTCATTCCCCCTTTTTCCATGCTCAATATTTTGTGGATCGTATTTTTGCGAAAATGACAACACCGGCAAAAGAATAAAAAACAAATATCTCATAATCATATCCCTAAAATGATATTAACGAGTAATACCAAGTCCATCACATTTAAAACGTTATTATTATCTAAATCACTGAAGAATAGTTGGTAGTCACTCGGTTCTTCCTCAAAGAGAATAAGGTCCGCCAATCCTAAAACATCAAAAATATTAACCGTTCCATCAGGAATAAAATCTCCTTGCAGAGCCTGAGGATAACCAAAAATAGTAAAATCATCGAGACTGAAGCCATCACCTTCCTGGTAATTATCTGATGTCTGGATGAATCGAAAGGCGGTTGGATTTTGACCGTTCAATTGATCCAACTGTATCGTTTCCTGTACCCAATCACCCTGTACACCATCGTATCCCGGCTCACCATCAGGCTGAGCTGGCTGCCCAGAACCCATCTCTGTGTAGTCACCTGCTAAACTGATCCATCCATCACCAAGAGGAACAAACGCCTGGAACCGGACAAAGTCCCAGTTTTCTTCTATCTCCCATTGAGCCTTAAAACTAACGATGGGATGGGCAATAAACTCAAACCCAAAATTCACATTCAGTTCAGCAACAGTGGTCTGGCCCGATCCATAATCACCGTAGGGCGTGATCACCAGCGGCGGATGCAGTTGTTAATCCCCAGTCGCCATTTACACTCCAATTGTCAAGACCGGTTTCAAAACCATCAAAGAACAATATGGATGGTTGACCTACTACAAACCGGATCGTATCTGAACGTTGAAAACTGACGTTATCGTGAACAGATACGATCAAACCTGTTTCAGTGCCAACTACTGTCTCTGGGGAAATTGACGGCTCGATAAGAACAATTTCAGATTCACGTGTGGGAATATTATCGATCACTATTGCTGAATCTGGCAGAAAGATATGGTCATTCAAAACCTGTAACAATACCTGGACAGGACCGTCCGAGTCAGTTAAACCCCTGTTTTGGATCTCAACTTCTAATGTTGCTACACCGCCTGGTTCTATCACATCATCTGTAATGTTGACATCGCCAACCATATAGTCGCTACCACTTACAAAAGCGAAGATCTTGTTAGGATAAACCTGATCCTGACAGAGTAGTTCCACGTGATCTTCCGACGGCCAAAATCCCTGAGAAGATGATCCTACTTCCGGTACATATGCAATCAATCCTTGATCGCCATAGCTCCAATCCACTGCATCCCCATTGAATAAGTTCATAGCCAGTACCGACAGCATAACCATTATAGCGCGTCATTTCTTCACCTACTTCCCGGTAGGTTGTCAGGTCTGGTTCTTCCGGGAGAGATGCATTCCCATAGGGATGAATAAGAACATTGGAATAGGCATGGTAATGAAGAACGTTCATGAACGCCCGATCCTCTACAAAATCCCGGATAGCCGCTGTTTCTGGTTCTGAGAATTCTTCAGTTCCACGGTATGTGGCACTGCACGGGTCCGGTGATGATCCAGTATTATCTGTCCCCCAGCTGTAGCCGTAATTCCGGTTAAGGTCTACCCCGCGGCTGGTCCCATCCCCGCAATTTGTATCCCTGCGGTTCTTGCGGTGCATACCCCCACCATTTGGTTGAATAGATTCATTATACAAATAGCCATCTGGATTTATGACAGGAATGAACCACATTTCCCGATTATCAACCAGGTAGGTAATCTCAGGATCGGTTCCATACTGTTCGCAAAGCAATTGTACAAAGTAAAATAAGTTCATCATGCCCAAAGGTTCCCTTGCGTGGGTCAACCCAGTATATAATATTTCCGGTTCTTCTTCGTCTTCATTTGGATTATCAGATACTTTAAAAGCCCAAATATCATGACCATCCATAGATTCGCCAATGATAAGCCGATCGGTCATGATAGCCGAATACTGGGTTAGTAATTCATCGAATCGGTCATTCAATTCATCTAAGGTATAATTCCCCTGCATTGAACCCAAGGGAAAATCCCGCTCGATGGCGGGGCGGTTCATATCCTGGTAATAACGAGTGAGGTTTGGTATCAAAATTTCAATATCCAACCCAGCGGACAATAGAGCAACCGTTTCTTTTTCCGAAACGGTAATATCTAGAAATATTCCCGGCTTGCCCACTGTATGATCAAGCGGGATCCCCTGATCTGCTATTATTTTAATCACCTCAGGGGTTGGGTCCCAGACACGAATGGATTGAAATA
>JYMV01049698.1_pt1 | contig 13988 bp, 13 predicted proteins | sample 338911 | NCBI WGS metagenome assembly JYMV01 (sample SAMN03354496, study PRJNA234377) | hydrothermal vent metagenome | biome: Deep sea; feature: Hydrothermal plumes at the Eastern Lau Spreading Center, Western Pacific Ocean; material: Seawater | place: Tonga | collected 2009 | depth 2000 m m
TTCAATTAAATTTACATTAGAGTTTTTTCTACACTTTGATCATAAAAAAACTTGTATGGATTCTTTAGGTTACATAATATCAAATCAAGAAATACGTAAAGCTCTTTACCAAAAATTAAAAAAAAACTCTAATGTAAATTTAATTGAAAAAAATGAAGTAGTTTCTTTTTTTAACAACAAAGATTTTTGTGGTGTTAACTTACAAAATAAAAAAATTTTAAAAAGCTCATTAATTGTGGCTGCTGATGGAAGATTATCAAAAATACGGAAAAAAAAAGGAATATCTTCAAATATTAATGACTTTGGCACAACTATGATTGTTTGTAAAATGAAGCATGAAAAGTCTCATAACAATATTGCTTCTGAATTTTTCCATTATTCACAAACAATAGCTATACTTCCATTGAAAGGAGGGGTGTCATCGGTTGTAATAACTTTACCTAGTAGTGCGTCAAAAAATTTATTAAGTATGAATAAAAATAATTTTAATAAAAATATTTTCTCACTTTTAAACGGCTTTTTAGGAAAAATGAAATTGATCAGTAATCTACATATTTATCCAATGTTAACAGTTCATGCAAACCAATTTTTTAAAGATCGTTTTGCTTTAATTGGAGATTCCGCCGTTGGCATGCATCCAGTTACAGCGCACGGATTTAATTTAAATTTAAGAGGAATAGATATACTTACCAAAGAAATTAAATTTGCATTAAAAACAAACAATGATATTGGTTCATCAAGAGTTTTAAATTCTTACCAAACAAAGTTCCGAAGGATAACTATACCAATTTATTTAGCAACCAACAGTATAGTCAAATTATATACAAACCAAAGTTTCCCTGCAAAAATTGCTAGAAAAACAGTTCTAAGACTAGGAAATGTGATTTGGCCCATAAAGAATGCTATAATCGATAAATTATTGATAAAAAACACTTAATTTTTTGTTGTTGATAACTTCTTCCCTTTTATTGCAATAAAATATTTTTATGCAATAATTAACCCTTTTTAAAAAAAAATATAAGTAATAGGAATATTATCTTGAACATAAACAAACTACTCCAATATACAGTTTTACTTCTAGTAGCTACTATTATTAATATACCAGAAGCTTTGGCAGAACATCATGAAAGTGTCATGGATACAGGTGATACAGCATGGATAATCACGGCAACTGCTTTAGTGCTCTTTATGACTATTCCTGGACTATCCTTGTTTTATGGGGGATTAGTTAACTCAAAAAATGTGGTTTCCGCTATCATGCAATGTTTTTCAATTTGTTGTATGGCTTCTGTACTTTGGCTGTTTGGAGCATATAGTTTGTCCTTTTCCGATGGAGCAGGATTAAATAAATATCTAGGTGGATTAGATAATTTCTTATTAAACAATATGGAATGGAATGCTCTAAGTGGAACTATTCCAGAAAATGTTTTTTTCATGTTTCAAATGACATTTGCCATTATAACTCCAGCTCTTATGGTTGGTGCATATGTTGAAAGAATAAAATTTTCTTCTGTTATGTTTATATCAGGAGTTTGGTTATTTGCTGTATATGCCCCTGTTACTCATTGGATCTGGGGCGGAGGTTGGTTAGCAGATTTAGGAATTTTAGATTTTGCAGGAGGGTTGGTTGTTCATACCACCGCTGGTGTATCTGCTCTTGTTATTGCTATTCTTCTCGGAAACAGAGATGAGTTTCCAAGGCGCGTAAAACCGCCTCATAGCCCTGCTCTCGTCATGGCTGGGGCTGCTATGTTGTGGGTTGGATGGTATGGATTTAATGGAGGAAGTGCATTAGCAGCTAATGCCAATGCTGGTATGGCTATACTTGTAACACATATAGCAGCAGCCACAGCATCTTTGACCTGGATGGCAATTGATTGGTATAAAAAAGGTAAACCAGGGTTAGTTGGAATGGTTACAGGAACAATTGCAGGTCTTGCTACTATTACACCAGCATCTGGTTTTGTTGATCCAAAATCTGGATTTATTATTGGATTATTGGCTGGATCAATTTGTTATTACTTTGCAGGTGTAATAAAAGAAACTTTTAAAATTGATGATTCCCTAGATGTATTTGCCGTACATGGTGTTGGAGGAATGCTTGGAATTGTCTTAGTAGGATTTTTGGCTAATGAATCTATTGGTGGAACCGCTGGATTACTGGAAGGGAACAGCGGACAAGTAACAACTCAAATTCTTGGAGTTGTAGCAGTTGCAGCGTGGTGTATAATCGCAACTTATATTATTGTTAAAATAGCAAATTCTTTATTTGGTTTAAGAGTTTCAAAAAAACATGCTCAAGAAGGTTTGGATATAACTTCTCACGGAGAACGAGGCTATCATTTGTGAGATTAATTCTCGCAATAATTAAACCTTTTAAACTAGATGAGGTGCAGGAGTCCTTAAGCAAGATTGGTATAGAAGGAATGACTGTAACGGAAGTTCAAGGTTTTGGGAGACAAAAAGGGCATCAAGAAGTATATCGAGGTTCTGAATATAATGTTAAATATATACCAAAAGTAAAAATTGAAGTGGTTGTTGATAAAAAAATTGAAGAGAAAACAATAAAAACTATTAAGGATGCTGCTTTTACGAGTGAAATAGGAGATGGAAAAATATTTTCTATAGATGTTGGAAAAGCAATTAGAATAAGAACTGGCGAAAAAGGACCTAACGCACTTTAAAAATTTTTTAAAATTCCTACAAAAAAAACTATTGTTTTATATTAAAACTAATGTAAATCTATAAATATTGGGATCTTTTAATATACAATTTAACCTTAAATGGTTTTAAAATTTAATAGTTCCGCAAATTCAAGTAATTTTCATTTTTTTAAAAAAAGAGTTCTAGAAACCATTGGTATAATTTTATTTATAACCAGTTTTCTACTTCTTGCTTCAATTTTATCTTTTAATATCAATGATCCTTCCTTTTCTTATTTGAATGACAATGCTTCTCACAATATTCTTGGAAAATCTGGAGCCTATTTATCAGATATACTTCTTAATTTATTTGGAGCGGCTTCTGTAATTATTTTTCTTATTGGCTTTGCATGGGGTTCTCAATTACTCTTTAAAAAAAAAATAACATATCTATGGATAAGATTAATTTTTGTTCCTATATCAATAATTTCATGTTCAATATCTCTTGATATTATAAAATTAAATGAGACATGGCCAATAAGTTCAGGAGTTGGCGGCTTGGTTGGGAAATATTCTTCTCTTTATTTGATAAATTTTGGACACCATTTAGACTACTCAATGCCACAAACATATATTGCCGTATTATTCGGTTGCTTAACTCTATTTTCAGTAAATTTGTGCTTGGGATTTTCTAAAGAAGACTGGTTGAAATTTAGTAATTTTATTTTTTTAGCTTTACATAAATTTTTTATATTCATTATTAAAATTTTTAATTTTATTTTACTTTGTTTTAATAAAATTCTTTCTTTTTTCAAACCTTTATTCCTAAAAATTTTAGAAAAGTTTAGAAAACAAAATATAAATAATTTTATTAATAAAACAAACGCTTTAGATAATGAATTTATAAAAGAAGAAATTAAAAAAATAAATCCTGGAAAATTGTCAAAGGAATTTACTCAACCAAAATTTAGTTTTAATGAACCTGGCGATTTTGAATTGCCTAATCTTAATCTCTTAAATGAAAATATAAAGCAAGCGACCCATAAATCCAATTCTGATCTTTTAAGACAAAACGCCAAATTATTGGAAAATGTAATTAAGGAATTTAATATAGATGCTAAGGTTATTGGTATAAATCCTGGGCCAATAGTAACGCTTTATGAGCTGGAACCAGCTCCTGGAATTCAAACAAGGCGGATAATAAGTTTGACTGATGATATCGCAAGATCTATGAGTGCCCAATCTGCTAGAATATCAAATGTTTCTGGAAAAAATGCAGTTGGGGTTGAATTACCGAATCAAGAAAGAGAAACTATTTATTTAAGAGAAATTTTTGGTTCAAAAGATTTTGATTTAAATAATTCTAAATTACCTCTCGTTTTTGGAAAAGATATATCAGGAAAAACAGTGATACGAGATTTAGCAAAAATGCCACATTTACTTATAGCTGGAACAACAGGATCTGGAAAATCAGTAGGTTTAAATGCAATGATATTGTCCTTATTATATTCCTTGAGGCCAGACCAATGTAAATTTATTATGATTGATCCAAAAATGCTTGAATTATCGGTATATGATGAAATACCACATCTTATAACGCCCGTTGTCACAAACCCACGTAAAGCTATATATAGTCTAAAATGGTTAGTAAGAGAAATGGAAAACAGATACAAATTGATGACAAAATTAGGTGTAAGAAATATTCAATCCTTTAACGAAAAAATCAATGAAAAAAAGATAAATGGAGATGTTGTTATTGAAAAAATACAAACTGGCTTTGATAGTGAAACTGGACAACCAATATTTGAAGATAAAAAAATAAATTTAAAACCACTTCCTTTTATTGTTGTTATAATAGATGAAATAGCAGATTTAATGCTTGTATCTGGAAGAGATGTTGAAGCAAATTTTCAAAGATTATCACAAATGGCTAGGGCTGCTGGAATTCATCTAATTGTGGCAACACAAAGACCCTCTGTTGATGTTATAACAGGAACAATAAAGGCAAATTTTTCTTCAAGAATAAGTTACCAAGTAGCATCTAAAATTGACAGCCGAACAATTATCGGAGATCAAGGAGCTGAGTATCTATTAGGACAAGGAGATATGTTGTTTATGTCTGGAGCAGGCAACATATCACGAGTACACGGTCCTTTTGTAAAAGATGATGAGATTGGAAAAGTAGTAAAATTTCTCAAATCACAAGGAAAACCATCATATGTTGATGGAATAACTGAAGATACAGAAAATAAAATAAATAACAATTTAAATCAAGAAACAGATGAATATTATGAAGAAGCAATAAGACTAGTAATTTCAGAAAAAAGGGCTTCAACAAGTTTTATTCAACGACATTTTAAAATTGGTTATAATAGAGCAGCAAATATTATTGAAAAAATGGAACAAAATCAAATTATCAGTGAAGCAGACAAACTTGGAAGACGCGAAGTCTTAAAATAATATTCATCTTAATTTTTTATAAAATTGAAACTAATTAAACTTTACATATTTCTTTTATTAATTTCTTTTTTTACTTTACCTAGCCAAAATTTATTATCTTTAGATAATCCTGAAATAAAAGAAATTGAAAACTATTTAAATAAATTAAATAATATAACTTCAAATTTTATTCAAACTAATTCAAATGGATTAAAAGCTGAAGGAAAAATATTTTTATCCAAGCCTGGGAAATTAAGAATTGAGTACAAAAAAAAGGATACCCTTTTAATTGTTGCAGATGGCAAATGGTTACATTATTTTGACATTGAACTAAACGAAAAACAATCGATTATTATTGAAAAAAGCCCGGCTTGGGTATTATTAAAAAAAAAAGTAAATTTGGAAAAAGATTTTATAATAGAAGAATTTAATAAAAAAAATAATCAAATATTTATAACTTTATCCAACAAGAACCTAGAAAATATAAAAAAAATAAAGTTAGTTTTCTTAAATAAACCTTTAACTTTAAAAAAATGGATTATTTACGAAGGATTGGATACTAACAAAATGGAAACAAGTGTAACCCTTTTAAAAATAAATAAACAAAAGAAATTTGATTCAAAAACTTTTTTATTAGTAAAATAAAAAAATTTAGTTTATTTTATAAAAACTTTTATCAACAATGATAAATTTTTCAATTCCAAATTTATTTTTAATTTTCTTTCTTAAACGATATATATGAGTTTCTAATGTTCTTGTTTTTACTCTTTCATTAAAACCCCAAACAATTTTTAAAAGATTCGTTTTATTAATAAATTTATTTTCTATGTTTAAATAATGTATTATGTCACTCTCCTTTTCCGTTAATCTAATATTAGTAGAATTATATTTAAAAATTAACTGACGATTTCTTCTGTTAAAAATTATTCCGTTTTTAAAATGAATATTTTTTTTATCCTTCTGTTTGTTGCTGTCTTGATGTTTTAAAGTAGAAGAAAGAATTTTATTTATATTTATAGGTTTTTTAAAACACAATTTAGATAATTTATGTTTTTTGTCATTTATTTTTTCTAATATTTGAATAATCTTTTCTTTGGATGTTTTGTTAAAAATTTCTTCTATAACATTGTATGATGAAAACTCTGGTAAAAGAGAGCTAACAATAATAAAATCGAATTCTTTCTTAGGTATAATTTCTTTAATGATATTGATATTTGAATAGTAAGAAAAATTGATTTTTTTATCAAAACTCAATTGATTGGTAAAATTTTCTTCTAAAATTGGATTATTTTCAATTATAAGTAATTGCATTGTTTAATTTATATTTTAAAAAAAGTTTTTTCTTCTAGCCTAATTATTTAATATATACATTTAATTAATTATTGAAAAAAAAAATTTGAGTTTTTCATATATTAATTATTAAAATATTATCATGGATGTAGTGGTATCAAGAAGTGGTATTGGAAAAATTGGTAATTTTAGGTTCAAATGCTGTCTTGGCAGAAGGGGTGTTGCATATGAAAAGTCAGAGGGAGACCATAAAACACCGATCGGAACCTTTCCTTTGCGGTATATAATGTATAGAAAGGATAGAATAAAAAAACCTAAAACAAATCTTTCTGTTTACACAATTAAAAAAAATCATGTATGTTGCGATAATCCCAATAGTACTAATTATAATAAAATATATATAAAAAAAGGAACAATTGACACAGAATCATTGTGGAGAAAGGATTTTTTATATAATATTATTATTGTAATTGGATATAATGATCAACCAATTCAAAAAGGCAAAGGGAGTGCAATCTTTATTCATCTAAGCACAAAAAAATACAACCCTACGAAAGGTTGTATAGGATTACATTTAAAAGACATGAAAAAATTACTTTCCTATAATCTTAGGAATATTAAGATCATTTAATTTAAAAGCATATTGTCAACCTAGAGTTACCATCCAATCTGATTACTTTTGTAATCCATCATAATATTGATAAATAGGTCCAGTATATTTTAGTGCTGAGCGTTGACCCTTCAATTCACTCTTTAGAACAATATAGAAATTTATAAATATTTACCTCAAAAATTTTAGAATTCTAATTCCATATTCCACAAAAGCGTTCTATCAGCGCTTGCGTTGGTTAAGCCTATTAAAGGGGCAATAAAAAAATCATATTCTATATTATCGGTTAAATGAAACGATTTTTTAAAACCAGGGCCAATTTGATGTTTTTGCCTTCCAGGGGAATTAAAATTATCTAATTGACCTAAATTACTTATTCCACCAAAGCCCATTTTGATTCCTTTATAAATAGGTTTACTAGACATAGAAAGATAGGATATTTTAAATTCCGTGCTTCCTTTTGCTTTACTGCCAAATTCATTTTCAAAAACTATATTTGCAATATTAGTAAATCCAAATAAATTTTTTTCTAAAAGTATTTTATATTCTATAGCATCTGCTTCTCCTTTTTCTCTAACCCAGTTATAGGAAAAGTATAAAGCAGCAGCCCATGTTTCTCTGTCTATAATTTGAAATTGATTCTGAAATTCTGTTTGAAACCAACGAAAAGTATTATCATCCTTGTCACGTAAATGAACTTCTATTTCTGATTGCCAATAATTAGTCCACGAATACTCGGCTTCTAAAACATGATGGTGATACTTATTTTTATTACTCCTAGAATCAATATCAAAGTGTCCTCTCCATTCTAATGCTAATTCGCCTTTTTTAACACGTGGACTATAAATTTTGTGGTGAGCAAAAGAAGGTGCTATGAAAATAAAAAATAATAAAAATAATAAAATATTACGCATTGATTAATTTCTAATGAACATCTTACTTATTGCAAGATTAAAAAAGTACGGTGCATGTGGATTAAGGCGACATACTCCTACGCCTATATATGATAATGATAATCATTCTCAATTCATATGTCAATAAACATTTTTGTCTTTATTTTGTTTTAACTATTTCTCTGGTCTTTTTCCAAATATTGCCGTTCCTACTCTGATATGGGTTGCTCCAAAATGAATAGCATCCTTATAATCTTCGCTCATTCCCATACTTAAATATGGAAGCTTAAATTCTTCTGCTTTTTTTCTAAGATAAGCAAAATGAATAGTCGCATCTTCATTGATAGGAGGAATGCACATTAAACCTTGAATATTAAGTTTTAAATCATTTCTACAGTAATTAACAAAATTATCGGTTTCGTTAGGCATAACACCTGATTTTTGAGATTCCTCTCCAGTATTAATTTGAATCATATAAAATAATTTTTTTTGAATTATTTCTTCTTCTTTTTTTAATACTTTTGCTATTTTTTCTCGATCTACGGTTTGGATAACATCAAAAATTTGAATTGCTTCTTTAGCTTTATTACTTTGTAACGGGCCCACTAAATGCAACTCAATGTTTTTATATTTTTTTTTTAAGTTGGGCCATTTTCTTAAAGATTCTTGTACTTGGTTTTCGCCATAAACTTTGTGTCCAGCGTTTAAGGCAGCAATAATGCGTTCTAAAGGTTGGCGTTTTGTCACTGCAATAATTTTAACATTGTCAATTCTTTTTAATTTTGCATTAATAGAATTAGTACAAGCCGTTATAACTTCTTGTTTGACTAAATTAATATTTTCTAAAACTTTTTGATTTTCCATATTTTTTATTACAATTATTATAAATGGAATTAAATTATCCACATACAGATATTAACAAACTCTTAAACTTTAGTAATAAATTACAGCTTCAAAATAAAAAAAAAAAATTACCAAAAGTGATAATTATTTTTAATGAGAAGAAATTTATTAAAAAAAAATTTGAGTTATTAAAAATACCAAAAGGATCTGCTATTTTATTACGATCTTATAAAATAAAAGATAGAAAAAAAATTGCAATAGAGCTTTTAAAATTTTGTAAGATAAAAAGATTAAAACTATTAATTTCATCCGATGTAAAAATGGCAAAGGAGATAAATGCAGATGGTGTTCACCTACCAGAATATATGATTTACAATCAAAGTAAAATTAATTGGAAAAACTTTAAAATATGGAAACAAAAGTTTAAATGGTTAGTTACTGCTGCAGCTCATAAGAAAAAAACATTATTCAAAGTTTCAGAACATAAAATTGATGCATTTTTATTATCACCTGTTTTTTCAACAAAAAGTCATCCAAATAACACGCAATTAGGAGTAAACAAATTAATTCAATGGGTGCATCAAAGCAAAATACCTATATATGCTTTGGGCGGAATTAATTTAAAAAATATACAATCCTTAAAAAAGTCAGGAATTATCGGTTTTGCATTTCAAAGAGGATATTAATGAAAAAAATATTTATAATTCTTATATCATGTATGTTTCTTTCAAACTGTAGTAAATTAAATATTTTTGGGTTTGGAAAATCAAAAAATGAATTTGAAAAATATAGCGTAAATGAACCTTTGTGGAAAAGCTCTCTATCTTTTTTATCAAAATATCCAAATGTTGAAACCAATCTTAAAGAAGGATTTATTTCAACAGAATGGATAATTTCAAACAAAAATCCTAATACTAGATTTAGAATTACAATCTATATCTTAGGTTTAGAGATGCTTGATGAAAATATCAGAATTGTTGCTGATAAAGAAAACAATGTTAACGGTCAATGGGTAAAAGTATATATGAGCAGTTCTTTTAATAATAATTTAGAAAAAGTTATAATCACTAAAGCCAAGCGTTTATAAGCTGAATAAGATTGAATAATAGAAAGGCAAAAATCAATATTTTTAATAAATTAAATTTTATAAAAAAATGCAAAAGTATAATTTTAAGAAAATAGAAAAAAAATGGCAAAAGAAATGGGATGAAAATAAAGTTTTCAAAGTCACTCAAAATAAAAATAAAAAAAAATATTATGTTCTAGAAATGTTTCCATACCCATCAGGAAAATTGCATATGGGTCACGTCAGAAATTATACGTTAGGTGATGTGCTGGCAAGATTTAAGCGAAGTAAAGGTTTTAATGTTTTGCATCCCATGGGATGGGATTCGTTTGGTTTGCCTGCAGAAAATGCAGCCAGAGAAAATAATATTCATCCTAAAATTTGGACAGTAAAAAATATAAATACTATGAAAACTCAATTAAAACAAATGGGTCTTAGTTATGATTGGAGTCGCGAAATATCAACGTGTGATAAAAATTATTATTATCATGAACAAAAAATATTCTTAAAATTTCTAAAAAATGACCTTGTTTATAAAAAATCAAGTTATGTAAATTGGGATCCAACCGAAAAATGTGTTTTAGCCAATGAACAAGTAATTGATGGAAAAGGTTGGAGATCTGGCGTACCCATTGAACGAAAATTAATGTCACAATGGTTTTTGAGAATAACTAGATATGCTGAAGAATTAGAACAATCGTTAAAAGATTTAAAATTCTGGCCTGATCAAGTAAAAACAATGCAAAAAAATTGGATTGGAAAATCTGAGGGTCTTAAGATTAAATTTCACACTGACAATAAAAATCTACTGGTTTTAAGAATTATTGAAATTTTTACTACACGTGCTGATACATTGTTCGGTGCTTCTTTTATTGGTTTAGCTCCTGATCATCCAATTTCTAAAGAATTATCAAAAAAGGAGCCTAAAATTAAAAACTTTATCGAAACTTGTCAAAAAAATTTAGTATTGAAAGAAGAAGATTTTGAAAAAATAGAAAAAATTGGTTTTAAAACACAACTACATGCAATTCATCCCATAACTCAAGAAAAATTACCTGTATTTATAGCAAATTTTATTATTATGGATTATGGAACAGGTGCAATTTTTGGTTGTCCAGCACAAGATCAAAGAGATTACGAATTTGCAAAAAAATACGATTTACAAATTAAACAAGTAATAAAAACTCCTAAAAATCAAAATTTAAACAAAGCATATACCGGCGATGGTACTTTGATTAATTCAAAATTTCTCAACGGACTGAATGTAAAAGAAGCAAAAAAAAAAATATCAAAATATTTAATCGGCCAAAACATGGCCAAAATGAAAACTATTTATAGGTTAAAAGATTGGGGTATTTCACGTCAAAGATATTGGGGATGTCCTATTCCTGTAATGTATTTGGAAGATGGAACAATGATACCAGTTCCTGAAAAAGATTTGCCAATAACTCTCCCCGAAGATATCAATTTTTCAAAAGCTAGCAACCCTTTAATACAACATCCAAAATGGAAACATACAAAATGTCCTAAAACGGGACAAGTTGCGATACGGGAAACTGAAACTTTTGATACGTTTTTTGAATCTTCTTGGTATTTTATCAGATTTTGTTCTCCAAACTCATCTAAGATTATAGATAAAAAAGAAGCTAATTATTGGTTACCAATAGATCAATACATAGGAGGGATTGAACATGCAATTCTACATCTTCTTTATGCAAGATTTTTTACAAGGGCCCTTTATGATTGTGGTTTAATTAATATTCAAGAACCTTTTTGTAATCTTTTGACGCAAGGTATGGTTTGTCATAAAACTTATAAAGATAAAAATGGAAACTGGTATAACCCAAATGAAGGCCTAAAAATACCTGAAATTATTGTAGGTAAAAGTGAGAAAATGAGTAAATCTAAAAAAAATGTCATTGATCCTGATTCTATGTTAGAAAAATATGGAGCAGATACTGCCAGACTTTTTATGCTATCTGATAGTCCTCCAGAAAGAAATTTAGAATGGGCTGATACAGGAGTTAATGGTGCTTTTAAGTATTTGAATAAACTTTGGAATTTAATTATTAGTAATATCGAGTTATTAAAACAAAAAAAAAATAGTTACTCAAAAAATTCTGATGATAAAGAAATTTTGATGGCAATGAATAAGACAATTCATAATGTTACTCATGATTATGAAAATTTCCATTTTAATAGAGCTGTTGCTAGAATAAGAGAATTTACAAATATAATTTTTGAAAAGGAAAATGAATTAAAAAAAAAACAAAACTTATTTAAAAAAGCAATAGAAACAACCATAAAACTCCTAGCTCCAATAACACCACATATTGTTGAAGAAATATGGTTTTTAATTGGTAATAAAAGTTTCATTATTCAAAATTCATGGCCCAAGGCAGAAGACAAATTTTTAAAAACTACTACTGTAACAATAGCTGTACAAATCAATGGAAAATTAAAAGATACCATAGATTTACCAATAGACACATCTGAAAAAAAAATTGAAAAAGCAGCCTTAACTTTGCCTTCAGTTACAAAAACAATGAAAAAAAAAACTTCGAAAAAAATTATTGTGGTTAAAAATAAAGTAATAAATATAGTTATCTAAATGAATAAAATTAAATTTTTTTTAATAACAATTACTTTACTGTTTTTTTCTAATTGTGGTTACAAGCCTATATATTCATCTACTAATAAGAATAATGAAAAATTGTTATATGTAAGTGTTAAAAGTATTAAAGATAGGCCTGGCCAAATATTAAGAAATAATTTGTCTAAACAACTCAATCCTCAAAATAAAAAAGCAATACCAAAATATTATCTTTTTGTGGAATTTAACGAAAATAAAGAAGAACTAGGTTACAGAAAAGACATGTCAGCAACGCGAACTAATCTAGTAATTAATGTAGATTATAATCTCAAAAATATAAATGATGGGGAAACAATTTTAAAAGGATCAACTAAAGTTATATCTAGTTATGATGTTGTTGAATCTATTTATGCTACAATTATAGCTGAAAAGGATGCCAGAATTAAAGGACTGAAAACTATTAGTGATACAATTGTAAATGAATTAGCAATTTATTTTAATAATATAAAAAATAAATGAAAATAAAAGACTATCAAATAGAAGAAAGTGTCAAAAATTCAAAATTTTGCAGCTATCTGATTTACGGACAAAATAAAGGACTAATAAAAGAAAAAATTGATCAAATAAAAAACTTTTTCAATAAAAAAAACGAGAATGTTGAAATTGTAAAATTAAATAATGATGATATTACAAAAAATCCTGAAAAATTATATAATGAATTCAACACTTTTTCTTTAACAGGAAATAAGAAATTATTGCATGTTTTAAATACAAAAGACAATCTTATAAATAATATATCTGAAACAATAAATCCAAACCCATCTTGCCTAGTGATATTTGAATCTGAAAAATTAACTCCAAACTCAAAAATAAGAAAATTATTTGAAAAAGAAAAAACTTTAGGCATATTGGCTTGTTATTATGATACCGAAAATGATGTTAAAGAGTTAGTAGAAAAAGCCTTTAAGAATAATAACATTCCTATCTCAACAAATCTTAAATCAATTTTGGTTAGCCATCTTGGAACAGAAAGAAATATAGTAAAAAACGAATTAAATAAAATAATTTTATTTTTAAAAAATAAAAAAGAGTTTAATGATAAAGATATTTTAAACTGTTTAAGTGATAATCACTATTTTAATCTTGAAGATTTAAATTATAGCATATCTAGTGGAAATTTAATTTATCTTGATAAAATAATTAATCAATTATACCTTGAGGGCATAAATCCCGTAGCTTTATTAAGAGCGACATCCAAGCATTTTCAAAAAATCTTATTTATAAATGAAAAAATAAAAAATGGTTTAAATATGAATGATTCTCTTAAACTTTTAAAACCACCAATTTTCTTTCTTTACATAAATCAATTCAGACAACATGTTAAGTCGTGGAGGATAAATCTTTGCCACAAGACTATTGAAAGAATATTCGATGCGGAGCGCCTTTGTAAATTAAATTCAAAAATTTCTAAGATAATATGCTGGCGTACACTTCGTAATATCGCTTCTATAAAATATAAGAAATTAATCTCTTTTTAACTTATTAATTATTTTTTCTCTTTGTTCGATATTTCTATATTCTATTTTTATATTTCCTTTATTATTTTTATCAT
>JYMV01020491.1_pt1 | contig 13987 bp, 9 predicted proteins | sample 338911 | NCBI WGS metagenome assembly JYMV01 (sample SAMN03354496, study PRJNA234377) | hydrothermal vent metagenome | biome: Deep sea; feature: Hydrothermal plumes at the Eastern Lau Spreading Center, Western Pacific Ocean; material: Seawater | place: Tonga | collected 2009 | depth 2000 m m
CCCGTATGTACATTGACCAATATTTTCAGCAGGCAAAGGTTAATCGAAAACTAAAAATGGAATTCAGTTTTAATACAAAGATGATTTTGGATTAATGTAAATTTCCGACTAAGTGATACAGATTTTTTTGATTATAGAACTATGATCATTACTAAAAAGGATAACCGACAAAGAATGTGGTCTGTCCTCCTTCTTCGCCGAAACCACGATCTATGCGGACGATGATGGAATTGAAAAGAAATCTAGTTCCCGCACCATAAGACGAGCGCATGTTTTTCCACAAGCTGCCTCTATCCGGCGAGACTGTTCCCTGTTCATAGAAAAAAGCTAACTGCAGTCCGGCGAAAGTTCCTTTTTCCAAAAAATAGTTGAAGGCGTTCTGTGCTTCATGTACATACCAGCGAAATTCCGCACCCCGGAAATTTGTATAACTGTCATAAAAGCGGTTTGTACGGTAGCCTCGTAAACGGTTGGTACCGCCAAGTGACGTTGCCTTGCCGTTATCGGCTTCGGCGACTTGCCGTGCATAAAGTTCATTGAGTATTGCCTGACATCCAGGTTTTGCCGTGTTATCACAGACATATTGACTTTTATCAACCGTGCCTTTTTTGAGTACCGTCGAAGAACCAAAAAACTGATTCAGTACCAATACACCTTTGCCTTCCGCTAAAACCGGAATGTAGCCGGTAAGATTGTAATCTTCCTGAAAATATTCCGAGTTGCCTGCTCTTGAAGATGGCTGCCCCCATTTTTCGTACTGAAACCGGTAGCCGATTCTAGGGTCACGGCGGTTGTCCGTATCATCCAGATATAGCCCATAACGGTGTCCTCTCGGACTTTCGATAATTCCCGCATTCTGTGCACTGTAAAAAGTTCCATTTGGATCAACTAGTCCGTATGGTTTCACTTTAGCATCTGTGTATGCGTAATAGGCCTCCAACTGATTTGATAAAATATTTACTGAAAGTTCACCGCCGGAAGCATCTACTCTGCTAGCCAACAAGTAATACATACTGTCCGGATCAGAATCTATTCCACGCTGTCCTTCCGGCCAACCGGCGTTGCGGATTTTTGTTGAAAACCAGGTGAAGGTAAGATGATCCGTAAAAAGGGGAATGTCGAAAATAGAGAGGATATCTATCTGAAAATCATCATCAAAATATTCTGCTTTCCCTCTGAGACTGACAACAGTGATATCAGACTCACTTCCGCCAATCCCTGAAACAGTGCCGCCAAGTCCATAAAAATCCTGTACTCCGGGGATGGTGCCAACTACAGGGTAAACAAACCAGGAAATTTCAGAATCAAAAGTTTTGCGTCTCTCAAAAAGCAAAGCATGAGCCGAGGATATCCAGGTAAACAAAAGCAGCAGAACAATCAGGCCGCCCCGAAAAAGTGGTGTCATTTTTCAAGAATCGGCAAATGTCAATCTGAAGTCATGATAAACTGCGGCATGCCCATACAGTTGTGATAATGAGGTCGATAACGCTCTGTATCATAAAAACGCTCAACGTCAATTTTTTTCTCATATTCAGTAACCACCTCAAAAGGAACGTGATCATAACGTCCATTCTTCAAACAAACCATTCTACCGCTTTTGCCTTCCATTATCAGATCAATCGCCAGATTACCGTAAGCCATGGGAACAATGGAGTCAATTGCATCCGGCTGACCGGAACGAGTCATGTAGCTCATTCTTTGATTGATGGTGTGAATAGTCTCTCCATTGTTATATTTTGGGGTACGCGCCATCAGTTCCGCACTGACCATATCCCCGATTCCACCAAGTTTTTTGTGACCATAGGCATCCGTTGCCTGATTTGAAAAAATCATTTCCGCGCCTTTAAACATGGCTCCTTCCGAAATAAGCACAACGGAATAGTTGCTTTCATTGTCACGTCTGTCCTTAACCAGTAATTCTGTCAATCTTTCAATGTCAAATTCAAACTCCGGAATCACACAACGGTCAGAGGCACCTGCCATTGCGGGCACCAATGCGGTATAACCTGCATAACGTCCCATCACTTCAATCACAAGCAGCCTTTCATGAGAACCTGCGCAGGTACGGAGCTGATGCGTGAATTCGATAGTACGTGTGACGCAGGTACTGAAACCGATGCAATAATCTGTGCCTGGAACATCGTTGTCCATCGTCTTCGGAATACCGACACAACGCACACCTGCCTTGTGCAGGCGCAGACCATAACTGAGAGTATCATCACCTCCAATCGGAACAAGATATTCAATTCCCAGGTATTCCAGGTTTTTGATGATTTCATCAGTCAAATCATTTTCATCAGCATTGTACTTATCACGTATATTTTCCGGAACTTTATCTTTTGCAACTTTACTTGGTTTGGTACGTGAAGTGTGCAAAAATGTTCCACCTGTTCTGGCAATTTTTTGTACATTTTGCTCTGTCAGAATCTGGCAAAACTCTTGATTTTCCAGAGGTTTTGTACGATCAATCTTCATTATGCCTTCCCAACCGTTCCGCAGTCCGACAACTTTGTAACCGTTTCGATTGGCACGGATAGTCGCAGCGCGAATAGCCGGATTCAGCCCCGGCACATCTCCGCCGCCTGTCAGTATTGCAATAGTGCCTTTGGTTTTTGACATTTTTCTCCTTTAATTTAATGATTTTTGATAAAGTGCTACATATTTTTTTGCAGCAGTTTTCCATGTAAAACGCTGTTTCATTGCAGCTTTAACCATTTTTCGGAAATGCACCGGACGTTCGTAAAACGTATTCACAGCCCAGCTAACGGTGTTGTTTACTGATGCAGACGTCGGATCATTAAAAATAAATCCGTTGCCCTTCCCTGTACTTTCGTCGTACTGCAGAACAGTATCCTTCAATCCTCCGACTCTTCTCACAATCGGCAGTGTTCCATAACGCAAACTATACATCTGATTCAAGCCGCATGGTTCATAAAGCGAGGGCATCAAAAACATGTCGCTACCTGCTTCGATCAAGTGTGCCAATTCATTATTGTAACCGTTATACCAGCCAAGTTTATCCGAAAACTCCTTTTGCAACTGATCGAAAGCATTTGCGATCCAAGGCTCTCCGCTTCCCAGGACGACGACCTGCACATCCATACGCAAAATTCCCCGCATTGCAGGAATCAAATGATCAAAACCTTTTTGCATGGTTAAACGGCTTACCATGCCGATAATCGGAATTGATGACGATTCCGGAAGTCCATAAAGCCGCTGAAGTTCTTGTTTACATTCCTTTTTTCCTGCTAAATCCTTTGCACTGAAATTCGCGGGCAAGTGTGGATCTGTTTCAGGATTCCATTCATCATAATCACAGCCGTTCAGAATTCCGGAAAAGTTTTTGCCTTTTCGTAAATAAGTTTCATGCAATCCATGACTACCAAGTGGAGTTCTCAATTCTTCCGCATATCCCGGACTGACGGTATTGACTTGATCGGCAAAATTAATCCCGCCTTTGAGCAAATTCAAGTGGCCGTAATCTTCAAACATTTCCAATACAAAGTTTTCCAGTGGAATACCCAGAGAATGCCGAAATATACCGGGAGCGCCGCCCTGATATCCGGCATTGTGAATGGTCAGTACGGATCTACTTTTTATAAAGTCGGCATTTTCAAGCTGAGTCTGTTTGAGATAAAACGGAACAAGCGCGGTGTGCCAGTCGTTGGAATGAAAAATATCCGGCGTCCAGTCCAACGCGCGGCAGATTTGCAAAACTGCTTTTGAGAAGAAACCAAAACGCGAGGCATTGTCCGGATAGGCTTGCGAACCATCACCGTAATAACCGTGCCTGAAAAAATGATGCTCGTGCTCGATAAAATAGACAGGCACACTAATGGTTTTTCCATCTACATTTCCTTCCAGATCCTTGTGCCGTACCGTACACCAGATTTCTTCACTTCCCATCGGTACACCCAGAGAAGGAATGATCGTGCTCGTTTTATGCTTTTCCGGAATGAGACGATAAAACGGGGTGACAATCCTAACATCGTGACCAAGGCTTTTCAAATGCAAAGGCAGGGCACGGGCAACATCAGCAAGTCCTCCGCTTTTGGAAAATCCATCAACTTCAGACGAAGCAAATATAATACTAAGCGCTTCAGACAACTTGCGCCCCTTTCGGAATTACAACAATACCATTTTCAGTGACTTCAAATTTTTTCCTGTCCGAATCCAAATCATAACCGACTCTTGCTTCAGGCGCAATTTGGACATGCTTGTCAATGATGGCTTTTCTGATTTTTGCACCACGTCCAATTTTGACATTATTCATAATGACCGAGTGTTCAACATGAGCAAAACTATGTATCCGAACATTGTAGCCAACCACTGAATTTACTACGAGAGCTCCGCTGATAATGGCGCCGGAGCCTATCATCGAATTGATGGCGCGGCCTGTACGCAAATCACTGAAATGTACAAATTTAGCCGGCGGTAGCGGAGGGATGTAAGTCAGTACCGGCCACCTTTTGTTGTAGAGATTAAAATGAGGATGCAGACCTACTAAATCCATGTTGGCTTCCCAATATGTATCAAGTGTACCCACATCTTTCCAGTAACCTTTTTCGGCTTCATCTACTCCATCTATATAATTTTGACTGAAGTCGTAAACAAAAACATTTCCTGCAGGAAACATTTTGGGTAAAATGTTTTTTCCAAAATCATGGTCTGATTTTTTATCTTTTGCATCTCTCTTCAATTCATCCACAAGGCGGCTTCTTTCGAAAATATAATTTCCCATTGATGCCAGCACAAAATCGGATTTTCCCGGTATTGTTTTGGGCGCACTTTTGGGCTTTTCCACAAAACCAGTCATACGCCATTCTTCATCGACTTCAATTATACCAAATTGGTGAGCATCCCGGACAGGTACCGGAATAGCCGCGACAGTAAGGACCGCTTGACGTTTGCCGTGAAATTTCAGCATCTGACGGACATCCATCCGGTAAATGTGGTCTCCGCCGAAAATACAAACTTGATCCGGATCTTCATCATCAATCAAGTTCATATTTTGAAAAATGGCATCAGCGGTTCCTTCATACCATTTTTTCCCGGTTCTCATTTGCGCCGGAACAGGATCAATAAATTGTTTTAATATACCGGACGATAATCGCCAGCCTTCACGCAAATGTTGCATGAGAGAATGCGACTTGAACTGTGTGAGGACAAAAATTTTCAGAAAGCCGGAGTTTACAAAATTACTAAGTACAAAATCGATGATTCTGTAATTACCGCCAAAAGGAACTGCGGGTTTGGTACGTACCGCAGTTAAAGGTTTGAGGCGTGTACCTTCTCCTCCAGCCATGATCATTGTCAATACATTGCTCATGATTATCCTTTTCTATCTTTGCAAAAGCGCTACTTTATGATACTTTTCAAACACAGGCTATTTTGCACGGCAGCCGAATTTGATTTAATTCTCTCACTATTTTTGTATTAGAACAAGTATATATGAAAAAAGAATTTCCGGTCAAAGAACTCGGTGCCGCCCTTATTCCCTCTCCTTTACCATTGAGCAGCAACTCAAAACACGAAGAGTTCCATTTTGTGAAAAACGATGTCCGCATTCTTCACGATGTGGCAGTTCGTCCCGGAGGCAAAGAAAAAAATCCGTTAAGTTTTGAACAGGCAGGACCACGCTCACATGTTTATTTTGATTCTTCTAAGGTCAAGGCGGGAATCGTGACATGCGGAGGTTTGTGCCCGGGAATAAACGATGTCATCCGTTCAATTGTGATGCAACTCTATCATAATTATGGGGTTAAGCGTATTCAAGGTTTTCGTTACGGTTACCAGGGTTTCATTCCTGATTACAAACATGAAATAATAGATCTTACACCAATACTGGTTAAAAATATCCATAACCTCGGCGGCAGCTTACTTTCCAGTTCACGCGGACCACAGGATCCTGTGGAAATCGTTGATTGTCTGGAAAGAAACAACATCCGGATTCTTTTCTGTATCGGAGGTGACGGAACGTTGCGCGGCGCACACGCAATTGCTGAAGAAATTGAACGGCGTAATGAAAATATATCAATCATCGGCATCCCAAAAACGATCGATAATGATATACCATATTGCGCGAAATCTTTTGGCTTTGAAACCGCTTTTTCCAAAGCAGTTGAAGCCGTTCAGACCGCTCATTCAGAAGCCTTTGGTTACAACTACGGGGTAGTCCTGATCAAACTGATGGGACGGGATTCCGGTTTTATAGCGGCCAACACATCACTGGCCTGTCCGGATGTGAACTTTGTTCTCATTCCGGAAGTACCCTTCACACTTGAAGGAGAAAAAGGCCTGTTGCGCTCCCTCGAACGCAGACTTGAAACCCAAAAAGAGGAAGGCCGCCATCCGCACTCCGTAATTGTAGTAGCAGAAGGAGCAGGACAAAATTTGATGCATAATAGTAAAAAAGAAAAGGATGCGTCCGGTAATGTTCGTTATGATGATATTGGCAGTTTTTTAAAAGATGAGATTCAAGCGTACTTCAGGGACCGTCTTCCTATCAGTCTCAAATACATTGAGCCAAGTTATTTGATACGATCACTGCCGGCAAATCCTCACGATTCCATTTTTTGCTATTACCTGGCAGATCATGCGGTTCACGCGGCAATGGCAGGAAAAACAGACATGATGGTCGGTTACTGGAACGGGCATTTTACGCATGTTCCACTTGAAGTTGTGATACAGGAAAAAAAGCGTATTAACATCCATGGTGAGTTCTGGCGACAGGTATTGTTTTCCACCGGTCAGCCGTGTGACATGTTTTCACCATAAAATTAGTTCAGTTTAGACTTAATCAAATTTTTAAATTATTGACAGGTTTTTGTACAAAACAGTATGAATTTTTCAACATTCTTCAAAAAATATAAGTACCGATGGCAAAAGTTCATAAAATCACATCCCCTGCAATGGCGCCTGCTTGACGCCGATTCTTCAGTCATGCTGGTCACTTCCCTGATTGTTGGAATTGGTGCCGGATTAGGAGCGGTACTTTTCCGCCGCTTAATTGACTGGATTCATAATTTTGCCTACAACGATATAGCCGGAATCCTGGCTGAATGGTACCCTCTGCATTTGATTGTAATTCCCGCTTTAGGCGGAGCAATTGTAGGTCCACTTGTTTACTACTTTGCACGCGAGGCAAAGGGACATGGTGTGCCGGAAGTGATGGAGGCTTTGGAACTGCGCGGCGGCAAAATTCGTCCACGGGTGGTGGTGGTTAAATCCCTTGCGTCTTCTGTTTGTATTGCCAGCGGCGGCTCAGTCGGCCGTGAAGGTCCAATCGCCCAAATCGGTTCTGCTTTAGGGTCATTAATTGGACAGTTGTTAAAACTTTCTGAGGATCGAGTACGCACCCTTGTGGCGTGCGGTGCAGCCGGAGGAATAGCTGCAACGTTTAACGCGCCGATTGCCGGAGCGGTTTTTGCCCTCGAAGTTCTCTTACGACGTTTTGGCAGTGTTTATTTTGGTGCGGTTGTTATTTCCGCAGTGACTGCAGATGTGATCGCACATTATTTTGAAGGTGATTCGCGCACATTTTTAACCCCGGAATATACCATGCAGAGCCCCTGGGAACTGCTGCTTTACACACTGATGGGTTTTATCGCGGCTTTGGCTGCAGTTGGATTCAGCCGTTTACTTTACTTTTCTGAAGACATCTGGGGTTTAATCCGAATTCCGGAACCGGCCAAACCTCTTTTTGGCGGAATCCTGCTAGGTTTACTGGGAATCATCTCATATCAAATTGACGGATTTCCGCGTGTTTTCGGAGTAGGTTATGAAACAATCGAAAACACATTGTTCAGCCAACTGACCCTGCAAGTAACTTTCGGTTTATTGCTGCTTAAACTTGTTGCCACAACACTGACCCTCGGTTCCGGAGGTTCCGGAGGTATTTTTGCCCCGTCATTGTTCATGGGCGCGATGCTCGGTGCTTCTTTTGGTCAGATCGCCCACACAATATTTCCTGAAATTGTAGCGCCTTCCGGTGCATACGCACTGGTGGGAATGGCCGCATTTTTTGGCGGAGCAGCACACGCTCCGATCACCGCCATTCTCATTCTCTTTGAAATGACAGGTGATTATCAAATCATTCTGCCTTTGATGCTTTCCACAGTCTTAAGCACTATCGTTTCCAGAAATCTGAGTCCTGATTCAATTTACACCCTAAAATTAAAACGACGCGGTGTGGAACTCTCTCAGGATACACAGGCGATTGATCTGATGCAGGGAGTTACTGCGGAAATTGCCATGAACCGTGAAACCGATGCGGTGTCTTCGGACATGTCTTTGATTGAATTGATGAGCACTTTTTCCAGCACTCACTATCATGCACTTCCGGTAGTACAAAATGAAACTGAACTGGTTGGATTAATAACAATCAATGAATTGGATCATGTACGCAGCAAAGGTACTCTTGAGTCTAAAACAATTGCTGATATTTTGACAATCAACAATCCGGCTACAATTCTCCCGCATCAACCGGTTTGGATGGCCTTGCGGCATCTGGAAGCACAGGGTGAAGGCTGTGTTCCCGTTGTTTCTGAATCTGGAAAAAATATTTTACTGGGTGTTCTGCGTAGAATCGACATCATTCGTGCGTACAACAAAGCGGTAACTAAAAGGGCTCAGGATCAACACCACTCAGAAATACTGAACATTCGAAAACTCAACCAATCCGGACTGTCGGAAGTTACTCTGCGTGCAGATTCGCCAAATGTAGGCAAACGTGTCAAGGAATTACATCTAGGTGGAGACGCGCTGATAGTTTCAGTTCGTCGCGCCGGGAACTTGCGGATTGTGCGTGGTGAAACTATTCTGCATGCAGAAGATCAAGTCACAATCTTTTCTGAAAAACCAAAATCCGAATTTCTGGAAAAGTATTTGAATGGCACTTTGGAGGACTCAGATGTTCCGGAAAAATTACTTGTCTGTCACCGTGAAGTGGAAATTCCTCCGGAATCATCCATTGATGGGCAGAGAATTCGTGATATAAATCTTCCGGAAGATTGTGTTCTGGTAAAAATTGTTCGTAACCGTCAAATCATTCTTCCACGTGGGAACACTCTCTTGCAAGTTGGAGACATAGTAGAAATATTTGGGATGGAAGAAAAGCTTGCCGAAGCCGAACAGCAATTGACTGCTTAAACCATTTCAGCTAAGTTGAATATACTTTTAGAATTGAAATAATTGGGCAATCAATTAAACTGGTTGGTGACGTTTATTATTTCCAGCTGTTATTGAAAATCACTTCTGTCAGGGAGGCTGAAATCTGAACATCGGCGGTTTTCTGCCACTTGATCCGGACAAAATATTACGTTGTTTCCAAACACTCTCTATAAAAATATGAAGACAACCACAGCAAAAATTATCTGGACCATGACCGATGAAGCTCCCATGCTGGCCAGTTATTCTTTACTCCCCATCATTCAGGCCTATACTCAAGGTACAGGAATTTCTGTAGAAAGCCGGGACATTTCACTGGCTGGACGCATCCTTTCAGCCTTTCCGGAAAAGCTTAACGAAGATCAACAAGTTCCGGACGAACTCTCGGTACTTGCAGAACTGACTCAAGACCCTGCGGCCAATATCATCAAACTTCCCAATATCAGTGCCTCTATTCCCCAACTGAAAGCTGCGATTGCGGAACTCAAATCCCAAGGTTTTGATATTCCGGAATATCCGGAAAGTCCGCAAAACGAGACTGAAACGGAGATAAAAAAACGCTATGCCAAAGTTTTGGGAAGCGCGGTCAATCCGGTTCTGCGTGAGGGAAATTCAGATCGTCGTGCGGCAACTGCCGTAAAAAATTATGCCAAGCGGCATCCGCACTCAATGGGCGCATGGAGTTCTGATTCAAAGTCTCATGTAGCCACGATGAGTGGAGGCGATTTTTTTGCGAATGAAAAATCCACAACCCTTGAACACTCAACTACGGCTAAAATAGAATTTGTCGCAGAAGATGGTAAAATTACTGTTTTGAAAACCAACCTGCCGCTCGAAGCCGAAGAGATCGTAGATGCAACTTTCATGAGCAATAAAGCTCTGGATGCTTTCCTCGTTCAGCAAGTCAAAGATGCCAAAAAGCAGGGAGTTCTTTTTTCACTGCACCTGAAAGCGACGATGATGAAAGTCTCTGATCCGGTTATCTTTGGACACTGCGTTAAGGTTTTCTATGCCCCTGTATTTGAAAAATATGCGGAGACCATCTCCAATTTAGGAGTCAATTTCAACAACGGTATCGGTGACCTTTTCGCAAAATTGAAGTTGGATAAAAAAATATCTACAGACAAAAAAACAGAAATAAAAGCGGACATTCAAGCACTTTACAAGTCACGTCCGGATTTGGCAATGGTTGATTCGGAACGTGGAATTACAAATCTGAATGTTCCCAGCGATGTTATCATCGATGCTTCAATTCCTGCCGCCATCCGGACTTCCGGGAAAATGTGGGGAGCGGACGGTGAACTTCACGATACAAAATTCATTATTCCGGATTCCAGCTACGCCCCGCTTTATGCAGCCACCTTCGAAAATTGCATCGCTTATGGCGCATTGGATCCTGCCACAATGGGGACTGTGCAGAATGTTGGATTGATGGCCAAAAAGGCGGAAGAATATGGTTCACATCTGACCACTTTTGAGGCACCCGAAAATGGGCTAATGCGTATTGTCGATACCGAAGGACACACGGTCCACGAACACAAAGTGGAAGAGGGGGATATTTGGCGCATGGCTTCTGTCAAGGATGCTCCGATCAGGGACTGGGTCAAACTGGCTGTCACACGCGCGAAAATTACGGGATGGCCTGCCGTTTTCTGGCTGGATGAAAAACGGGCACATGGTCGGGAGTTGATAAAAAAGGTCAAAGCTTATCTCAAAGATCACGACACACGGGGTTTGGAACTTCCGATAATGTCGGTTTACGATGCCGCTAAATTATCCATTGAGCGTGCTCGTGCTGGAGAAAACACAATTTCAGTAACCGGAAACGTCCTCCGTGATTTCAATACAGATCTTTACCCGATCATTGAACTAGGCACAAGCGCCAAAATGCTTTCAATCGTGCCGTTGATGAAAGGCGGGGGCTTGTTTGAAACAGGAGCAGGAGGTTCTGCACCTAAACATGTCCAGCAGTTTGTAAAAGAGGCACATTTGCGCTGGGATTCTCTGGGCGAATTTCTGGCGCTGGCAGAATCCTTCCGTCACCTTGCCCGAACGTCAGACAACGTTAAAGCAGCTGTTTTGACAAAAACTCTAAATAAAGCCAACGAGTATTTTCTGACCCACAACAAATCACCATCACGTGTAGTTCATGAACTTGACAATCGAGGAAGTCATTTCTACCTTGCCATGTACTGGGCCCAGGCTCTGGCAGCACAAAAAGAAGACACAGAACTTCAGCAAAGATTCTCCGGACTGGCAAAGGAGCTTGTGAAAAACGAAACTCGAATTGTTGATGAATTAAATGCCGCTCAAGGTAAAGCGGTTGATTTGGGAGGATACTTTCATCCTGATGAAAAAAAAGTCGCCAAAGCCATGAGACCCAGCGAAACGTTGAATGCTGTGCTCGCTAAATGCCTTTGTACCTTGGTGCCTTGAAACCTTTGTGACTTTGTATCTCGGTGCCCAAGTGCATCATTGCCTTTGTTGAATTTTTGGCGTATAGACAAAGTTGCGGATTTATTAATTTTATTTCAAAAAAAGGAGAACTTATGAAAACTGTTAAAGTTGCTGTTACCGGCGCCGCCGGACAAATCGGTTATGCAATGCTGTTCCGGCTCGCTTCCGGATCTGTTTTTGGTACGGACACTGCGGTTGAATTACATTTGCTGGAACTGGAACAAGCACTTCCTGCACTGGAAGGTGTTAAAATGGAACTTGATGATTGCGCGTTTCCATTGCTGAATAAGATCGTCACCACTTCGGATCCAAATGTAGCTTTCAAGGACATTGACTGGGGACTTCTCGTCGGTTCTGTGCCAAGAAAAGATGGCATGGAACGTAACGATCTGCTCCGTGTCAACGGTGGAATTTTCGTTGGACAGGGTAATGCCATCAACGACACCGCAGGTGACAATGCTCGAATCGTGGTTGTCGGCAATCCTTGCAATACCAATTGTCTGATTGCCATGCATAACGCACCGCACATTTCACATGAACGCTGGTTCGCGATGACAGCTCTGGATGAAAACCGCGCAAAAAGTCAGTTGGCTGCAAAAGCCGAAACCGCGGTTCGTGAAGTGACAAACCTGACAATATGGGGCAATCACAGTGCCACACAATATCCGGATTTCTACAATGCAAAAATAAATGGAAAGCCGGCTCCGGAAGTAATCAATGATGAAGAATGGCTGCAGGGCGAGTTCATCAAAACTGTACAGCAACGGGGATCCGCTATCATCAAAGCCCGCGGCGCTTCCTCTGCTGCTTCTGCCGCAAACGCTGCGCTGGATACAATCGTGCGCATCAACACACCCACTCCGGAAGGTGACTGGTTCAGCACAGCCATTCCGAGTGACGGCAGTTATGGAATCCCGGAAGGTCTGATTTTCAGTTTTCCGCTGAGAAGCAAAGGCGACGGTGATTACGAAATTGTTCAGGGTCTGGAACTGAATGAATTTTCACAGGGAAAAATCCAGGCAACACGTGAAGAACTGGAAATGGAGCGTGATGCGGTTAAAGAAATGCTTGGCTAAATAAAAGGAAGCAATGAAAATACATGAATATCAGGCCAAACAGATTCTGGCAAAATATGGAGTTCCTGTTCCTCGTGGAAGTGTGGCTTATTCTGCCAAAGAGGCAACTAAAATTGCAGAGGATTTAGGAACTGAAGTTTGCGTTGTCAAAGCTCAGATCCATGCAGGAGGACGCGGTAAAGGCGGCGGAGTCAAAGTTTCAAAAGGCATGGATGCCATCAGGGAAAGTGCTGAGACAATTCTCGGTATGCAACTTGTGACACACCAGACGGGCACAAATGGACAAAAGGTAAAACAGTTACTCGTCGAAGAAGGTGTGGAAATCCAAAAAGAACTTTATTGCTCAGTGCTGGTGGATCGAGGGCGGCAGTGTGTCGTTTTGCTGGCTTCCACAGAAGGCGGAATGGATATTGAGGAAGTCGCGGAAAAAACTCCGGAAAAGATTCTCAAAATTTTCGTAAATCCTGGAGTCGGTCTGCGGCCATATCAGGCTAATGAATTGGCCTTTGGTTTGAAAATTGACAAAATTAATCCAAAGCTGATTCGCCCCGCGGCGGCAGTTTTCATGGCACTTTATGAAACTTTCATACAGGAAGACTGCTCACTCGTCGAAATCAATCCACTGGTTTTGACTGGAGATGGACGTGTAATTGCGCTGGACGCGAAGCTGGCTTTTGATGATAACGCCATGTATCGTCATCAGGACAATCTTGCCTTGAGAGACAAAGATGAGGAAGATCCGCTTGAAGTAGAAGCAAGTGAATCTGATCTCAACTACATCAAATTAGATGGCACAATCGGGTGCATGGTAAATGGCGCGGGACTGGCGATGGGAACAATGGATATTATCAAATCATACGGTGGCGATCCAGCTAATTTCCTTGATGTAGGAGGCGCCGCCAACAAGGAAAATGTGGAAAAGGCTTTCCGGCTGATCACTAAAGATCCAAATGTTAAGTGCATTTTGATTAATATTTTCGGCGGAATTGTTCGTTGTGACATGGTTGCCGCAGGTGTAATTGCTGCTTTCAAAAATGTTAATTTGCAAATTCCGGTTGTGATACGTCTGGAAGGAACAAATTCCGAAGAAGCGCATCAACTGGTAAATGAATCCGGACTGACAGAAAGTTTGTTAATGGCAGATGGAATCCGCGATGCCGCACAAAAGGCGGTCTTGGCGGCTAGTTAAGCAAGGCGGCGATTTTGACTTGGACAAAACACCTGCGTTTTTGTAATTGAAGTTCTCCGGAATTGGCAAACAAGTGTCCGGAGAAGGAAAAACAATT
>JYMV01023196.1_pt1 | contig 13986 bp, 18 predicted proteins | sample 338911 | NCBI WGS metagenome assembly JYMV01 (sample SAMN03354496, study PRJNA234377) | hydrothermal vent metagenome | biome: Deep sea; feature: Hydrothermal plumes at the Eastern Lau Spreading Center, Western Pacific Ocean; material: Seawater | place: Tonga | collected 2009 | depth 2000 m m
CGGCATATCTACTCCAAATCTTCTATTGACTTGAGATCTCCACGGTACCACTTACCGTCAGGATCGCGCTTTATATGTATGACATCAGGATCAGCATCACCTTTGTCTACTAAGACGACTATCCAGTCGCCTAAAGCGGCAAAGTCCCATAATCCTATATTCGTCTCAGTCATTCCAAGGACATCTTCGATTATTCTTACAATAGTATTCTCGTCATAGGACATGTGCAATGCTTCCCAAGTAGTCATGCCCATACCAAGAAACTCATTTTCTGAAAGAGCTGGTCCATACTGCTTTATCACCATTTCTGCGATAAAGCCCTCAAGAGGCCTGTATGTAACATCATTACCAGTATATACTTGCCATGCCTGGCCTAACGTATATACATTATGGTGATTTTTCATATCAAACGGCTTGTACACTTTTCTCATACTTTTATCTCCATATCAATCTTAGAAATCTAATGAACAAATTAGGCTTCTAGTGCCATATATAATGCCACAACAGCGATCTACATCACCTGGTGAATACACATCTGCTCTAGGTGCATGAACAGCTACCATATAAGAGACAACATATATAACAGGAATACCATCTTTTTCTGCAGGTGGCGGAAGATTAGTCACTTCCTTGACCCTCCTGCGCTTCAAAGGTATATTCCCAATAACGTAGTTATCACCAGTAACTACAGGATTATCAGTATCTTCATATTCAAATATGACTCTTGCGGGATTACCACAACTATTGAAATGAACTCTTTGTTCTTTTAGATGACCATCCATATATGGTCTTCCACAACTAATAATAAACGTAAATCCATGTGGACACAGATTCACCAGTTTCACTTGATCTTCGTCAAGTACTTTTGGAAGCTTTCTAACAGCCATATCAGTGCCCTTTCTATTCCTTATCTGCTATCATTCTGACTGTACTAGGACATACCTGGTTCACTAATTCGGCCAAAGCAATCTTTACTCTCTCCAAGTGTTCAAGCCACCTAGTACAATCCTCTTCATTCTCTTGATTAGAAACGGGTAGATTCTCTACCCATTCAATCTGATCATTTGTATCAGATAGTAGCTTTACTACCTTTTCATGTATATCACCATCTACAAAGTTCTTATCCATTGGTTACCTCCTAGGTACCTATCAGACTACTGTTCCATACGAAACTACAGTTTCTCAACGCGTAGCGTGATTTAGTTTTTTTTATTTGAATGTCAAATATATACCTCAAGGGGGCCCCTACCCCCCCTTACCTATTTATACTATCGTATATATCTTCGATTACCGGCTATAAATAGCCTAAAAGTGTTTTTCTCAGTAGGGGTAAAACACCTTTGTTTTTGATATTATTATCGCCGGAATCTACGATCCGGCTATTATATTTACATATGTATTGTATTTATTTGGTGCTACGCACCTCATTGCGGGGCCCCTACCCCGCTTATATAGGGGCTACGCCCCCCCCAGGGGCCCCCCGCGTTATACAATATAAAAAATAACAAACCGGGAGAGGGTCAGCGGAGAATCTCCGCGTCGCCCCTCCCGGCTCTACTCACTCCTTGAGCCAATCCGGCAAGAAGTCTGGAGCATTTCCAGACTTGACATTCTTCTGAATGTCATTCAGCAATGCTTGCATGACTGTCTTGACTTGTTCCACCAACTCTTCATATACCTTCATGAAGTATGCGGCGCTGGCCCCCAGAAACAGGATACCAACGGACATTACGAGTAGGGCGATTCCACCCATGAGTGCTGCTGCTTCAATCATTCGACTTCTCCTCTTCTGCTTCTGGTTTGATGATCTTTCCTGTAGTCTCCAGGACTTTGGCAATGCCGGCCCTGCTCTTACGTACTATCTTGGCCTTCTTTCCGGCCGTGAAACCTTTGTCAATCGTTTTACCGATTGTCCCTAGAATCTTTTCGCAAAAGCTCATTGGCTTCCTCTTTTCCGTATACTGTTTTGTTTATTTGGTGGCCGGCGAAGACACATACCTTCCACCAGCCCCAGATTGCTACAGAGCACACTGTGCCAACTAGAAGCCATGTCCGCGGATCGAATAAAACATCTAGTTGAGGTTCAGGTCCGTATACACCCAACTCACGAGTCCTTTCTGGCTAAGACTTCCCCTGACCTATTGGTCTTACAAAACTGGTCAAGGGGGCCCGTCGTTATCACATTCAAAAAAAAGTAAAAAGCGGGCAGATCCCCTCCGACCTATGATAGGCCAGAGAGGAGTCTGCTAGGAATCAGATCGTATCCGTGGTCGAAGCGGAATCCTGGGTGTTCTGCTCTTGCAGCAAACCGTTGGCATTCGCCCGATTGGATTGGTTCTGCGCGGCTCGCAAGTCAGAAATCTCTGCAATCGCTCCGGGAATCAAAGCAAGCAGAGCGCAGGCTTCGTTCGCGTCGAGATAGAGGTTTCTGTACTCAGGCTGACCCTGGGCGTCAGTGAAGACCTTGCTAATGCTAACTGTGTGAGCGACAAATGGGCCATTTCTGCCCGTACGGTTGTTCGCAAAAGTAGTCACGCTGATACTGCCGACGCGGGTCCGTTGTTTCCGTTTTCGTTCATTCTCGTACCCTTTCTGTTGTGAGGAAGCGTCATTGCTCCCTGACCTATTTGCGGTTGCGTACCTGCATGAGTGCCTTCAGCGACCTTCTTTATCGGTCTCCTGAAGTACCACACTCATGCGAGGCACACCTCCCTGACCTATTGGCGTCACAAGAGACCAAGGCACGTGCCCTAGTCCCCTGACCTATTGGCGTCACCGGAACCGTCCGTTCTCGCGGTAGACCCCCCCCACCTATTGCTCCCGCCAGGCCGTATGTATGACCTATAGCGTTGTTTGCCGACTACTCACCAGCCGTCAGGCTGGTTCGTATATCCGACCTATAGCATGGGGGTCCCCGCGTTATCCCCCTAAAAGGGGATAACATAAAAGGGGGGAGTCCCCCTGGTGTGTATAGTTCTAACTAAGGTTAGGGTATGAGTAAGTATTTATATAGCGCCCTTACCCTTGGCGCTCACACTGTTTACACGTCGAATTGATCTTCGATTACTAAGCGGTCATGGTTCCGCTTGTAGTATTCTTCTAGAATTTTTGACACTTCAGCAATTTCTTTGTAGGCGTCTTTGATCAGACTCTTCATCATGATCATCTTTCCGTCCCAACGGCACCTTTCTTTCCATATTTCTATGGACGCAAGTGCATCGCTGATCTTCTTCTCATTGTCTATAACTGTCTGGTAGTCATCGATGTCCATAACTACTCCTTTCAAGAGTAAGCGAATGCCCCCACACAGACCATCCATGTGGGGGCGTAAAGAACTGGACTAAAACGGACAGTCAATGAAGTGAAACACCACTGGCTGATCCTTCTTGATCAGATTGTTCTTACGGGAGCAAGACCCGGGAGGACATTCTGGGTGAGTGGTGATGTAGTCGTTGCCACTCTTCTTGTGCTTACGTCTCTTACCGCAGCGATCAGTCCCGCCCGATGGGCGAGATTTCGTCACGGAGGTCACCTTCGACGACAACTGGGGAAGCATCATTGCTTCGGCCTCTTCCAGGGCTTCTGTCGCCTCCTTGAGAGTTTCCATCTCAGCATCCCACTCTCGCTCACAGCGAAGGGTACACTCGTTGGCCTCCTGCGTTGCCTCTTCGACCTCATAGCACGAGATCTCTGTAGCCTTCTCTTCGGCCTTGACGAGAGCCCGGAAGGTCCTCGCTGCTGCCTTCTCCGCGTTCTTCACCCTTTCCTTGAGGATGGAGGTCGGGATAAGCGCACTAGAATTCACATGAGGCATATTGCCTCCTTTCAAAAATGAGGAGAGGACACACTGTGCGCCCTCTCCTCTGTATTATCAAATGTCGCTATCCGGCTCTGGCTCATGACCATTCATACGATCGATCTCGGTATGTATATCGAAGTCCTCATTATTGTCCAGTGCGTGCTGGTACCTCTTAATGAGCTCAATCACCTTTTCGCGATTGTCGCAGTAGGTCATGAGCAGTTCAGCGCCTTGCCCATATTGGCTCTCATTCGCATGAAAGACATCGATGAGATAGCTCTGAGACTCATTGTCCCACCGGGGTGGGGTGTTTACGTAGAACTTTACTGGTTCATCAAAATTGAGCTCCGGTTGTTCCGGTTGTTCCGGGGTCATACTATGCTCCTTTCGAGAAGCGAATGCCCCCACACAGACCATCCATGTGGGGGCATAAGAACTAAATCTGGACGTCAGACTCTTCTGACTGCTCCAGGAAACGAACCACATATCCGAGCATGCAAGTCTCAGACGTGCCGAGTGGCTCGTCGAAGAAACACGTCATGATCAGATCATAGCGATCCTTATCTACCAGCAGCAAATACACTGCCAGGCAGATAGATGCAGACTGCTCCAACGGCATTGCATCCAGTGCGTGCATGACGGGACGAATACCTACCCGCCTAAGCTTACCCTTGTAATCGTCTTTAGGCTTATTGCCATCGACGTCCACCACGTCATATAGAACGATATCATTCTTTCCTCCCTTGCCGGAGCGAATACAACTACTTACAATTGATTCTGCTGCGGTGATGGAAGGGTCATGTGCAGACATTGCTGTCGATGGAGTCAATCCAGCTCGGTTGCATGCCTCAAGCAGAGGTCCTACATTCCGACTGTCAACTCCGTACGTCAACTTGGCATCGAGCCACTTGAACGCTTCCCGTGTCTCAGACACGACAAGGTCTCGCAACCGAGTGAATGAGCCATTGACGAGCTTTACACCCGCCTTCCTGGCCTTCTTGTGTAGTCCGAGCTTGTCGCACATGGCGCGATCCAAGATCTTGAACTTCCGAAGATCAGGCCGACTGTTGTCGACTATCTTCTTCAGCGCCTTCATTGTCACGAGGTTTTGATTCCCCGCAACAGACGCATCCACTACTGGCTGAAGATCCATTGGATTGAACTCCATGTCGTGCGCAGACATACATGTTTGCGTACGGACTTGGCGCCCAAGGAATGGAACGTTCTTCCGCTTAGCCTCCTCGTAGTCCATGATGTAATCCCAGCTATCTGGAGTGATTTCAGCATGGTCGGGCTCTGAAGCGTCAGCCAACAACTCAAACCGCTGGAAGACGTAGCTTTCAGCAGTCGGGATATCTGGAATTGCGATAGGCTTGAGATCAATGACCTCGTCTGCCGCATTGGTGTAGCGGGTGAACTGCCATGGGGCATCCACTTCATCTACTTCCAACCAAATAATCCCGCCAGTACTAACCGGATGCCTGAATACGCACACCATGTGGCGACCCAGATCCTCCCGGTAGACAAGCCAGGCAACAATCATGTCACCATCTTCGTCCCCGATGTCAATATCGGAGTCGTCATACAACTCATAGATAGAATCACTCAAGATCCACTCACGCCACTTACGACAGTAGCGGAGCTTGAAGTCCCGTCTCTCACCAGAATATCCCAGCTTCTTGCGACTACTAGCCGCCATCACTGGTGCACTCAGACTGTACGGCAACAGGAGATTCCATTCTTCTGCTGCCTCCTTCGGGTTGCGCATTGGAGCACGCCACTTCTTCATGAGTCGCCTCATGAGCTGAAGCAGGTTACTCGAAGTCGAGATAGGCAACATCAAGCTCATCAGACGCTCGATAAGCTCCTGCCTCTGCCTCAACGCACACCCCATCTTCTCCAGAACCTCTTTAGAGGTGAACAGTCCCTCATCCAGCGCTCCGAACATGATGGCATTATGACAGCTGTGGGCAGATTTCCAGATCGCTGCAACAGCGGCCTCATGGAAATACTTAGCCCAAGGCCCAGGAATCTGAGCAAGCAGCTGTGGCCCAGCAGTACCCGGACGCAACCTCTGACTATACTGCCAGTAGGTGATGAGAAGTCCCTCACCCACCTTTCTGGCAATAGTCCCTTTGTCATTACGTTTGTCAGACGTAATGCGTAGGCGCTTCAGGCTGCCATTGACCTTGAATCGAGCTCGACCTTTGTCTAAGCTCAAACCAAAGATCCTGATACCCACACCAGTGCGAATATCAATGTGGTCTCCGAATACCTCTTTGAGGAGTTCTCGGGGACCTTCAACAATTGAGAATCCATCAGTGAGCTTCGCACTGAAGAAATCTACCATCTCAGGATTCAGCTTGACCACATTAGGCCGATGCGCAAGAATCTCCTTGAGATACTTCGAGATCAGTTTAGCCGAATACCTCAAGCCATAAGCCTCGAGAATATCCTCCTTTGTCGCCCCGAAAATACACACAATCTCACCAGAGATTTGCGGTATGAACGCCATCTTCTGGTATGGACTGGGCATTCCAGGGCCCCGATTTGTCTCTTTCTTTGAAGAAAAGTACTTCTTCAAATCAGACATTTCGAAGCCATAGAAATCGACGCGTGACACCGGCTCTCCGGAAACACCTTCGATATCCTTGAGACCCTGCATGTTGTAACACACAGCGATCTCTCTGACATGTAGATCAAGCATGTGTCCAGTAAGACCCTTGCGAGTCTCATTTGGATCAATGCCATACCCAGTGATCGACATGTACCTGCGACCAAAGTCGTCGCGCCATACATATTGTACAAGCTCTCCGGTAGCTCCATGGCTACGAGAGAGCACAACGCTTTCGGACATGTTACTGTCCTTTCCTGCCAAGTGATGAAGTATCCTTGTCCACTGTCTTGGCAATAAACAGTGGGGGAAATGTTGTCGAGTTGGGGGCCCCGTCGTACCTCCTATTACTCTGGGGACCCCGAGTTACCCCCCTAAGGGGGTTGTGCGTAAAAAAATCTTATTCAAGAGTGGCGTTAGTTCCAGAGTCCCGGTAAAGGGCCAAAAAAATACCAGATAGCCTCCTTTCTAGTCAAAGAGCAAAAACGAGGAGAGGACACATAGCATGCCCTCTCCTCTGGTTACTGTTAGTTCTTCTTCTTCTTCTTGTTGCCCTTGTTGTCCTGCTTCTTGTTGCTCTTGGGCTTCTTCTCCGCCTGTCTCTTATCTCTTTTGGCCTGCTTCTTGTCGGCCTTCTCCTGTTGGTTCTTCTTTCCCTTGGCCTTCTTCTCGGCCACTTCAGCCTCGTGGTCTCCGAATACCTCTTTGAGGAGTTCTCGGGGACCTTCAACAATTGAGAATCCATCAGTGAGCTTGGCATTCTCTTCGGAGCCGATCAGCAATGCGACTGCTGTCTTTCGTCTTGTGGATGCTGCAATAGCGTTGGACATCTTGATCATCCTTCGCAGTACTACAGCATTGCCGATGCCAGATCTCATACCCCGAACTCTATCGACCAGGTCCTCTCGAATCACCTTGTCGTTGCAGTCCTGCATCAGCAGATTGATTGCCTCTGACTTGAGGTGATTCATCTTCATGAAGCAGTTGAGGGAGATATCTTCATCTCCCCTCGTCTTGCCGTCAAAGAGGATATCGATCATCGTCCTCTTTGCTTCGGAGGTCAGACCTGTCTCGGCCTGAGCTCGCTTCAGATCGTAAAGATCTACGTATCCGGACATATTACTGTCCCTTCTCTGTCGCACTATTAATGAAAAATCCCCCACACAGGTAGTAGTGCGCACTACCTGCGTGGGGGCCCCGTCGATTAGACGAGTTACTTCTTCGGCTTGAAATTGATGGCGATCTCCAACAATTCAGGCCGAGTCAATTCAGGATCGTCAAGTTGAGCCTCAAATGCAGCATCCAGCCGCGGGGTAAACTCAGGCCCGGGTTTCAAGCCGGCATCCTTCAGATGTCTACCCATGAGAACCTTTTTGATTGGCTCAATCCCCAAGTCTTCATGCCACTGGAAGCAAAGCTTCGAGGGCACATGGTCAAAGTCTTCTCCTTTCTCTGTGGTAGGCCACGGGCTTCTCTCTGGTCTGCCAGCCCAGTCACATCGACTGAACCAGCCAAGCAGATCGAGTCTCTCGTTCATAGCACTGTGGAGACGCTTCCAAGAACCATCTTTAGCTTCTCGGCGCCCCCACGGTTGCATATGATAGTGAACCAAATTAGATACTGTTTCAATGACCTTCTTCTCATTGGTCATCCTGTCGAGGAAGGAGCAGGATATGTCTACTCCTATCTTATCGTGTCCAATTGCACCACATATTGGTAGTACTGTTGTAGCAGCCTTACCAACATCATGGAGTAAGGCCCCAAACATAAACGCGAGGCGATCCTCTTCGGGGATAAGCTCTCTAACTGAAGCAGCGTTGTCAACAACATGTAGGGTATGTATCCACACATTGCCTTCAGGATGCCACTCTGGATTGTGAGGACAGCCTTCATCGAACTGCCCTTTGAATTGCCAATTCTCTTTCTCTTCCCAACCAGGCCAGTAAGCGAGGTCGTAAAGTTCAGGAAAACAGGCCAACCACCCACACTCTTTCAGGAATGTGAGTCCAACTGATGGTTTGTCAGCCATCAGGAGAAGCTTCTTGAACTCCTCGTAAATCCTTTCTCTTGCAATTGACCCGAACGAATCAACCATCCCACGGATGGTCTCTGTCGTCTCGGGGTCTACCACTTTACACTTACGTGCCACCAGTTGCATGGCACGCAGCGCTCGAAGCGGGTCTTCAATAAACTTCTCCGGACAGGTCATCCGAAGAACACCATCTTTGAGGTCCTTGAGCCCCCCATAGGGATCCACGATCTCACCAGTCGCAATGTCATAGAACATCGCGTTTATGGTGAAGTCCCTACGGCGAGCAGCCTCTTCAGGTGTCATGTCTGGGTCAAAGTCACACAAAAAGTCAGTATGACTAGTCCCTATCGAAGACTCTCTCCTTGGAATAGAGATGTCAATATCCAGGCCATTCATCATTGCTGATGGCAGCTTGAATATCCCGAAGCTTTGCCCGCATTGCTTTGGACAAAGTTCTTCGAGTATCCCCTCCAACTTGTCCATCGAGATGCCATGCACCTCAATGTCCCAGTCTTTGGGAACCTGCTCTCTCCTCATGTCAATCACTGCTCCACCTACCAGGTAGGCTTTAGCCCCATGGCTACTCAGCAGTGTGACTAGATTCGACACCGTCTGTGGGATCATCTTTGTCTCCTTCCTTTGGGGGACCCCGCGTTATACTACGCTGCTTGACTATCTCCTTGTCAAGTTTCACAGTGAACTCAGAAAAGGACTCGTCAATGTAGAGAGTCAACACCGTTTCGGACATACTCCTCCTTTCAATCACACAAAAACGAGGAGAGGACACACAGTGTGCCCCCTCCTCTAGTTGTTATTAGTAAGAAACTACTTGACCAGCGCCCACTTGGTCCAGAAATCCACTCCTTCTTGGTGGTACTCCCTGTCGATCTCGCTGTCGTTCCCGCCGAACTCAATCCCGAGAGCGTTGCGCACCTGAGTCGAGGGACTCATCGGGCTGACACCCATGATGGGCTCAGCATTGAGAGCAATGATCGCATACTCAGCCTCAGTGGCGATGCCCTCCTTCTTCATCTGCTCCTTGGTATACATGATGGCTGCGAGGCAGACGACTGGAGCTCCATCGATATCACTCTTGTCGAAGAACCTTTCCAGGTAAGGGAGTTCCTTGTCGTCTTCGTTGATGCGGGTGGTGTACTCGCACCGGAGGCCAATCTCATTGCCTTTCACCAAGGCGACAGTGCTATTACCTTGGTAATTGACTGCAGCTGCTTCAATGAATGCATACCTCACGAAGGGATCAGGCCCATTCACGAGAGAGACCTTGCCCTCGTTGATGAGAGCTGCACATGCATCCAAGAATGGTGCAGTCGGACTATTGTTTCTTGCAAAGTCATTAACTTCTACTATTGCTCCACCCTGGAGCGTCTCGCCGGTCTCTTGACCGGAAAAGCTGGCTACTACGACCAGCAACACAAAAAGAACGAGAAGAGAAGTCAACATTGACTACTCTCCTTTCAATGAGCAGCTAAAAAGAAAAACCTACAACACGGCAGCTGCAAGCCGTGCTGTAGGTAAGAATTGCTATTTTCTGTTGCCACGCATAGCTGCGCCGAGTCTTAGTCAGCTGCTGCCACAGTAAGAGCTATCTATTTCTCTTACTGCCACAGCTGGGACAACCGATGTCGTCATTCAGCAGGTCGGATACCTGTTGCGACCAGGGACCTTCCCGTTGAATGGACCATCCGCAGTTCTTCTTTTGGCACAATCCTTCCCAGAATTGCCCAAGATGAACCCAGATGGCGTACATCGGAGTACCCTCTCCATTCATATAAAACCTCCTTCCTAGTGCACATCGTCACCAATGATTCTTCTTCTTATCTTGGTGACGTTCTTAATCCAGTGTCTGTTCAGACCATCTGGATCATTGTCTGCCCCAATGGGACAGTACTTCTTGCCGAGGAATACAATAAAGGCCTCGACATCCTTCTTCTTTCCGCCTCCTTTCACATACCTATCCCAGTTCTTCTGGACAGTGGCGGCGCACCATCCAGCCTGAGCTCGGTATGAAACCTTAGCCTTGGGATGAAGTACCCCATACTCCTTACCTCGTTTACCATTCTCCGCATAACGGATAGCGGCAACGATGGGAGCAAGAGCCTCTCTCATCTCAGGCCTGACATTGACGCGTATAGCGTCTAAGAACTCCTCACCACACTTCACACCATCTTTCTTAACGATGGCAGTGTGAGCAGAGGTAAAAGCCTTCCCCATACCTGGATCACCAGGTAAGGTAAGAGCAACAAGGGGAGAAACATATGTTCTCCTTTCTACCCTCTCTCCTGTTGCGGCGTACATTCTCGTTAAAAGATTACACTACTATTAGTAAACAACATGGGCGTAGTGCTTGACCCAAGTTGCTATTCGAAAACCCGCCGCTTGTTCATATAGGGTTTTTGCGCCCCTATGACAAACGACGGGTAATGGCTTACTGTTTAGATCCTTTGTCCGAAGGCCATGCCATTCGGGTAGTCTTCTGGGATAGTAGAGGGTATACTATTAGGATTATACTTATCCTTATAGCACTCAAGCGCATCCTCTACCTTTCTCAGCTCAGCCTCTACCGCTTCCAATTGACCCTTTAGAGACTTGATATCTCCCTGGTCATCGGCCATACACCCTCGTGCTCTTTGAAGCTCACTCTTAAGGTCAGCACTGGTGATCCACCTCCATACACCCACGAATACATCATCCGCAATGATCAACAAACGCTCAATACAGACGACCACACCATGTGGACCACTGAAGATCCACTGCCACATGCGATCATTAGCACCAGACAAGGCCACGATGGCCCTAACAAGGGACGTTCTACTCTTCTCGCTCTGCCAGATGCAGAGACCAAGATAGACACAGAAACAAATGAGACCTACCAACATGGTAGACTCCTTTCAATGCAGCGAATGATTAACCCTCAATGCAATGCTGCGATTGCGAAAGAGGGGGTGGGCATGAAACGTTTCTATTCACAAAACCCATATAATAAAACTATACAGCGAGCCGAAATCACATTTTTCAGGCCCATAAAGAATGCCGAAATAATATTTTTCAGACATAAACCCTGGGGGGTAAACTCCTTAAAATTTTTCACAGAAAAAAACTCTCCTAAATAGCGTTTTACCCATTTGCAATACCCTCAAATGTGTACTACGATAGATCATTCACACTAAATTTCTGGACACCCCAGATAGACAAGGGCATGAAGTATGCTTACTAAGGATGGACTACACACAGGCTTCTCGAACGACGCGGCGGAATTCGTATACATGCGTACATACTCGAGGTGGAGAGACGAGGAAAACCGTAGGGAAACATGGAGTGAAACCACAGACAGGTACGTAAATTTCATACGTAAACACATGGGGGACAGGGTTCCGCTAAAGACTTATGAAAAGATCCATTCATCTATACTGGGGTTCGAGGTGATGCCATCGATGAGATCCCTCTGGGCTGCGGGCCCCGCGGCGGAAAAAGACAATACCTGCATGTATAACTGCTCCTTCCAGGTCATTGATGACCCAATAGCCTTCTCAGAAGCGTTATACATATTAATGTGTGGTACAGGGTATGGTTTCTCTGTTGAATCCAAACATATAGATAAGCTCCCAGTGGTAGGAACCTTCCGCGACGGTGCATATACAAAACAACATACAATTAAGGACTCCCGCGGCGGATGGACTAAATCTGTTAAACTTCTCGTCGACTCCCTCTATCAAGGACACGACGTCGAAATGGACTATACAAATATAAGACCTAAAGGATCTCGTCTCTATACAATGGGTGGAAGGTCCTCTGGACCCGAACCCCTCATACAACTTCATGCATTTATGCGTGAGATATTCCAGAATGCGCAGGGGCGTAAACTGACCTCTCTGGAGTGTCATGACATACTGAACCAGATAGCAGAGATTGTTGTTGTGGGAGGTGTACGGAGATCGAGTCAAATTAGTTTATCTGACTTATCTGACAAAGATATGGCTCAGGCCAAGGTGTGGCCCTTCCCACTGAGACGTGCAATGGCCAACAACAGTGCCGTGTATCTAGAAAAGCCCAGTGCTACTGACTTCCTGAAGGAGTGGAGTACATTAGCCTCCTCTGGGACGGGGGAACGGGGTATATTTAATGTTCAATCTGTTAGGACAAGATCTCCAAAACGCAGACAAGGCTACTTGATTTCAGGGACTAACCCGTGTGCAGAGATAAGCTTACGTCACCAGGAGTTCTGTAATCTGTCCGAGGTCGTGGTACGAGCTGAGGATGACCTGGATACCCTGTTTAAAAAGGTAGAGACCGCCGTATGGATAGGTGTGATACAGTCCTGTTTCACCAATTTCCCGTATTTGAACGATAAGTGGAAGGAAAACTGTGAGGAGGAACGACTGCTAGGAGTCTCGCTGACAGGCATCATGGATAACAAAACGTTATTATCCGCCGACGCGCTACGCGCAATGAAAAGAAAAGCAATTAAAATAGCCAAGCATGCGTCTGAACTACTAGGTGTAAGTATGCCTGCCGCTATAACTTGTGTAAAACCATCCGGAACTGTATCTCAATTAGTCGACTCCTCTTCTGGCATTCACACAAGATATGCAAACTACTATACACGCAGATATCGTATATCTGCTACTGACCCATTATTCAGAATGCTACAGGATCAAAAGGTCCCCATGTCCCCTGAGACCGGTCAAAGGGAAAAGGACTGGGCGAAAGCCGAACAAGGAGATACAGAAGCATGTGCTATATATAAGGAGGGAAAAAGCTGGTCTGCAGACGATGTTATCACCTGGGTTATACCATTTCCGGTGAAGTCTCCTGATGGCTCCGTGATACGAGGAGACATGACTGCCATGGAGCAGCTGGAGCAATACAAGAAGATACAAGAGAACTGGTGTGAACATAATGCGTCTTGCACTGTTTATGTAAAAGACGATGAGTGGTTCGAAGTAGGCAATTGGGTATATAAAAACTGGGATATAATAAATGGTGTATCATTCCTACCATATGATGGTGGTAGGTATGAACAAGCACCATACGAAGAGTGCACCGAAGAAGAATATAATAAAATGCTTGCAAATTTACCAGAGATAGATTATCGTTATCTCAGTATGTATGAAACTGAAGATACTACAGAAGGCGCCAAGACATGGGCATGCACCGGAGACCGGTGCGAGCTAACTTAACATGTCACGTATTCCCACCTCTGGAGTCCCATTGTGCAATAGCAGTGGGGCTCTATTTTTTTAACGGAGTAGATTAGTGTCTAATAGTGTAGAATATATATCTAAAAGATTTGCAAAGTTAGTGGGTGGAAATGACGAAGCAATGCAGTATATCTATAGTAAGCAACCGGAGTTAACCAAGACATATCTGAGCGTAGCTGCAGCCAGGGGCAAGAATTGTATGCACGCTAGAACTTGCCTCAGGCTAATTTTTGGCAATGAGATGAGAGTAAACAAAGATGAATTCAAACGAGCTCTTCGGTCCTGGGGTTACTGTTCCTGAAAACGCCAAGAACTTACCTGC
>JYMV01012621.1_pt1 | contig 13985 bp, 10 predicted proteins | sample 338911 | NCBI WGS metagenome assembly JYMV01 (sample SAMN03354496, study PRJNA234377) | hydrothermal vent metagenome | biome: Deep sea; feature: Hydrothermal plumes at the Eastern Lau Spreading Center, Western Pacific Ocean; material: Seawater | place: Tonga | collected 2009 | depth 2000 m m
ATCGAGCGAATGCTCGATCATGTCGGCTGGAACAAGAAGCGCGCGGCCGAATTGCTCGGCATCGAGAGATCGACCCTCTACTCGCGACTTCGAAACCACGGGATCCGCCCCAAGGAGAGAAGTTGAGCGCCGAAATCCTGCTCCTGTCCCTGGTCCTGTCTCACATTCCCTTCGTCGAAGACCTCGGCACCTTGCCGGCAGGAAATCTTCCCGCGGGCGTCCTCTTTCAGGCGTACACCGTGGTCTCCGGAAACCCCCTCATCCCGGAGAACGAAAGGGTGGGCAATCGCTCGATTCGGCTGGCCGTGCCGCTAGTGCTCCACCGGGATTCAGAAGCGATCCTGCGTGCTCTCCTGCGCAAACAGGGCATCTTTCTCATGGACCTGCGCTCCGGTCGGCCCAAATTCGGCTGTTACGCCACCACCGATCCGACCGCTGCCCCGCCACTCTTCCGACCGCTGGTCCGAGTCCATCGTCTGCGCTACATCAAACCAGACGCTGCCATCGACCTGCTGAGGCAACTCGCCAGCCAGCTCGAGAGATCACTCCGGGAGTTCGAGGAGCCGAGTCGATTCGTCGCCGATGAGCGCACCGGGGCGGTGGTGGTCAACTGTTTCTCTCGGGAGCGGCTCCGACGCTACCTCGAACTTCTCGAGGCGTGTGACATCCCCCCCGAGGAAGGCACCCATCGCCCGATATTGCGCACCTGGAAGGCGCGTTACGTCGATCCGAAGAGCCTCGCCGAGCTCCTTGAGAAATCGTGGCAGGCACGGGGCGGCCAGCCGCTGACGGTGGTGGTCCAGGTCTCGTCCGGATCGCTGCTGATCCGGGTCTCCCGCCACCTGTGGCCGGAAGTCGAGGGACTCCTCGGGGTACTGGACCGCCGGCCCGGTTCGTGAGGCCCTCCTCCCACCGACCCCGCAACCCTGTGTAGCGATCTCGAACACCCAGGTGTCACTCCTGCCCCACTTGGAGCACAGGTCACGGCCGGCGCCCCTCCTCGAGGCCCATAACCATTGTGTTTAAAAATAGTTATGAAATTCCACCTCGGTCCCCCGGTGGGCATCCAGTTTGCCCGGAGTTCCCTTGGCGATGGTCCCACCCGGAGCGTCCCGTAGATTTTTCCCGCTTGGGGGAGAAGCCCCGACTGAGTTCGACCGAAAGAGAGAAAGAGCCTTGGAACCGAAAAGATCGAAAGGGTGTAGACCTATGGCCCGCTCAATAGGAGCCCTCTGGCTGAGTGCGATGGTCGTGATCCTCGCCCTCTCTGCCGACTCCGCGTTCGCCCAGACCGGCGATGACCCCGTCTCTCCGCCAGAGAGCGGCAGTGATGCCGACGCCACAGAGACGGACAGCGATTTGGATGCCAAGCCCCACCGGATGGAAGAGGGCAAGATTCCCGTCATCCATCTGATGAGGTTCATCCAGTTAACCACCGGAAAACTGGTCAACTTCCCATCTGCTGCCCGTGACCCGGCATTTGCCGAGGATGCGGTTGTCGAGATCCTCGGCGACGTCGAACCTCTCACCTTCCCCATCGTCAAGGCGATCCTTGAAACGAATGGTTACGAGCTTTGGGAGAGCACCCTCGACGATGGAACCGTCGTCATCAACCTCCGCAGCTCCCAGGCGAGGACAAATCCTCCCCTCGACCCGGTCAACCCCATCATCGAGCCAGGTGATGTACTGCCCAGGGACGAAGATGAAGAGCTCGCGACCCTGGTGTTGCGACTGAAGTTCGTCGAGGTCGGTGTCGTGCGTCAGGCCCTTGGAGAACTCCTCGACCTGCAGGGCACCGGTCGTCAGACGGGTAGTCTCAAGGTTGTCACGGTGCAGAACAACGACACCCTGATCATCCGCGCCAAGATCCGGATTCTCGAGCACATCCAGAACCTCGTCAGCTACATCGATATCGAGGTGCTCGGCCCTGAAACGGTGATCCAGATCCGCGAACTCTTCTACGCCGATGCGGATGTACTGGTGAGCACCATCTCCGAGGCCCTCAACCTCGGTGGAAGCTTCGGACGCGGAGGTACGACGGGTCGATCAACCTCCGGTCGCGGCACGACCCAGCGGACCCCCGGCCAGGGGACGGGCCTGGCTGGAAGCCTGCTCGCCGCCCAGGCGACGCGCCTCATCGCCGACGCTCGCACCCAGAAGATCATCATCCAGTCCAGCGACGAGGCAGAACTCGATCTGGTTCACCAGTTAATCGACGAACTCGACACCCGCGTGCGCAACCACCGCACCAATACCCACATCTACAAGGTCAAGTTCCTCAAGGCGGAGGACCTCGCAGATGACCTGCGCCAACTGATCGAGGGGGGCGGAGGAAGCGTCCGCAACACCGGCAGAACCACGTCGCGAACCACGACCACCCGTGGCGGGGCAGGGAGTACCGCACAGCAACAGCAGCAGTCGATCATCACCCGGATCGTCCCCCACGAGCAGACCAACAGCCTGATGATTCAGGGTGAGCCGGAGGAATTTGAGGAGATCGTCCGGGTCCTCGATCAGATCGACCACCGCCGCCGCCAGGTGTTCCTCGAGGTCGCTCTGGTCCAGGTGAGCGACTCCTCGAACCTCAATCTCGCCATCGAACTCCTCGCCGGAAACCTCGATGACGAGGCAACCCGTGTGGCGGCAGCGAGCGCCTTCGGGCTCTCCGGCATCGATCCGACCCAGCTTCCCAACAATTTCACGCGAGTCTTCGGAGCGATTCCAGCCACTGGCCTCATCGGTGCTGTCAGCAGCGCAGGTCAGTTGCCTATTCTCCTGCGAGCGATCAAGACCGACACTGATTCCCAGATCCTCGCCACTCCTTTCATCCTCGCCGATGACAACCAGGTCAACTCCATCAGCGTGCAGACAGAAATCTTCTACCAGACGTCGAACACCACCAACGTCAACACCACCAGCGGTCAGAGTTCGGAATCTGCGGGGATCAACCTGTCTCTGACTCCCACCATCTCCGAAAAAGTGGTGCTGCTCCAACTGGAACTGGAGGTCTCCTCTTTCGGCGGGGCAGCGACAACTTCAGGAACGCTCCCCAACAGGTCGACCAACACCATCATCTCGAACGTGACGATCCCCGATGGCGGGCTCTTCATCATCGGCGGTCTCGCCAGGGAAAACGAAGAGAAGGCCATCGACAAGGTGCCCCTCCTCGGCGATCTGCCGATTATCGGCAAGTTATTCCAGAGCCGCGCTTCCAACTGGGGTCGTGACAACCTCTACGTCTTCCTATCGGCACACATTCTCGATGAAGAAGATTTCAACATCCTCCAGGACATCTCCGACCAGGCGATCGAAGGAGTGCGCAGTTTCGCTGACAACATGGAACTGCAGCAGTTCGAAGCCGAGCCCCGTAATCTCGAAAACTCCGGGAGCGATCCAGCCGTCGGGGAAGAAGAGAAGCGATGAAACTCTCTCTCTTCGATGATCTGCTCCAGGATGGCCTCCTGACCGAGGAGCAGCTTCTCGAGTGCCGCGATGAGGAACGAACATCTGGCATGGCCCTCGATAAGGTGCTGCGTCAGAAGGGTTACGTCACCGAGAGCTCGCTTCTCGGCGTTCTTGCACGCAGGCTTCGCCTGCCGTACATGGAGGAACTCGGAGAGATCGACGTGCCTGGGGTGTTCATCGCCAATGTCCCGCCCCAGTTCGCCCGCACATACAACCTGGTCGCCGTTGGCGAGACGCCGACGGGGATACAGGTGGCGACCTGCGACCCCCTCGACATTCACCCGATGGATGACCTCGCAACGATGGTCGGGATGCTGATCGAGCCTGTGGTCGCCCCGCGGGCAGAGATCACCGCCCTGGTCAATCGGGCCTTCCAGCGCTCCTCCGCCGATGTCGACGAACTCCTCGAAGGCCTCGAGGATGACGAGATTCTCGGAATTGTGGCGGAAATCGAGGAAGCGGAGGATGTCCTCGATATCGCCAACAGGGCTCCCATCATCAAACTGCTGAACACCATCATGTTCGAAGCGCTCAAGATCCGCGCCTCAGACATCCACCTGCAGCCCTATTCCGACAGGCTTCAGGTGAGGTACCGGATCGACGGCATCCTCTACGATTCCAAGGTCATCCCCAAGAAGGTCCAGGACGCGCTCATCTCGCGGGTCAAGGTAATGGGAAAGATGGACATCGCCGAGCGTCGACTCCCCCAGGATGGCAGGACTTCGGTGAAAATCGGCGATGGCGATGTCGACGTTCGAATCTCCTCTGTTCCCACATCTGCCGGAGAGCGCATCGTCTTCCGTCTGCTCGACAAGAGCGCGCGACTCTACCGCCTCAACGAGATCGGGCTCAACGAAAAAAATCACACCGTGGTGCGAGACTTGATCTCCTCAGCCCACGGGATTCTTCTGGTCACCGGTCCGACTGGAAGCGGAAAAACAACCACTCTCTACGCAAGCCTCGCGGAGATGGATTCCGAGGAAAAGAACATCATCACCATCGAAGACCCAATCGAATACAACCTCGACGCCATCAGCCAGATTCAGGTTTCCGCAAAGAAGGGACTGACCTTCGCACAAGGCCTTCGTTCTTTGATGCGCCAGGATCCCGATGTGATGATGGTCGGAGAAATTCGCGACCAGGAGACCGCGGCAATTGCCGTTCAGGCCTCGAACACCGGACACCTGGTCTTCTCCACCCTTCACACCAATGACTCTGCCGGCGCCGTCACCAGGATGATCGACCTGGGAGTCGAGCCATACCTGGTCTCCAGTTCGTTGATCGGCGTCATCGCTCAGCGCCTGGTGAGGGTGATCTGCGCCCGTTGCAAGGAGTCTTACGACCCGACCGACGGCGAACTGAGCAGCCTTGGTTACACCCGTGATCAGTTGCCCCACGGCCATCTCTTCCGCGGTCGCGGCTGCGACACCTGTCTCGGACGTGGTCTCTACGACAGAACCGCCATTTACGAGATTCTCACCGTCAACGAGACGATTCGTGACCAGGTGATTGCCCGGACCAGCGCCTCGGTCATCAAGCAGGTGGCAGTCGAGTCGGGACACCTCACGACTCTCAGGATGGACGGTGCCAGCAAGGTCATCCAAGGAGTCACCACCATCGACGAGGTCTTCAGGGTCACACAGATGGATGTCTTCTAGGGCAGAATCTCGAGAACGGACGCCGGTAGATGCCAATCTTCCAATACGAAGCGATCAACGACACCGGCAAGACTCGTCGTGGGAACGTCGACGCTGACACCCCCAGGGATGCCCGCGACAAACTTCGCCGTCAGAAACTGAGGGTCACAACGATGCGCCGCATCGATGCCGGTGGCAACACCGGCAGGGGCATCCTGCGCTTCCGGCTCCAGCGGAAGGTCAACATCCGGGACCTGGCGATCCTCACCCGACAGTTCTCGACACTCCTCGCCTCGGGAGTTCATCTTTCGGAGGCGCTCAACGTTCTCGTCAATCAAATCGCGGACCGCAGGCTCGAACTTGTCTTTCGCGACCTCAGGGAGAAGATCGTCTCCGGTTCCGGGCTTGCCGATGCGCTATCCCTGCACCCCTCTCACTTTTCCGATCTCTACGTCAACATGGTGAGAGCGGGCGAGGCGAGCGGTAACCTCGACGAAATCCTGGCGCGACTGGCCGACTACCTGCAAAAACAGGCGAGCCTCCGTGGAAAACTGGCCGCCGCCCTCACCTATCCCGCGGTGATGGTCGTGGTCGGAGTATTCGTGGTCATCTTTCTGATGTCCTTCGTTGTGCCGAAAATCACCACGATTCTCGAAAAGAAGGGCAACGTTCTGCCGATGCCGACCCAGGTCCTGATGACGATCAGCGACCTCTTCAAGGGCTACTGGCTCCCCGGAATGCTCGGGGTCTTGGGGGTGATGATCCTGGTGAGGATGGTGCTCGCCACCGACAAGGGCCGCTTCTGGTTCGACAGTTTCATCCTGCGTGTTCCGGTGATTGGAACCCTGATCCAGAAACAGGCGATCTCGCGCTTTGCGGTCACCTTCTCGACGCTGCTGAAGAGCGGCCTGCCCGCACTCGAATCCCTCAACATCGTCCGCAAGATCGTCAACAATGCCCTTCTCAGCAAAACTCTCGGGGAGGTCGCCGACCGGATCCTCGAGGGAGCAGACATCTCGACACCGATCAAGAACTCCAGGATGTTCCCTCCGATGGTCGGTTACATGATTGCGGTCGGCGAGCAGAGCGGCGAGCTGGAAGACATTCTCGACCGGATCTCCGAGACCTACGAGGAGGAACTCGACCTGGCGATGCAACGACTGACGGCGCTGATCGAGCCGGTGATCATCATTCTTCTTGCTGTCGTTGTTGGCTTCATCATCATGGCAGTACTGTTGCCATTGTTGCAGTTCAGTGAACTTTGATTGAAACGGACCGTCATCTCCTCGTTCTTCGACGGGGAAACGAGACTCGGGCACTTCGACAGTGCCTGCTAGAAAGGAAAAGGCGATGACCGCAAGAAAACGGCTGAAGAACCAGCGCCAGAAGGGATTCACCCTGATCGAATTGATCGTCGTCATCACGATTATCGGAATCCTGGCCAGCACCGTCGTCGTCAGTGTCTTCGGACGCAGCGACCAGGCGATGGTCGCGAAGGTGAAGACCGATTTTCAAAACGTAAAGACTGCCGCGCGCCTCTTCAGAGAAGACCACAGACGCTGGCCCGACAGCCTGGATGAACTGATGAACCCGCCGGCTACGCCGAACGGCATGCAGATGAGCTACCTGGAAAACCAGGCGTTCGATCCGTGGACCGGCGAGGAGTACTACTACGAACTGACCGACCGTGGGATCCTGCTGATCTCCTACGGCGCCGATCAAGCTGAAGGCGGAGATGGCTTCGACGAGGACATTTACTCCGATGACCAGAACCGCTGATGAATAGGGGATCGAGGGGAACACCCCGAACAAGGGGCTTCACAGTCATCGAGTTGATCGTGGTCATCGCGATCCTCGGGATCCTGACGTCGATCGTCGTCCCGAACTTCGATGGGGTTTCCCCACGATACCGTCTGCGTGCAGCCGCGCGGACGGTAGGTTCGACGATCAACCACGCCCGCAGCATGGCAGGTGGAATCGGCAGTGAGTACGCCATCAAGTACGACCTCGAGGATCAGTTGCTGTACATCGTCCTGCCCCCCGGCGAGGGGGAGCCTGAGGACCTTGATATCGAGGATCGGGAAGACCTCGGATCCCAGGATCTGCCGGTAGGCGTCGAAATCGTGCAGATCATCTTCCCCGATGGTTACAGCGAGAGCCGAGGCTTTGTCTATTCCACTTTCGATGCCTACGGCAACAGTGGCAGCCATATCGTCGTGCTCCAGAACGAAGAAGAAGAAAAGATCGCTGTGATCTTCAACGCTATCCTCGGAGTGGTCGATTACGGCCCCGGCGAGGGTGCGTCCTTCCCGGAATACTAGGAGAGGATAGTGAAGATGGAACGTCGGCAAGGAGGATTCACTCTCGTCGAACTTGTGATGGCGATTGCCATCCTGGGCGGCGCGTTTTTGACCCTCCTCTTCCTGCGCGCAGAGGCCGTCGACACCGCCTTCCGTTACAACGAGAAGCGCGAGATGCACAGGGTGGCGCGTGAGAAGCTCGATGAGATCGCCTTCGGAATCGAGGAAAACCTTTCCGGCGAACTCGAGTTCTATCCCGATGTCACCTGGGAAGCGCAGGCCTACCAGCTCTCCAACGAAATGACTGCCCCTTTCCTGATCGAGATCACTCTCGACTTCTCCTACCCCGGTGAGACACCCGACCAGGTGGAGGAGATTCAGATCGCAACGCGCATCATCGTCGATGAGGACGACCCCATTCTCCAGCACATCAGCCTCGACAACGTCAGCGGGCTGGGCGGATTGGGGTACTGATGAGAGAACGCGGTTTCACCCTCATCGAGTTGATCCTGGTGGTCGGCATCTTCGGCCTCGTCATGTCGATGTGTTACCAGATCCTCAACACCACCCTGGAAGCAGATCGACGGATCCACAAGACGACTCTCAGCGGCAAGATTGGAGAGGCGATCATCTCCCAGATCCGGCGGGACCTTCAGGGTGCGGTATGGCGCGGCCTTGGCATCGAGGTTTTCCGAGGATCGGATCGAGGCCGCGATGATACCGCCGAGGACTCGATCGATTTCCTCACCACCGCACCGGTTCCCCATCCACCGGACTCCTTCGACAATTGGACAGGCGAGGTCGCTGCCGTCGGTTATCGCCTCGCCAGAGGTGATGATGGCAACAACATTCTCTTCCGACGTGTTCAGTGGAACCTCACTGAAGACCCACTCGATGCCGGCAGCTTCTACCCGGTCTACGACAAGGTACAGGGCCTCGAGATTCGCTACCTCGACGAGCTCGGAGAGTGGCTCGACGACTGGGATGCTGCGGAACTCTTACCCGAGGAAAACGAATCCTACTTCCCATTCATTGATGAAGAAGAGAGCCTTGCCGCAGAAGCGGAAGAACAGGATGAAGAAATCACAGATGCGGGAGACGTTCCCATCGATCCACTGACCGGTGAGATGCTGACAGAAGAGTTGCCGCCCCTTCCGCTTCCTCGAGCGGTCGAGGTGGTTCTCTATCTTCGCCTCGGTGATGAGCGTGGTGTGCTTCTGGATCCCAATGGCGAGCCAATCGTCGAGCGAGTCTCGACGATCGTTCCCCTTCTCTGCTCCGACCTGCTCCTCGTCGAGGACCCGGCGGAAGCGATGCTGGAGGCCTTGCTCGACGATCGCTAGTGACGTGAGGAAAGACAAAACGGGGCCTCCGGGCCAACGGAGGCAACCGCGGCTTGCGTGATCCCCTGCGGAACTTCCGCCGGAGGCCCCCCTTCTTCACCTCTTTAGTCTGTCAAGGCACGGTTGCGGACTGTGTCAGAATCGCACACTTTGCCTCATCGAGCGTCACGGTACTTTCCTCAACCCATTACCCATTAGTGGGTTATGGGGTATCTCCCAAATGCCGTTATTGGCACCAGCATTGCTCCGAATTGGTCGGGTGAGGGGACCAGGGCCCAATTCCGGGTCGGTGGACACCCGGGGTGCCGCTCCCTAGAATCGACTCCTCTCCGGGGAGTTCAGTGTTCGCCTGCTGGCCCTTCCAGCGAGGTGTGTCTCCTGTCGGCAGAGCACTCTGTCGATGGGGAGTCTCTAGGCGGGGACACGGAAGAAATGAATCGCGCCTCGCATTCGCGGGTCGCTGCAAGGAAAGCAGGAACGCCGATGAACGACGCTGCCCGCGAGGCCTGCCGTCGCACCATGCTCCTGGGCTGCTTTGCCCTGACTGCCGTTCTTTCTCTGACGCTCGTTGGCTGCCACGGCTCGAGCGATGCTCTCAACACCTCCGCCGCCGAGTTTCTCCCTTCAGGAGAATCTTACGTCGGACCTCCGATGGTCACCCCCCGTTACGGACACACAGCGACAACCCTGACCGACGGCAAGATTCTGATCGTCGGCGGTAGCGATGAGAGGCATCTGACTTCTCTCGATACCGCGGAAATCTTCGATCAATCGGGCCAGGTCGACATCCTGACGCCGGTTCCGCAGTCGCTCTCCGGAAACTTCTACGACCAGGACATCAACGGCGACATCATGACGATGAATAACGGTGGGCGCATCTTCCACACCGCGACGTTGCTTCCCGACGGATCCGTGATGATCTGTGGCGGGGCCTCTGACATGCTCTTCGCCGAGGCGATCGCGGTCTCGGAGATTTTCGATACCCAGAGCCGCGAGTTTGCCCCCGGCTTCTTGGAGATCGTGCAGGATCTGCTGGTCCCGCGCTTCCGACACAGCGCAACCTTGATGCCCAACGGCAAGGTCCTCATCGCCGGCGGCCAGGAGTCGCGTAACGAGACGATCATCGACCCGACACAGCCTCCAGGCTCGCCAAACTTTCAGATCACCATCAACGTTTTCCCCTCCCTGGAGTCGGTGGAAATTTTCGATCCTGCCTCCCTCTCCTTCAGTGCAGCCCTGACCGTCCTCGGTCAAGACACCGAGCTGGCAACGCCACGGGGACGAGCGGGACATTCGACCAGCGCCCTCGCAGGGTATGACAACCTCCTGGGAACCAACGACGATGTTCTGATCCATGTCGGCGGCTTCGAGACTCTCTCGTCCATTTTCGCTCCCCAGTTCAAGGCTCCCTGGCAGGCGGATACCACCAAGATGTCAGGTCTGGAGACCTACGACATCGCCAACGGGGTCAACACCCTCGGTCAGGGTGTCGTGCTCTCTGCGAGGGTCAACGACGCTCATCTGATTAACGCCGGCCGTTTCAATCCGCTCACTCCCCCATTTGACGTAAATGATGACGGCCTCATCGACGGGGGAATCGCCGGAGTCAATAACGTCATCCTGATCGCAAATGGCGATGGCGACGGAAGTTGCCCGGTCAGCGTGGTTCAGAACGAACTGCTGGTCGCAACCTTCAGCGGCTTTGGACCCAGCAATGGGCTGCTGCTGAGCCTGTTGTCCGGTGAGTTCACCCTGCTCAACAACAACGAACTGATCTTCTTCGATCCGATGAATTGCGGCCCCTTCGGTCGTAGCGAAGCAGATATGGTTTCGATGACCGTCGAGCGGACCTACGACGGTATGGTTTATCAGACCGGTGTCGCCGTGACTGGCGGCGGCGCCTGGATCTTCATCCCGCCAACGGGCGGCTGCGCCGAAGCGATGGCAGGTGTTTGCGCGAACGAAATTCAGGGGTTCATGTTCTACGACCCCTTCTTCAACGTGATCCCCTGTGCCATCGATCCCGTCAATCCCCCCTTCCAGCCGTGGGACCTGACGGTGAACACCTCCGCGATCAACCCGACCGGCGTGATCGGAACGATACTCAACTTCGATGACGCCATCGCCGACCAGACCTGCTTCGATGAGAACGCCGACGGCTTCGATGACAACTACGGCGACGGGTCCTTCCTTCTCGCCCTGATCCAGGCAAAGGTTCTGCACACTCTCAGCCGCGTTCCTGGAGAAAACGGAGTCATCAACGACCTCGATGACCGCATCGTTGCTATCGGTGGCGGCAGCAGTTACTTCCCCAACTACGGAGATGAGCCGGTGACGATCTCATGCGAGGTGATCGTCCTCCCCGATACCACCCAACCACTGCCGAACCCGGGCCCCTGATCGGCGAGTCCAAGGAGGCCAGGGATCAGGGTGATTGAAACTCCCGGCGGTGGAGGGGTTCTCGGCTGCGGGGATTCTTCACCGGCCCGAGCCACTCAAGAAGGATTGTCGATGCGCCGTCGAGTTCTCCCCGAACCCCCCTTCCGAAAAGGGAACGCTCTCGTTCCTGTCCTCGGCGCGGTTGTGTTGCTCGCGACGATAGCCCTGATCACCTTCCTCTGGTTTGGAGTCGCTGCACCCACACCTCAATCCCAGGAGATGACCTCCAGTCCCAGGAGCGATGATCCTGGCACCCGCGGCTCCGACGCTGCTGCCCCTCCCCCTACCACCGTAGGACAGATACCCGACCCCTCCGAGCGCAGCCCGCTCGAACAGCAGATGATCGAAACGATCTTCGACCTCTTCCAATCGATGCAGTGGAACCAGGCGATGGACCTCTCCGTCGCCCACCGGGTCGCCCGAGCACGGGAAGAACTTGCTGCCTACCTCGCTGGCCTCCCCCCCGAGGCGGTGCCGATGCTCCTGGGACTCCTCGAAGAAGAGCCGGATTTCATCAATCGTCGATTCCTCATCCGGGGGCTGGGGAAGATTGGTACTGCCGAGGCGATCGCCGGACTGGAGCGGCATTACTGGCAAATGCTCGAACTCAACAAGGAGAGCGAGATCAAGTACACCGTCGAGGCGATTGGATCCGCTGACAATGACGTCTGTTTCGATGCCCTGGTCCGGCTCTCCGGTGATGAGTCCGCCAGACCCCATCGATGGCGTTTCATCGAGGCCCTCGGAAACCACTCCCGGCGAACCGAAGCGGTTCCCCTATTCACCGAAGCCCTCGCGAACGATCCCTTCTTCCGTGTCCGGAGCCGAGCCGCCCTCGGCCTGAAACTGGCAGCAATCGTCGACAGCGCTTCGCGGATCGAGACCGCCCTGGAGAGGGAGAAAAACCCCTACGTTCGCCAGGCGATGATCGGAGCTCTGGGGGGTGTAAGGGATATCCAGTCCCTCGGCGCCCTCGAGGAGATCCTCGCCAACGATCCCGATCTCCAGAGCCGGATGTCAGCGGCCCGCTCGATTGCAAGGATCGGGGGTGACCGTGCCCGGGCCATCCTTCAGGCGGTTCTCGAGAGGGAAGAACACCAACGAATCCACTTCGAGGCTCAACAGGGCCTCGACTTCCTCCTGGAACACCCCCAGGGAGGCTGAGGCGCTTCACACCGCTTGAGAGGCTCGCCAACAAGGCGCACAATGCCCCGAGCCCCGGGGGACAATCTCCTGTGGCACGCTTTCATGACGATCGACCCGCAGGGAGATCTGAATGCCTCCGTGTGAATGTTCGCCAGCCAGTTGGCGGCCCCTGACCCGTTCGGTTCTGGCGATTCTGATCCTCATCTCATTCGGCTGCGACAGTTTTTCCACCGATCGCTTCCTCGTCTCTGCACGATTCGCCGATCACTCCCTCGATGGGCTCGCCCAGGAGGGGGAGTCCCTGATTCTGACCTTCTCCGCTTCCCTGCAGCTGCAAGGATCACCGCTGTCAGGGATCGAACTTCTCCCCGACAGGGCCGCCCTCACCTTCTACACCGTCGAGGCGGGCCCCCTCGACCACCAGTTGACCGTCGTGATCGGCGCCGGGGGCGCCTCGTTCCAGGCACCGGGAACCTACGGAGAGTCAGAAGGGGCAACGGGTCTGATCATCGACCTCGACGCCATCGGCGCCACCGACAGCAGTGGCAAGGCTCTCAGCGGCATCTGCGGTCCTGTCGACATCGAGGTCACGCCGCCGCCGCCAGCGTTGCTGACGGGGGCGCGCTGGATCGATCGCGACTCCAGCGCCACTGTCAGCCGCGGAGACGAGATCTCCCTCAGCTGGGATCGCTCGGTGGTTCCCACAGCCCCCTTCCAGGTCGAGGGGAGCCCCGTTCCCGCTGACCTCCTTCTCCTCCCCATCGAAGGAGATCGCCTCGGTTCTCCCCGAGAACCGGGGATCTTCCTCCCTGGCAACCAGCCTCGGGAATTGAGAATCCGTCTTGGAGTGGATCCTATCCTCACCATCGGCGAATCCTACGACGCCAGCCGACCCGGCTACCCCGGGAGCCCCAGCGGCATCGCCGTCAACGGCACAACGATCCGCCCGCACCAGGCACTCATCGATGCCTTCGGTGTCGGAGTCGCATCGATGGGAGTGGTCGACGTCGATGGCGAATGTGACCCCTTCTCGTCATTTCCTGCACCACCGGGGGCGACTCGCCTGGTGGGGCACAGCGCCACTGCCCTGCCTGATGGTTCCGTCCTCATCGCCGGGGGAAGACACCGGATCTCGGGGCAACGCACCTCGACCGTTCTCCTGGAGGCGTGGATTCTCGATCCCATCGACCAGGGATGGCGTGGGCCACTGCAGATGAAAGAACCGAGGTCGGGACACACCGCAACACATCTCGTCGGAGCCGATGGCATCGCCGGAACCAGCGATGACCTGGTCGTTCTGATCGGCGGCTGGAATGGAACGAGAGCGCTCAACAGCATCGAAGTCATCCTCCCCTACGGAGAGGACCTGGCATTTCACGCGGTGTCGATGTCCAGCGCCCTCTCTCCCAGATTCGACCACCGCGCCCATCCACTTCCCGGACGCAACAGTATTCTTCTGGTCGGAGGTCGACTCGACCGTGAACTGAACGGACTGCTCGAGGAGGTCGAACTCGAGTTGCGCACCCTCAGCGGTCAACCACTCCTCCATGGTTACGCTCAAACGGTGGGAGAGATCGATTCCCCCCGACGGGAACACGCCAGCGTCCTGATCGAGGAGCCTGGGGGGCTCTTCCTCTTTCTCTACGGAGGCTATG
>JYMV01017467.1_pt1 | contig 13985 bp, 14 predicted proteins | sample 338911 | NCBI WGS metagenome assembly JYMV01 (sample SAMN03354496, study PRJNA234377) | hydrothermal vent metagenome | biome: Deep sea; feature: Hydrothermal plumes at the Eastern Lau Spreading Center, Western Pacific Ocean; material: Seawater | place: Tonga | collected 2009 | depth 2000 m m
CAGACAAGCGCATTGATCGGCATAAATACATCAGTCCACCACATTCAGCATAGGCTGGACCACCCTCCTCAATGAATTTGCGGACTGATTCAAGCATACGCTTGTTGGCTGACAATTGATCCATGAATTTCTCGGGAAATCCACCACCAATGAACAGACCATCGACATCCGGCAGTTGTTGATCATTCAAGGTATCAAAAGGTACAAGTTCCGCACCTGCTCGACTGAACGCCGCCAGATCGTCCGGATAATAAAACCCAAATGCCTTGTCCCGGGCAATAGCAATACGTAGATCTACTGTCTGCTTTTTCTCAACCGGTTTTACAAACATTTCTCCAGTAAACCCATCGGTTAGACCCAGCAATGCCTCAATATCCACAGCGGCGTCAACGGTCTTCGCCACAGAACCCAACCAGATATCCGCCTGATCGTGTTCAGCGCTCGTGACTAAACCCAGGTGACGCTCTTCGATGTGCAGTTCTTCTGACCGGGGTATCGCACCCAGCACGGTCAGATCGGTATAACGATCGATGGCTGCGCGTAGTTTGTGTTCCTGCCTTGGCCCCGCGACGCGATTAAGAACAACGCCGGCGATTTGGACTTCCGGATCAAAAGCGATATAACCCGACAACAGTGGGGCAATGCCCCGTGTCATCCCCGTCACATCAATCACCAGAACTACAGGAATGTTCAGAAGTTTGGCCAGTGCTGCGTTACTGTCGCTGCCCTTAACATCCAATCCATCAAACAGTCCCTTGTTACCTTCGATCAGGACAACATCGGCTCCAGCTGACTGCCGCACAAAACACTCTCTGATCTCATCACTGCCCATCGTAAAAAAATCCAGATTCCAGCACGGCTGTCCACAGGCAAGTCCCAACCACATGGGATCAATGTAGTCCGGGCCTTTCTTAAACGTTGAGACCTTGTGGCCGCGTCGTGTCAACGCCGCAGCCAGGCCGGCACTGACGACAGTTTTTCCAGAGGATCTGTGAGCCGCCGAGATCAGAAATCGATTCACTGCTGTGTCTGCTCCGCTGTTGGTTCCACTCTGTGCAGATAATCCGGTGAGGTGCGGCTAACCCTGGTTCGAGCTGGGCAGTGGCCTGGTTGCCGTGGGCAGAAATGGCAAGATCCGGACAGCCAGCACGGTCATCAACAGGGCTAGGCTCACCCCGCCAATACCCAATGCCAGTTCCGGCAGGGTGGGTAGGTAGTGTGTAATGTCACCATCGTAAAGCCCACTGTCAACGCGATAACCGGACACCAGCCGCAAGGGATAGGCCTGCGCGCCAATTATGATGACATAAAGATGGCACAAACCACCCACGATCACCATCAGCGCGGCGGTCACTGTCCAGGCTGGGGTACAGAAACGACGATCCAAAAACCACCAGACGGGAACAATCCCCCCGCACAGCACGAAGCCCAGCCAGAACAACCAGGGGTAGACACCGCCATCAACCAGCAGGAAACGTTCTATCCCCTGGTGACGGGCCATATAAATATTAGTCAGATGGTGCAACGCCACCAGAGACAGTACACCGAGGATAAACAGGGCAGAGAGCCGACGGAGTTTTTCTGACAGTTCAGGTGAAACCCGGTAACCGTTCCAGCGACACATCGTCAGGGTTGACACCCAGAAAACAGCCATCCCCAATGACAGGGACATCAGAATAAAAAGGGGCGCCATGATCGCGGTGTCATAGGCATCCCGCGCAACAAGAAATCCGAATATCGCCCCGGTCCCGGAGGTTAAGATCAGTCTCCAAATCAAAGCGACTACCCCCACCGACCTGACATAACCGCGCATTTGCGGCGTCATCATCACCCACAAATAGATCAGCACCACCAACACAAATCCGGTATACAGGAACACATTCCAAGCAAACACCGAACTGAAGTTGTAATACGTCATCGCCACAACCAGACGGTCTGGTCGGCCCAGGTCCAAAACAAGAACTGCTAGACCGCCTGTTAGTAAGGTCACCGCCAACAGACCAGATAGCCGTGCCAATGGTTGGTAATCTGAACCACCAAACACTGAACTGATTGATGCGGTATTAAGCGCACCTGAAGCCGACAAGATCAGAAATATCGCAAACACATGAGGTAATCCCCAGACTACTCGGTTGTCCATCCCCGTCACCCAATGACCTTGGGATTCCATGTGGTGTGCTGCAATCAGCCCGATGCCGATCAGAATAATTAACAGCCACAACAGTAGCCGGTAGCCGGTGTGGGTGCCTGCAAGAACCTGAAACCGAATGTTGTTCATACTCTGGCCCCTAAACTCCGCGATAGCGCACGCCGGTGTTCAGCGCAAGATCAGGCCGAAGTTCCCGGTGGGGTTGTGAGCGCGTTGTTTTTGACACAGTGCTTTCCGCATCATTGAGATCCCCAAAAGCGAGTGCACCATGCCCATCGACCGCACAACTTTCGACACACGCCGGTGTACGATCGTTATCTACTCGGTGGACACATAAGGTACAACTCTCAACCGTGCCTTTGCCACGCGGAGAATAGCTTTTCTGTCCAGTGACCTCTTCGTGGACAAAAGACCTTGCGTTGAATGGGCAGGCCATCATGCAGTAACGGCAACCAATACAGGTATGTTTGTCCACCAGCACCATGCCATCTGCTCGCTTGAATGACGCACCGGTGGGACATACCTCAACACAGGGCGGGTCCTCACAGTGTTGACACATCAGCGGTATGGATAGTGACCGATCGTTAGATTCATCGACCAATTCAACCTTGCGGATCCATTGCGGATCCAGCCGCGCTCTGCCGGTCTTAGCCAATGCGTGCTCGTCTTCACAAGCCGACACACAGGCGCGGCAGCCAGTGGTACACCGGTTGGCATCAACCAGAAGCCCCCAACGAGTTTCTTCCGACGCAGGCTCATCTTCATCTTTTGCCAACACCAGATCTACCAGTTTTACGCCCGGCGCGAGCGCTAGGAGGGCAGTGCCGGCAGCCGTCCTACCGAGGAAACGACGTCGTGGCTTGTTTGCTGGATTCGTCATTATTGTTTTACCACAGCATCAGGGACTGCAGCATGGCAACTGAAACAATCTATCTTGACTGCCGTATAGACATGACAGCTGCGACAGAATTGTCCCGGTTCATTTACCGGAATGTAGGCCCCATCATCTGCCTGCGATGCATGACAGTCCACGCAACCCACCAGGCTATGCCTTTTAGATCGCACGCCCAAGTGCACCGAAATCTGTCGGTGGTGCATCAAGTACTCAAAGTGATCACGACGCATGACATCTGTTGGTTCCACACAGTACTCACCTTTCCCTTTTGGATAGGACGGTAGGTTTACGTCAGCGATACTCGAGGCGCCAAAGCTGAGAATCATCAGTAACGCTATTGCAAGACGCTGAGTCATTCGACGTCTGGTTCATAAACAAGCAAGCGTCTACTTCCCCATGCCCATATCAATGTATCCAGTAGGGCACACATCCGCACAGATATGACACCCTATACATCGATCGTAATCGGTATCCACATAACGACCGGTCGTTGACTCATCTTTCTTGACTCGGAATACAGCATCCTGAGGGCAGTAAATGACACAGTTGTCGCACTCAAAGCACATACCACAGCTCATACACCGCTCTGATTCGGCTTGAGCCGCTTCTGTGCTGAGCCCGCGATGTCGTTCCTCGAAATGGTTGAGGACTGCATCTGCATCGGGTACCGATGCTTCCCGCTGATAGCGATTCTCCTCCAAAAAATGGGCCAGAAAAAGTTTATCTGATGGAATTATTTCGTGAGCTGAACGATCCTCGTAGTTGTGAATCACATAATCTGCCGTGTCGGTTCCCCAATTCTGGGTATGATCGTATTCTGTCGGAGCGAGTTTCTGTTCGTGGAGTTTATTGAGTAGGCTGAAATGGTGGACATCGACTTTGGGCCGACGTACCAGTTCCTGGGTTTTCAAATAATGATCGATACTGTCAGCAGCAACAGCCGCTTGTCCGATTGCGGTTGTCAGCAAGTGGGGGCGAACAATATCGCCAGCAACGAAGTGGCCTGGACGCCCGGGAACCTGAAAAAATTGATCGGCTTCGATCAGGGATCGCTCATTGCCCAGTTCCTCAATACCCGACAGGTCGCCACCCTGACCAATCGCCGAGACCACTAGATCAGCCTCGATCTCAAATTCCGTGTTCTCAACCGGTTGTGGAACGCCTTGCTTATCAACGACGCACTCACTCATCCGAACCGCGGTCACACGGCCATCCGCACCTTTAACCAGACCAACAGGCATTACGCCATTCAATATGGTCACCCCCTCAGTGAGGGCGTCATCAATTTCTTCTGCCGCTGCCGTCATCTGCGACTGGTTAAACAAAGCCGTCAACGTGACCTGCGCGCCCTGTCGCATTGCGGCCATCGCTGAGTCATGTGCGGTATATCCACCAATGACGGCCTCTGGGCGGTCCTGAGTGTTTAAATTCTTTATTCGTCCTAGCCGACGGGCTACAGAAACCACGTCAACAGACGTGTCGCCACCACCGATACACACCACCCGTTCAGCGCTCACCTGCATTCGACCTGTGTTGAATGCTTCCAGAAATTTCACACCGGACACACAGTTTGCCGTACCCTTCCAGCCGTCGACCGGCAGATCTTGGCCAGTCTGACAGCCAATGGCCCACAATACCGCATCAAAATCAGCCTCCAGTTCTCCGATACTTAGATCACGTCCGATTCGAACCCCTGTTTGAACATCTATGGCGTCCAATTCCAGTATCCGCTCAATCTCTCGGTCCAGAATGTCTCTAGGCGTCCGGTACCCTGGAATACCGTAACGAAACATACCACCCAATTGATCCTGCATCTCGAACACCGTCGAGGCGTGACCGCGACGTCGTAACTGATAAGCCGCGGAAAGGCCTGCGGGCCCACCCCCTACGATCGCTACTCGTTTTCCTGACAGTTCCGGGGGTTCCTCAAACCGGTAGCGCTGCTCGAATGCGGTATCACCGATAAACTGTTCCACAGCATTGATGCCGACAAAGTCATCAACTTGGTTGCGATTACAGCCCGCCTCGCAGGGTGCTGGGCACACCCGACCCATCATGGCCGGAAAGGGGTTTGCTTCTGTTGAACGGCGAAACGCATATTCCTGCCATTCGACACCTTCGGGCGGGGGTTCCATGCCGCGAACGATCTGTAACCAGCCACGAACATCTTCTCCCGACGGGCAACTGCCCTGGCACGGGGGGGTGCGATGAACATAGGTTGGACATTTGTCGGAATGATCAGCAGTGAAAATCTTTTCTTTTAAATCGTCGTAGGCATGCGTCTCACCGTCCGCATATTTTCGAAAAGTCAGTGCTTGAGCCTGCACCTCTACATCTACCATCAGGGTTTCCTCTTGATTAACATCGCTCACGTTTATTGAGCCGGGTCAAACACGAGCGCATCACCGATCAACTGGTGAACACTCACCACCATGTCCATGCCCATGCCATATTCGGGCAAAACTTTGCTGAACTGGCTCTTGCAGATTGCACAGATTGCTGCCATGTGCGTCACACCGTCTTCCTCGATAACCCGCTTTAGAGCACTCACACGGGGTAACGCTCCCTTTATCCTGAGTTCGAGAAGATCATCGGTGAGCAACCCACCACCGCCGCCGCAACAAAATGTGTGCTCGTGCGTAGTCTCAGGTGCCATGTCAACGAAATGCGAGCAGGCCGACCTGATCAGTGCTCTGGGAATGGTAAATTGCCCGCCAGGCGTGTCGCCCATGCGCGAGCCTCGCGAGACATTGCACGAATCATGGAATGTCACCACTTTGTCATCATTCTGGGCCGAATCGAGGTTGAGCTGACCTTGTTGTAGTAGGTCATACGTCAGCTCACAGATATGTTGAGGCGTAGGATATGCCGGATCCAGAAAATCAAACGGTCCGATCAACGTGTTCCAGAAACTGTAAGCAACCCGCCAGGCGTGACCACATTCACCCACCACAATCCGCTTTACGCCGAGATCGAGTGCGGCTTGACGAATGCGTTCGGCGACCTTTTGCATGTTTTCGTAGTTGCCGATAAAAATTCCAAAGTTTGCAGCTTCTGATGCATAAGAACTTAAGGTCCAGCTGATACCTGCTTGATGAAAGACCTTGGCATAGCCAATCAGACCATCAACATGGGGCTCAGCAAAAAAATCAGCAGACGGTGTCACTAACAGTACATCTGCTCCCACCTGGTCCAGCGGGAATTTGACGGGCACATTAATCTCTTCCTCAACTTCCTCTTCCAGACCTTCGAGTGTATCGACAAGCGCGGGTTCCGGCAGACCGAGGTTATTCCCAATTTTGTGCACCTTACCGATGATTTCGTTGGCATACTTCTGCCCCACACCGATCGAGGCCAGAATTTCGCGTCCGGCCATCGTGATCTCTGCCGTATCGATACCGAAGGGGCAGTAAACCGAACAACGTCGGCATTCGGAACATTGATGGTAGTAACGATACCAGTCATCAATGACTTCCTCGGTCAACTCGACTGCGCCCACCAGTTTTGGAAAGTACTTGCCGGCGACTGTGAAATAACGGCGATAGACGCTGCGTAAAAGATCTTGCCGGGCTACCGGCATGTTCTTGGGATCACCGGTACCCAAGTAGTAGTGGCACTTGTCCGTACAAGCACCACACTTCACACACGAATCAAGAAAAACTGGCAGTGCACGATACTTGCCGAGTAGTTCCTCCATTTTGTCTAAGGCAACCGTTTTCCAGTTGTCAACCAGCTCACCGGGGAATCCCAATGGTTCCTGATGCTCGGCTTTGGCGACAAAGGGACTACTGTGTGCCATTGCCCCCGGCTGAATTGGCGGGATCTCAAGGGTCGACTTGACAACCGGGATGGAGAATTCGTGTTTCGCCATGAGCAAATACTACCGTGGGGTTGACCGGTTGATTTCGTCTGCCCACGGCGCACTGTGGCGTTTTTCACGGGGCGTGTCTTTCATCGCGAGGGTAGGACTAAAGAAAATACCTGGTGCATGGAGGAGCTTGCTGAACGGAAATATGACCATCAAAACGATGACCAGTGTCAGGTGGATCAGCAACAAAGGCTCAGCTGGCAACGGCTGCCAGTCGAACACCAACAACCCCCGAGTAAACGCCTTTAGTGCGACGATGTCGGAATGAACACCGTATTTAATGGTAAGCCCCGAACCTGTGATAGCTACCAGCAGTGCCAGCATCAAGTGATCCGACGGCGCACTGATGTAGCGAACCCGATCAACCAGGAAACGACGGGCCCACAGTCCCAGTAATCCAAACAGCATCACCCCACCCCCGTAGAGCCCTACCCATTGGATCACTTCAACCCACTGCCACACGGGTTCCGTGAAGTAGCGTAAATGGCGCAACAGAGCAACCAACAACCCGAAATGAAATAACCAGCCGAACAGCCAGGTCCACTTGCTTCCTTTAAAAAGGCTCTCAAACAACACGACCTCGCGAAACATCCGATAGACAACACCACCAGTCGTCGTTGGCGCTGGTGTGGTTGGAATGACCAACGGCGCCGGTGTCCTGCTGTAACGGATAACACGCAAAGCCACACCCACAACGAGACAGAATGCTGCCACGAGAAACAGGAAGGCATAGACAGTGCCCAGAATCAAAATCAACGCTCTCTAGAAATTCGACCCGGCGTATGCCGTGTCCGGCTAATGGGCTGAGCCAATCGTGACTCGGCTCGACATTCAGACGCAGCCGGTTGGCTTGGGTAGGCCCGCATACTTACAGGCCTGCTTGGCCGGGCCATAGGGGAACAGTTCATAGAGATATTTACTATTGCCTTTATCCTTACCCAATCGTTTGCCAATAGCTTTGGTCAGTACCCGCACTGCTGGCGCAATCTGATACTCCTCATAGTAATCACGCAGAAATTTGATGACTTCCCAGTGGTTTTCACTGAGATCGCAGTCATCCTCAGTTGCCATATGGTCGGCAACGTCAGCGTTCCATTCACTCAAGTTAGCTAGATAGCCTTCCTCGTCTGTCTCGTAGGTTTTACCATTGATTTCGAATGCCATATCGACTCTCCTTTTAATTAATCTATAACCAGCTCTGCACTTTGTCGTTGGTTACCGCAAGTTCCACAAATCCATCGTAGCCAACGAGATTTATACCGCTGATCATCTTCTCGGATCCGATTCCGCGTGCCCTGAGATCCGGCTCCAGTGCGTAAATGGTGGAGCAGTTCATCGCGGCTTCGACCATCGACGTCACAACCGTACCGGACATTGCCGCATACACTGCATCTTCTATCAGCAAGATATCGCTGCCTGCTTTGGCCAGTCCCAGACAGGTCTGTAGACTATGACTATCGAACGGCGATTTGTTGACCGTGTGCAGCATCGTCAGTGTTAGAAATTCAGGATCACATCCTGCTGTTCAAGCAGGTCTGACAACTGTGCTCTGCTGACTACCCGGATCGACGGTTTTTCTGCCCAGTCCTCTTCTTCATCTTCCCAAGTCAGATTCATTAGATCATTCAACTCGAGGCCCCTTTGGTCGAGCGATTCCTGCTCCACGTACAGCTTGGTAACTTCATAATCGCCCAACGCGCCATAGGTGGATGCAAAATTCTTCATACCTGAATCAGCAGTGTCCTGGCCCTTATTCAGCTGGAACACGCCGTCACCAATAAACGCCATGCTCACGTCTTGATCGAAAGCGGCACCAATGAGCACCGCTTCAAGACCTTCAAGCGGATAGATGGTCCCGTGGGGAGCGCGGCGATTGACGTACATGAATTTTTTCACAGCCTTACCTGCTTCGTTAGTCACCAAAGACCAGCAGTCGATCTGCTTCAATGCCGGCCTCGATCAACTGACCCAGACCAGAAATTCGGAAACCCGGTGCGATATTGTCGCCATCTTTGCCGTTGCGTTTGGCTTCGTCTTTATCAAGGATGCCACGACGCTGGGCGGCGGCGACACACACCACCAGGTCGACATCATGATCATGCGCCAGTTCACTCCACCGATCTACGATATGGCGGTCGTCCTGGGGTGGGGTCGTCATTCGCGTGCCATTGTGAACACCATCGTGGTAGAAAAAAACGCGGAAAATCTCGTGGCCAGCGTCGAGCACCGCCCGGGTAAAGTGATAGGCCGTATCAGCAGCCTGATGGGTGTACGGGCCCTCGTTGACCATAACCGAGAATTTCATCTGGTTTCTCTAGAACCGGATATGGGTAGATGCATTGAGGCTCTTACGCGAACCCCGCCAGTGATCGATGTGATATTTCGTAAAAGGCAGGCCAGTCAGCTCAAAAAAGCGTGACCAGCCAATGCGATCTATCCATTCATTTACTCGCTCCCAATCCCTGGCATCATCCTTGTAGGTGTTGAGAATATTCTTGACGATGGCCGTCGCTTCCGGCCAGCGGGGCGGATTATTTGGAATTCCTGAGGCGACAAGCTTCTGGAAGCTCGGCTTACTGCGCGCATTAGAGTGATTCCCACCCACCCATATGGCGAGTTTTGTATGCTCAGGATCGTTAATCTGCATGGGTGGGCACGGTGGATAGCATGCACCACAACAGATGCATTTCTTTTCATCAACTTCCAGGGTTGGCTTTCCATTGATCTGTGCCGGTCGAATTGCAGCGACCGGGCAACGAGCCACAACCGACGGCCGCTCACACACATTTGCCACCAGATCGTGGTTAATCTTTGGTGGCTTGGTGTGTTGAACGTTGATGGCGATATCACCCTGGCCACCGCAATTGATCTGACAGCAGGACGTCGTGATATGAACCCGGTTGGGCATATTACAGTTTCTGAATTCATCAATCAGTTCATCCATCATCGACTTCACGATTCCCGATGCATCAGTACCGGGAATATCACAGTGCAACCAGCCCTGGGTATGGGCGATCATCGCCACTGAATTTCCCGTACCGCCCACCACGAAACCTGCGCTCTCCAACGCATCGATCAACGGATTGACCTTTTCTTCACCGTGTACCATGTACTCGATGTTGCTGCGAATCGTGAATCGAACATGACCGTCGGCAAATTCATCGCCGATATCACACAGCGTTCTCAGGGTAAAAACATCGAGTATCCGCTGGGTCCCCGCTCTGACAGTCCAGATGGCGTCTCCACTTTCGGCCACATGCCGCAGTACCCCCGGTCGTGGGTGGTCGTGCCATTTCCACTGGCCAAAGTTCTTGACCATGACTGGATGCATGTACTGGAAACCATCCGGGCAACCCGACTCAATCGGGCGTCGCATTTCTTTTTTAGCCATATCAAATACTCCTACTCGTCCTCTGTGGACGGATTAGGCGACAGCGTTTGGTTCCACTCGTTTCTGCTCAGCTTTGCGCTCAAACCATCTGATTGCTTCTTCATCCCAGCCGTCCATCCGGACGTAAGATGACTCGCGTGGCTCGGCAACCATATTTGGATCAACATCGAGACCGATGCCTTCCAGAAAATTAATCAAACCGATCCGCTCGATCATTTCCCCACAACGCTCATGTTCGAGGCCGTTTTCAGCCCAATAATCTATGGTGTTTTCGGCGATCTCTACCAGTCGCTCGTAATCCTCTTCCGATTCCACTTTCATGAAGGGCACCACCACGGTACCCATCAAATCACCGATTTTGAGCGTGCGTTTACCGCCCATCAGCACCGTCACACCAGTGTCAGCTCCTGGCGAGAGAGCCTTGGGCACCACGTTAATACAGTGCATACAGCGCACACAGTTGCGATTGTCGATTTCCAGTGAGTCGTCGTCTTTAAGACTCAAAGAACTGGTTGGACACCGTGTAATGATGTTATCGATCGTGTGTTGACGCCCTTTGGCTTCGACGTAGGATTTCCACTCGTCTTGGTCAACCTTGATGTCATCACGCCACGTGCCTATAACCGCCATGTCAGCACGTTCAATCGCGTTCATACAATCGTTTGGACAACCCGATATTTTGAACTTAAATTTGTAGGGTAGCGCGGGGCGATGAACATCGTCAGTGAAGTTGTTAACCAAGGTGCGGTGAATTTTGTGTTCGTTCGCACACGATTGCTCACATCGACTGGCCCCAACACACGACTGTGCTGTCCGTACACAAGGGCCCGCCCCACCCAGATCAAAACCGTAATCATTGATCTCGTCAAAAAAGTGTTGCGTGTTTTCAGTCGTTGCGCCGATAAACATGATGTTGCCGGTCTGACCATGGAACGTCACCAGGCCCGAACCCCACTTCTCCCAGCTGTCGGCCAGCTGTCGAAGAATGTCCGTACTGTAATGATTACCCGCAGGCGGCTGTACCCTGAGCGTGTGAAACTCTTTTGAGTCCGGAAACTGCTGACCAACCTCAGAGAAACGAGGGATGATCCCACCCCCGTAACCATAGACACTGACGGTACCGCCTTTCCAGTAACCTTTGCGTGTCTCGTAGGAATGCTCCAACTGGCCCAGCAAGTCGTTGGCAACACCATTGACCCGGTCGTGCTGATGATCGTCTCGGAGGCGCTTGATGCCGGATACGAAACTGGGCCAAGGGCCGGTTTCGAGTTCATTCAACATGGGTGTTGGGTGCGGTTCGCGGTCAGCCATGTCCTGCTTTCTCCAATTAATTGTGTGAGTCGCTCGTGCCTGCATGACCATTGTATGTTGCTCCCAAGCTCCAGCGACATTCTCCTTGGGGTAGCATACGTTGTGTCCAGGCATATCCCATAGGGGATAGATGACCCTGGCATGGTCACCGAATTATTTCGCCAATGGGCCGTCTTAGTTGCAAAGCGCCCTCATTTTTCAGCAAAAAATGGTGAGCGCTCGTTTAAATCAGTACCCCGGATTCGGTAGTATGAAATGTTCACGACAACCTGATTCACCCCGACACTGCTCCAACGGGAGAGTTGCCCGGGCTTGTTAGACGACTAGAATCAACTGCAACACAAAAAAGTCTTTGCTGTACACACCGCATTGATCATTACCGGCCACAGACATGGTTTCACAGCGCTCAGAAAGCACTGCTTTATTTTTAACCGATGTATCTACCGATTGTCTTGCCCAACGGCTCGACGACTACCGTGCGGTTATTGCTTTGCCACCCGTTGATATTGCCGATCCCGCTGCCTTGAACCACCAAGAACTCGCAAAGTTGCGCGCGCGGGTTGCAGTGGCTAATTTTGCACATTACCGCTGTGCTCAAGCGGTTAACGACACTGCCGTACTTGCATTGTGCCGTCAAGTCGGCCTGAAGAATCTGCACCAACCGGACGTCACCGCGGGATTGAAAAGAATTGAAGTCAGTTACGGCGCGAAAGCACGGTACATACCCTATACCAATTCTGAACTGAACTGGCACACCGACGGTTACTACTACCCTGAAACATACCCTGTCCGAGCGATGTCGCTGCACTGTGTGCGGCCTGCGCTTGAAGGCGGCGCAACAGCACTGATCAACCATGAGATCGTCTACGCGCTGCTCGCACAGACGAATCCTGATTATGTCACTGCGTTAAGCCGGGCGGATGTGATGACCATACCCGCCAATATCCAAGCACCCGACGGACCGCGACAGGCTCAGCCCGGACCCGTGTTCTGGCAAGGTCCTGATGGTATTTACATGCGATACACGACTCGACGTCACAATATTCAATGGCGCCAGGACCCTTTGTCGCGGGAGGCTGTAGAGGCATTGGGAGAGATTCTCAGGCAACGCACAGACCTGGTGTTTCACCGGCAACTCAGGGCATCAGAAGGTGTCTTGTCTAATAACACCCCACATCGTCGTGAGCCTTTTCACGATAGTACCGAAAGAGACCGTGGGCGGCTGTTTTATCGGGGTCGTTTTCATGACAACATTCATATTCCCTAGTAGGTACGTGAGGAACACCATGCACTGCTTCAATAAGATTTCGCTGTAGAACTAACTCGGTTCCGTTATCTTACTTCTGGCACGCCGCTTAACCACTTTGTGTCCTAGCCATATCAAAGCCTTTATCTGAGATCACCATGTTCTGGCAGGAATCCCCACCACAAAAAACGAGCTTGGATGCCTCTGACGTAGTGGACCTGGTGTTCAAAATTAGTGGCCAGACGCTACCAATAGACCATGCCTATGCGCTGTTTGACGCTCTTGCCCGTCCCCTGCCATGGATACAGCAAGATAAATGGGTGGGCATACACCCTGTTCACATCGCAGAATCTGGCAATGGTTGGATACGACCCGACGACAGTGGATTTTTACAGCTCTCGGGTCGCGCACGACTAGTGGTTCGACTTCATCAGGACACGCTCGAATCAGCTCGATTACTGTGTGGCGACCACATCGCGGTGAATGACCAGATTATCGAGATTGGTTCAGCCAACGTACGGCCTTTAAACCCATTGAACACTGTACTTGCGCGTCACATTGTCGCTGACGAGGATGTCCCGGATGAAACTACGTTCCTACAGTGGGTCAACGAGCAACTAAAAGGTCTCGGTATAACGCCAACTAAACTGCTCTGTGGGAAAACCCGGTTTGTTCGCACGCCAACTAAAACGCTCACAACGCGCAGCCTGATGATTGCCGATCTTAAGCCCGGCGAATCATTATCAATTCAACAGTTCGGTCTGGGCGAGGAACGCAAGCTGGGGTGTGGGCTGTTCTTGCCGCATCGTGGCATTGACGCAGTTTACGATTCAACCTCTGCGTGACAATCGAAGAACTGCAAAGTACCATGCCGCAACGTTGCCAGTTTATATTACTCATTACTGCCTTCGACTGAGTCTCAAGGAGACTTCAAATGAGCGCTAAACAGAAAATGATACAGAAAATGATCCAAAGGCAGAAACAATTTATTGCCCGGGAACGCGAATCTGGCGTCGCCCAGGAAGACTATTTTGTACCGCAGAGTGGTGATATTCTAGATGGCTATCGCGAAACGTTCGACGAACTTGCAACTCAAGTTGTTGACCTCGCGCATGAGGAAAAGGG
>JYMV01043618.1_pt1 | contig 13981 bp, 9 predicted proteins | sample 338911 | NCBI WGS metagenome assembly JYMV01 (sample SAMN03354496, study PRJNA234377) | hydrothermal vent metagenome | biome: Deep sea; feature: Hydrothermal plumes at the Eastern Lau Spreading Center, Western Pacific Ocean; material: Seawater | place: Tonga | collected 2009 | depth 2000 m m
TCGCCGGTCAAACAAAGTGACCCGGTGTCCACGCATGGCAGAAATGTAGGCAGCCGTCATTCCGGCTGGACCTGCTCCAATCACTGCAATAGATTTTGGAATGCTTGCAGTTTCGTAGTTTAATTCGGTTTCATGTCCTGCACGCGGATTAACTAAACAAGTTGCTGTTTCCATTTTAAAAATATGATCCAGACAAGCCTGGTTGCAGGCAATACAAGTGTTGATTTCTTCCGGACGTCCCTCTGCAGTTTTGTTGACAAAATTTTCATCAGCCAAAAATGGACGGGCCATCGAGACCATGTCCGCCAGCCCGTCTCGCAAGAGACTCTCTGCCACATACGGATCGTTTATGCGGTTGGAAGTCACGATCGGAATATTTAGATGAGGACGCAACCTGCCTGTTAGCCAGGCAAATGCTGCACGGGGAACCATCATGGCAATTGTCGGAATCCGTGCTTCATGCCAGCCGATTCCGGTATTGATCAGCGACGCTCCTGCCTCTTCTACACGCTGTCCAAGTTCAACAACTTCCTCAAAACTGCTTCCGTCTTCAACTAAATCAAGACAGGAAAGGCGGAATATAATCAAGAAATCTTCTCCGGATTCTTCCCGAACCCGCTCCACAATCCGGAGTGGAAACCTGATCCGGTTTTCGTAAGAACCCCCCCAATCGTCGCTGCGTTTATTTGTACATTTGGCAATGAACTGGTTGATCAGATAGCCTTCAGAGCCCATTATTTCCACGCCGTCATAACCGGCTTTTTGTGCCAGTTTTGCACAACGCAAAAAATCTTCTATGGTTTGTAAAATTTCTTCATGGGTTAATTCTTTGGGACGGTAAAAGTTGATTGGCGCAGTTATTGGGGATGGCGCAACGCAATTTTCCAGGAGCCCGTAACGCCCTGTATGTAAAATCTGCAAAACTATTTTGCCACCGTTTTTATGAACTGCCTCTACAATCGGTTGGTGAAAATCCAATTGATCTTCCGAAACTAATTCTGCACCTTCTTCAAAAACACGACCTGCTGCATTTGGCGCAAAGCCCCCGGTTACAATGAGTCCCACGCCTCCCCTGGCCCTTTCTGCATAAAAAGCCGCCAGACGAGATGAACCATCAGGATGTTCTTCAAGTCCGGTATGCATTGAACCCATCATAACTCTGTTTTTCAGGGTAATGCTGCCGACTTTCAGTGGACTAAGCAGGGTTTCAAAAGCCATTTTAGTGGATTGGATTATGGTTATGTGTTTTGGGTTTTATCTACAAACAAATCAAGCTTATAAAGAAGCGCTTAACTTTATACTGTAAACTGGTAAATACTCAAGATGCTTTGAGCATTTCTGCCTGATGGTAAGACAACAAGGGGTCAATCACCTGTTCCAGCTTGCCTAGCAAAATTTCTTCAAGTTTGTATAGAGTGAGATTGATGCGATGATCAGTAAGACGACCCTGAGGGAAATTATAGGTCCGGATACGTTCGCTCCTGTCACCGCTTCCAACCATGCCTCGGCGTTGTTCTGCGGTTGCAGATTGTTGTGCTTCAAGTTCCTTTTCATAGAGCCTTGCCCGCAGGACCTTTAAGGCTTGGTTTTTATTTTTTAACTGGGATTTTTCATTTTGACAAATGACAACCAGTCCGGTTGGAATATGGGTAATCCGAACTGCAGAATCAGTGGTGTTCACGCTCTGTCCACCCGGCCCAGATGATCGATAAACATCAATCCGTAAATCTCCGGGATTGATCTCAATCTCAACATCATCTACGTCCGGCAACACCGCTACAGTTGCAGCAGAAGTGTGGATACGCCCCTGCGTTTCAGTTTTGGGAACTCGCTGTACACGATGTACACCACCCTCAAATTTCAAGCGGCTGAATACATCTTTGCCCTCTATTGAAAAAGTAATTTCCTTGAAACCACCAAGATCATTTTTGCTTTCGTTGAGCAGTTTCAATTTCCATTTACGTGCTTCAACATAATGTGCGTACATTTGAAAAAGGTCCCGGGCAAAGAGAGCTGCTTCATCGCCACCTGTGCCTGCACGAATTTCAATTATGATATTACGTGAATCGTCTGGATCTTTTGGAAGGAGTAAAAGTTGGATTTGCTTTTCCAACTCTTCCAACTGTCGGCCGAGCTCCGGAATTTCCTGGCTGGCCATTTCACGGATTTCCTGATCTTCATTTGCAGCGTCTGCTAATTCGCTGTTATCATCGAGTTCTTGCTGGATTTCAAGATATCGGTGATAACACTCAACAATTTCCTGCAGACCTGAATGTTCCTGACTCAACTTCCGGTAACGCTCCTGATCCTGAGTCACGTCGGGTTGTCCGAGTTCGTGCGTCAGATTTTCGAAGCGTTCATTTATTTCCGCAAGTTTTTCCAGCATCTCGGGTCAGGCCCGGTTGTAACGACGTTTAAACTTTTCAATTCGACCTGCACTATCAACAAAATTTTGTGCTGATCCAGTAAAAAACGGATGACAGTTTGAACAAATTTCTACTGTTGTTTCTCCGCCCTTTGTAGACTGTGTCTCCCAAGTCGCTCCACAGGCACAGCGGAATGAGGTTTCTTTATACTCCGGGTGAATATTTAATTTCATTTTTCGTTTTTCCGATTTAAGTTTTTTAAAGTTTGAGGTTTAAGGGAAAATGTATTTGCTGTCTGCAATTTACTTTTTGTTTTATTTATCCATCATATTGAGAAAGTTCACATTCTCTTTGAATTTTTCCATTTTATCAATGAGAAATTCCAGAGCCTCAACTACATTCAATTGAGAGAGAACTTTACGTAAGACCCAAATACGGTCAAGGTCTGCTTTTTCAACAAGCAGTTCCTCTTTGCGTGTTCCGGATTTGCTGAGATCGATTGCAGGAAAGATCCGTTTTTCAACAGGTTTCCGGTCAAGTACAAGTTCCATATTACCTGTACCTTTGAATTCCTCAAAAATTGCAATAATGGTCAAAGATCCGCCTTCTTCAATGTTTCTGGCTGCACCAAAAAATCTTTTAGGTTTAAAAAGTGCGTTGGAATCAACTCCTCCGGAAAGAATTTTTCCGCTTGGAGGAATGACTGTATTGTAGGCCCGTGCCAGCCTCGTTATTGAGTCCAGCAAAATTACAACGTCACGCTGATGTTCAACAAGTCGTTTTGCTTTTTCCAAAACCATTTCAGAAACCTGTACGTGCCGCGTTGCCGGTTCATCAAAAGTTGAGGCAACCACTTCTCCATTTACGGAACGACGCATATCTGTCACTTCCTCAGGTCGTTCGTCAATTAACAAAACAATCAAATCCACTTCAGGATGATTTTCAGTGATACTGTTTGCTATTGACTGCAGAATCATTGTTTTACCGGTTCTTGGCGGAGCAACAATCACTCCGCGCTGGCCTTTCCCAATTGGCGAAACAAGGTCAATGACCCTTGTGGTCAAATCATTATCTTTTCGTTCAAGATTGAGGTGTTCGTTTGGATGGAGAGGAGTGAGGTTGTCAAAAAGAATTTTTTCGAATGCTTTATTTGGGTCACGGAAATTAATTTCTTCGACCTTAAGCAGAGCGTAATAACGTTCGCTCTCTTTTGGCGGCCTGATTTGCCCTGCAACTGTATCGCCTGTCCGTAAATTAAAACGCCTTATCTGTGAAGGTGAAACATAAATATCGTCTGGTCCAGGGAGGTAGTTGTAATCCGGTGCTCTCAGGAATCCGAACCCGTCCGGAAGGGCTTCCAAAACTCCTGCTCCGTAAATTATCCCTTTGCGTTTCGTCTGGGCCTGCAAAAGCGCGAAGAGCAGTTCCTGACCCCTCATGCTGTTTGCATTTTCGATATCATATTCACGTGCAATCTTAATCAGTGAATTGATATCTTTTTTCTTCAACTCAATTAAATTGAGTGTATTTGGCTTGGATGAATTATCTGAATTTTTTTTTGAATTATTGCTGTCGCCATTTTCAGGCCTGCTTTTAGACATGTGAGGTTTAGTCGGAGGTTAATCAATGATAGGATCCCTTAATCTTAGAGACCATTTTCTGATGTGTTTAGTTAAATGGAAGGATGATAAATTTCAACGTATTTGCAACAACTTCAATTACAAAAAGTGGATATAGTGATTAATAAAAACAACGTAGGTAAGGTATTGTCTACTGTGGAACTGCTTGATCTAGAATTGTGCTATTAATAAATAGGGTACTCCAACTTCGCCAATATTCAATACATTGTCAAGTGTTTTTATAAAAAAAAATATTTTTTCTGAATCAGTTATTTTTCCAGTGAGACATTAATTCTCGTAATATACTGATATTATTGACTACGGCATGTAATCTCTGCCGAAGGGAGAGATCAGATAAAGTGCTAATATCGTATAAGATCCCTCACACATGTTCGGGATGACACGATAAAACTCGTGACTGTCGAGTTCTTTTTTAAACCACAAATATTTTGCTGCCTTGCACTATGATGTGCTGTTTTTTTTCTTTTTTGGAAGGTAGAGATCAGTGATTGTTCCTTCAAAAGCCTCTGCCGCAAAGGCCACTGTTTCCGAAAGTGTCGGATGCGGATGAATCGTTGAACTTAGATCCTCTGCATCACATCCCATCTCAATCGCCAGAGCACCTTCTGCAATCAAATCTCCAGCATTTGGCCCGACAATCCCTACTCCAATGACTCTGTTTGTGTCTTCTTCAAAAAGGACTTTAGTCATGCCTTCACTGCGTCCCAAAGATAAACTGCGTCCACTTGCAGCCCAGGGGAAATTTCCTTTTCCGTAAGCAATGCCCTGCTTTTTTGCTTCTTCTTCAGTAATACCTGCCCAGGCAACTTCCGGATCAGTATATGCTACAGACGGAATCGTCCGGGCATCAAAATGCCTTTTCATTCCTGAAATAACTTCTGCAGCAACTTTTGCTTCGTGTGTCGCTTTATGTGCCAGCATCGGCTGGCCTACAATATCACCAATCGCAAAAATATGAGAAACGTTTGTACGCATTTGCGAATCAGTCGCAATAAATCCAACCTCATCAACTGCTACCCCAGCTTTTTCTGCACCAATCCGGAATCCATTTGGGGTACGTCCTACTGAACTGAGAATGCAGTCAAATATCTGAGGCTTGCCCGGTGCATTTTTACCTTCAAAAGAAACTTTCATTCCTTTTTTGAGTGCTTCTACCTTTGTTACCCGTGTTTCAAGCCAGATATTTTCATACTGTTTGGATATTCTTTTTTGAAAAGGGCGAACTAAATCCCGGTCTGCACCTGCCATCAAGCCATCAAGCATTTCAACAATGGTTATTTTTGAACCTAGAGCATGATAAACAGTAGCCATTTCCAGACCTATAATACCTCCTCCAATTACCAGCAGATGCTCTGGAATTTCAGTAAGCTCCAATGCACCGGTTGAATCTATAATACGTGAATCTTCCGGAAGAAAGGGGAGCTTCACCGGCAGAGAACCTGCTGCAATAATCGCATTTTCAAAATGAATTGTATTTTTATTTGCATCAGCGTCAGTAACGCAAAGATGGTTAGGGTCCATGAACTCACCCATGCCGGTAATGATTTGCACTTTGCGCTGTTTGGCCATGCTCTTCAGACCTCCGGTTAACTGGTTTACAATTCCGTCTTTCCACTCACGCAACTGGTCAATATTAATTTTTGGTTTTCCAAAAGATACTCCGTGTGCACTCATCGATTCAGCTTCGTCAATGACTTTTGCTGCATGTAACAGTGTCTTTGACGGAATACAGCCAACATTCAAACACACACCACCAATACGATTGTAGCGTTCCACCAAAATTACTTCCTGACCTAAATCCGCTGCACGAAAAGCTGCGGTGTATCCTCCAGGTCCGGAACCCAGCACGAGCACATCGCATGTCATATCTGCTTTTCCGGAAAAGGATTTTGCGGTTTTGAGCGTCTTCGATTGAGAATCTGGTTTCGAATTTTGGGATGGCGGGATTTTTTCAGATTTTTGGGTTTTAACTTTTGCGTATTCCTTTGTCTCCAATTTCAAAATCAGGCTGCCCTCAGAAACTTTATCTCCTGCTTTAACTTTTATTTCACGGATTATTCCCGCAACCGGTGAGGGAACATCCATGGTTGCCTTGTCGCTTTCCACAGAAATCAGCGGATCCTCCAGTGCAACCTTATCGTCTACATTGCAAATTACTTCAATAATTTCAACATCTTCAAAATCGCCAATATCCGGAACCTTTACTTCAATGAGACTCATAACGACATTCTCCGCATATCTGACAAAATTTCGCACAAGTCTACCATAAATCGAGCCGCCTGTGCTCCATCAATCACACGGTGATCATAAGTCAAATCCATTGGCAGCATCAGGCGCGGCAAAAATTCTTTACCGTTCCAGACAGGCATCATACGCGAACGCGTGACACCGAGAATTGCAACTTCCGGAGCATTCACCAAAGGTGTAAAAGCTGTTCCGCCAATTCCGCCTAAACTGGAAATGCTGAAACAACCGCCCTGTATGTCGTTGGTTTTTAGTTTTTTTGCTCGAGCTTTTTCACTAACTTCACCCAGTTCTTTGGCCAGTTCCAGCAAACCTTTCTGTTCCACATCCCTTATCACAGGAACCACCAGGCCGTCCGGAGTATCCACTGCCACTCCAATGTGAAGATATTTCTTCAACACCAAATTTTCCTTGTCTGCAGTCAAGGATGAGTTGAAATTTGGATGCTTCCGAATTGCCACAGCACATGCTTTGAGTAAAAAAACAAGAGGAGTTACCTTCACACCCTGCTTTGCCGCTTCGTCTTTGAGCGATTTTCGAAAATATTCGAGTTCAGTTATATCAGCCTCATCATGATGCGTCACGATTGGTAAGTTCAGCCATCCTCGATGCAAATTTACAGCAGCTTTTTTCTGTATTCTGGAAAGCGGTTTAATTTCTACAGGACCAAATTTACTGAAATCTATTTCAGGCATTGCCGGAATTCCTGATCCGGCAGCAGCAGTTCCGGAAGCTGTTCCTCCCAAAGCCTGCTTGACAAATTCCTGAACATCTTCTTTTGTGATACGTTCTTTGCGGCCGGAACCATGGACCTGACTCAGGTCAACACCTAATTCGCGGGCAAATTTACGGATCGAAGGACTGGCATGTGCACGCAAAAATGATTTCTGGTTAACCGACATCACTATTGGCGGTGGACGCCGTGCCGGTTCTTTGGAAACAGCTCCAGAGCTTGTTGATTCAGATTTTCTTGTGGAAACAATATCCTTAGTTTCCGGTGCAGTTGCTTCAGAATTTTCTGTTTCAGCAGAAGTTTCCGTAACTGCAGTTTCAAGTTCTTTTACCACTAAAGTAAGGATCAGGTCGTTTTGTGAAACTTTGTCTCCAGCTTTTATTTTTACAGTCTTTACTGTACCGCTAAACGGAGAAGGAACATCCATTGAGGCCTTATCACTTTCCATTGTGAGCAGCGGATCTTCAACAGAAACGGCGTCTCCCGATTTAACCAGAACTTCAATAACTTCTACTGCATCGAATTCACCTATGTCAGGAACAAGTATGTCTTTGATACTACTCATGGCGTTTCTCCTCAGGACATCAATGGATTATTTTTGTTGGGGTCAATTCCGTATTTTTTGATGGCAGCATTTACTGTTTTGAATGAAACACTCCCATCTTCCATAAGAGCATTTAACGATGCCACTGCAATGTAATAACGGTCTACTTCAAAATGCTTTCTCAAGGCTTGACGTGAATCGCTTCTGCCAAATCCATCAGTTCCAAGCACAGAATAAGATCGAGGTACATATGCACGTATCTGGTCGGCAAAAAGTTTGACATAATCTGTTGCCGCAACTACAGGACCGTCTGTGTCTAAGAGACATTTTTCAACATGACTCATTTTTGGTTTTTTATCTGGATGCAGCATGTTCCAGCGTGAAACATCATCGCCGTCACGCTTCAGTTGATTGAAACTGGTACAGCTCCAGATGTCCGCCTCCACCTTAAAATCTGCAGACAGCAAATCTGCCGCAGCAATCGCTTCCCGTAAAATTGATCCGGAACCCAACAATTGTACTCTCGTTTCCCCCTTTTTACCTTTTTGCAGCAAATACATACCTTTCACAATGTTTTTTTCCTGACCTTTACTTAAGCCCGGATGCGAATAATTTTCATTCATTGTGGTTATGTAATAAAAAACATTCTCCTGTTTTTTAAACATGCGTTCCATTCCATTCTGCATAATCACCATCAATTCATGAGAAAAAGTCGGATCATAAGAAACACAGTTGGGCACATTTCCAGCCATGATTTGACTGTGTCCATCTTCATGTTGCAAACCCTCACCATTGAGTGTGGTTCGTCCGGAAGTAGCGCCAATTAAAAATCCCCGTGCCTGCATATCTCCAGCAGCCCAAACTAAATCTCCAATCCGCTGAAATCCAAACATCGAGTAAAAAATATAAAATGGAATCATCTGCATTCCGGAATTGCTGTAGGCCGTCGCAGAAGCAATCCAGGAAGACATGGCGCCGTCTTCAGTAATGCCCTCCTCCAATAATTGACCGCTCTGATTCTCCTTGTAATACATTAATTGATCACGATCGACAGGTTCGTATTTTTGTCCTTCGTGCGCATAAATTCCGATTTGGCGAAACATTCCCTCCATGCCAAATGTTCTTGCTTCATCAGGCACTATGGGAACAACCCGCTGGCCGATGTTTTTATCTTTGCACAATAACGTCATTGCCTGCACAAGTGCCTGAGTTGTGGATATTTCCCGTTCTCCAGTTTCCTGTAATAATCGCTCGAAAATTGTTAATGAGGGAATGTCAAGAGAATCTCCTTTTGTTCTACGGGCGGGCAGGTGGCCACCAAGAGCAGTGCGGCACTGTTTAAGATATTCCAATTCAGGAGCATCATCAGGAGGCCTGTAAAACGACATTTGTTCCACTTCTTTATCAGAAATTGGAACCTGAAAACGATCCCTAAAACTTTTCAGATCGTCCATTTTCATTTTCTTTTGTGAATGAGTGATGTTGATTGCCTCACCAGATCCTCCCATCCCGTAACCTTTTACCGTTTTTGCGAGAATTACAGTTGGCTGTCCCGTATGACTTACTGCAGAATGGTATGCTGCGTATATTTTGTGAGGATCATGCCCACCACGGTTCAGTCTCCAAATGTCCTCATCAGACATATTAGAAACCATCTCCAGCAATTCAGGGTATTTACCAAAAAAGTGAGCTCGGGTATATGCTCCACCTTTTGCTTTAAAAGCCTGATATTCTCCGTCAATTGCTTCATCCATGCGTTTACGCAGAAAACCTTCAGTGTCTTTTGCCAGCAAAGGATCCCAGTATGAACCCCAGATAACTTTTATCACATTCCAACCTGCACCACGGAAATCACCTTCAAGTTCCTGTATTATTTTTCCGTTTCCACGTACTGGACCATCTAGTCCTTGCAAATTGCAGTTAATAACAAAAATAAGATTGTCCAAATTTTCACGGGAGGCCAGGCCGATTGCTCCCAGAGATTGCGGTTCATCTGTTTCACCGTCCCCCAGGAAAGCCCATACTTTGCGTCCGGTAGTGTCTGCTAAACCGCGGTTGTGAAGGTATTTTAGGAAACGTGCCTGGTAAATTGCCATGATTGGCCCCAGTCCCATGGAAACAGTCGGAAACTGCCAAAAGTCTTTCATCAACCATGGATGAGGATATGAAGGAACACCTTTACCATCGGATTCACGACGGAAATTATCCATTTGCTCTTCCGTCAGCCTGCCCTCCACAAAGGCCCGAGCATATATTCCTGGTGCTGAATGACCCTGAAAAAATACTAAATCACCACCATGATCTTTACCTGCTGCCTGCCAAAAATGGTTAAAACCGACATCATACAGTGTAGCCGAAGAAGCAAAACTGGCGATGTGCCCTCCTAAGTCAGATGAATCCCGATTTGCACGCATGACCATTACCGCTGCATTCCAACGGATAATTGAGCGAATCTTGTGCTCCAGTTCCTGATCTCCTTTAGAACGTACTTCAAGTTCCGGTGGAATTGTATTCAGATACGGTGTATTAGCAGAATAAGGACTGCCTGCTCCAGACAAAACCGCATGGTCTGCTAATTCTCGTAAGAGGAATTGTGCCCTTTCAAAACCGTCTCTTTCAACAACTGCTTCCATAGCCTCTACCCATTCCTGGGTTTCCTGCGGATCTAAATCGTTTACTTTTTTTGGAGTCATTGTTTTACCTCAGTCAATGATGTGTTTGGATCCTACAATTTGATAATACCTTTTATTAGCAAAAAAGCCATATTTGTTTCTTATATTGATTATTAGTGCTTGAAAGAAAAAAATAATATGTTGTAATAACAGTTAATTATTTTTGATTTCAGCAATGAGGATTTTACAAAAAGCTTTCAGCAGTCAGCTAACAGTTCTTTGGCCTGATTTTTCATTCTGTTAGCAGAAAACTTAAAATTGACAACTAAATCTCTGGTTATTCAAAAACTGCTGAAGCCCTGATAAAAACTGGGGTAGATAGATTTTCGTTCAGACACTATTTAAGTTTTCACCACAATTAAATTGACGGGGAAAGTTCCTGGGAAATTTCAAGGGGTTGAACTGACTTAATTTTTTTCGACATCGGTTTTTTTCTTCTCACCGGCTTTTTCACTTTTAAATGGAGCATAAACAATGGTCGGCCTTTTACTCATTTTTCTCAATGTTTTAGCAGAGTAGACAATGCCTTTACCTGCAGATACAGTTTTTCCTGCAGATACAGCTTTTTGGGAGCGCTTCAATGTCATTTCCATTGCCTCACGACTTACCTTCTTAGAGTAGATAATATCCGGCTTAACCGGTCCAGTTATGCGCGCACGTGTTTTAGTCATCTCCAATACTCCACGACTGGATTCTTCAGGATAAAGAATGTCTGGCTTAACAGGTCCAGTTATGCGCGCACGTGTTTTAGTCATCTCCAATACTCCACGACTGGACTCTTCAGAATAAAGAATGCCCGGCTTAACAGGTCCAGTTATGCGTGCTCGTGTTTTAGACATCTGCATCGCCTCGCGGCTTATTTTATCAGATTCTTCTGGATTTACCTCCGGAGGAGTATATTTACTGACAATATTGACTTTTGTATATCGCGGCTGAAAAGGCTTTTTCACAAACCATTGGTTATTTTTAACCATCTTAGAAGTAACCAGACCGGTTTCCAACATTTTATTTGCAGACATTTTTGCAATACTTTTTCTGCCTTGCAAAACAGATTTTTTCAAAACATAATACTTCACTTTACGTCCCTTGTTTTTTTGTTCTAGAACACGAGCTTCTCTTTTCCTGGCCTGTAAAACAGTTCCATTTTTTACATATGATTGTATTTTGCGGCCCTGACTTTCTGCCCCTAAATTTTGTTCAAAAAACAGTCCACCTGAAAAACAAAATAGAAAAATAATGGTGATGCCAAGAGACTTCTGCATGAACTTTGAATATGTAAAAGTTTTGTCACGATTTTTTTTTCTTTCTGTTAAATTGGCACGTAATCTGTCTTTCAACATTTTCCTTAGATCTTCTCAAAAATTAGCAGTAAATTCAATCTTATTAACTCGGAAGTTTTCTTTAAAAAAAATTGTGTTGGCCTCAAACGGAATCTGGATGTATAATTGATCCTGAAATTGGAAAGAGATTTCCGGGACATTTCAGATTTGGAATTATAAAGTAAAAAATGCTAAATCAAACATCAGTCACAGAAATTACGTCAGAGGAAATACTGCAACAAATGATTCGGGAGACATTTGAAGTTCCCAAAATCGAAAAACCGGCATCTGACGAAAACTTCCCCGGAGCAGGTTTTTCACAGCAAATCGAAAGGTACTCGGAGTCTAAAGAGAATTTATTAGTTCAGAGACTGGTAAATACACTAACTGCCCAACTTCAAACAATCCTTCCCGGAGCCTTCAGAATTACCTCTGAAACTGAACAATGCCTGTCTTATGCCAACTTGAGCAGTTGGTCTCCCGGACGGTCTTATTTTTCTCTGTTTGAGATGAAACATTCCAACTCAGTGTGGATTTTGCATTTTAGCCGCACCGTCGGTGAGGGACTGGCTTCATTGGTTCATACAAAAAATTCTCGAAATCATGCAAATATTTTTAATGATTTACGTGAAGCAGATTCTATCACTTATCTGGAAATTGGAGAAATGCTGCGCAAATTTTTTGTCAGTTTGTTAGAACTATGGCCAAAAAGCGACAAATTAAAAGTGGCCAGTTGCCGTCATATCTTACAATTGGGGTTTCTTCGTGATTCTGTTATGGATGAAGAATATATCGTATTGCCGTTTTATCTTGATAATAGAGAATGTTCAGGAAATTTTCATCTGGTATTTCCTCATCGATACCTCTTGCTTTAGTTTCCACAGAGAATCTAAGTAGAAGGATCGAAAAATGACGAATCCGGTTTTAAGTCAACTCAATATTTACCCGCTAAAATCAGCAAGTGGAATTTCTCTGGATAACGCTTTTATGGAGCAAAGAGGATTGGCACATGACCGACGTTGGATGGTAGTGGATGATTCCGGTCAATTTATGACACAAAGAACCTGCCCAAGCATGGCTTTGATAAACACAGAACTTGTCGGTCAAACGCTGACTTTGAACGCCCCGCGAATGTCCGAGTTAAGTCTGCCTTTGTTTCCCACAAAAGGCGAATCTCAAGAAGTTGAAATTTGGGGTGACCGTTGTGAGGCCTGGACTGCCAATTCCCAATCCGGATTGTGGATCAGTGAGTATTTGCGCAAAAGCTGTAAAATTGTTTTTATGCCTGATCACAGCAATCGTCCGGTGGATCCGGACTATGCGCCTGCACAAAATCAGGTTTCGTTTTCAGATGGTTTCCCTTTGCTGCTGATTTCTGAATCATCCTTAAGTGACCTTAACAACCGTCTTCCGGAATCCTTAGCAATGAAACGTTTTCGTCCAAATATGGTTGTGAAAAACACGGAGCCTTATGCAGAAGATAACTGGAAAAAAATCAGAATTGGAGAATGTGAATTTCAAATAGTAAAATCATGTTCACGTTGTATACTCACTACTGTTGATCCGGAAACTGGAAAATTTTCCGGAAAAGAACCACTGCGTACACTGGCTGGCTATCGAAAACAAAACGGCAACGTACAGTTTGGTCAGAATCTGATTGCAACAATTAATGGAAAGCTGTCGGTCGGAATGCCTGTAGAGATTGTCACACAAAGTTGAACAATAGCCTGATCATCAAATCTGTGAAATTAATTCGGATTAATTTGCATCTGAAGAACTTTTTCATCGAGGGTAACAACTAATAATAAATCAGTAAACTTGTATATTGCTTACATTTATCATAGAATTACCGTTGATAAAAAAAGAAGTTTGTGTTGTTGAATCTTAGCTTGTAAACTGTGGAGACAAAAGACATAATCCGAGCTTGCTTGAAGTAAATAAAAGAATCAGCTTAAAAGGGTGTTGTCTGTTTATAGTTGTTGTGTTAACCTCAAACTAGAATTAAACCACTTCAATCCCAACCGCAGGAGGTTATATGCGTTTCATAAAATTAATCACTTTATTTCTTTTTCTCTCTGCCTTTGCCTTGCAGCCGGTACTGGCCAAAAAAATTCCCCTGGGAATGCTGGTTGATATTAAGGGCAAAATTGAATACAGCAAAAAGGGGAAACGCTGGAAAAAAGTTCGGCGCAACAAGTTCGTTTATGCCAATTATCTAGTCAGGGTCAGTGCAGACAGTTCGATAAAGTTTTTGAATCAAGAAACAAACGAAACTACTCTGCTTACAGCCAATTCTAAAATCAAATTCACCAAAAAAGGATTAGAGGTACTTGAGGGAAGCCTGGGTGGAACCGATGCTGGAGGCGGCTTATTGTCAGGATTGTCAAAGCAGTTCAAAAAGACTCAGAAATATACTACTGTGCGGCGTGCTGCTAAAAAAGGAGGGATTAACCTCAAATTGGC
>JYMV01019550.1_pt1 | contig 13971 bp, 15 predicted proteins | sample 338911 | NCBI WGS metagenome assembly JYMV01 (sample SAMN03354496, study PRJNA234377) | hydrothermal vent metagenome | biome: Deep sea; feature: Hydrothermal plumes at the Eastern Lau Spreading Center, Western Pacific Ocean; material: Seawater | place: Tonga | collected 2009 | depth 2000 m m
CCACGCCAAGGAACGACATTCTCTTTAGGGTAATCAACCTTAGATTTATGTTTGGTATAATATGTTTGGTCTGAAGCTGTAGACGTTGTTACAGGAGGATAATCCGGACAGTTACAAGTTTGAACATCAAGGATTGTAACCAATAAAGGCAGGGGTAGATGTTCCTTACCTTATCTATCAGTACCGTACTGTATTAGTAGTTCAGAACACTCCTCAACATTAAGATAAGTATGTTCTTTGTTCTACATCCTGAATTGAAATCCCATTCTCAAGAGGTTTAAGGTCTGATTCTTGATAATTATACATCATTTCCTAGCCAAGTATCATTCTTCATATTCACCAATATTCGTTCTTAATGAATAAACCTTTTCAGTTGTAGGGATTATATTATACATTTATAATATAATTTCAAACACACTTTAATATTTCAAACTTAAGTGCTTACGCGCTCAACCCAAGCTTATAATCCGATGAAAACTGGTCAGTCTGGCTGGAAGAAACTTTGACCAGTATGATACGATTACCCGGGTACTAAAACGGCATAAAGCACCAGCAACTTTCTTGATTCTAGGCAGAATTTTTGAAAGAGCTAGTCGGGATATTGCAGACTTGTTGAATAACGATATTCTGTTTGACATTGGTTCTCACACTGACAGTCATATGGGCATCTTGGGGCCTAATACCGAGGCAATCTGAAACATCGAAACTTATCCTAAAATATTTCGGCACAGAGCCGCCTGGATTTTGCGCTCCCGGAGGATTTGACAGAGGATTATGGGAACATCCGAAGCAACTCGGAATCAGAAGGAACCGCGGTCACCGTTTTATTCGTACCGATGGTGTGGGGCAACTAGAGCAACCTATTTATTCCGGCTCTTTTTATTCAGCCTTATTGTAGTATACCCAAGATGGTTTCCCTAACCTGTTTGAAGTGTCAGCAACCGGATGACACTTCAACTTACTCTTCAATACAGGCCACCAGAGCGACGGTTGGGAACCGACCACGAAGGAATTCCAGTATGCTATTTCAATTAGCTGTTCTAAGGTGATTGAAATGGCACGAGAAAAGAATGTACCGATTATGAATTGCCGTCAACTGTACGATAAACACCAAAAATCAGCAGCCTAAATAAAGCATGCCTTGGTAGTGATGTGTATTTTGCTAACACATTCACTCATTTACAAAGTTACCAACTAAAGGGAGATCAAATGTCATTCCTGACTATACCAAACCGATTGGTTGTCTTGACATTCGATGATGGTAATAAATCGGATGTCACTTATGTAGCACCGTTACTAAAGCAGTATGGATTTGGAGCAACTTTCTACATTACTGAAGGACTTAATTTTCTTACGAATAAAGAACATTATGTAACCTGGGAGGAAGTCCGTCAACTGCATCAGGCTGGTTTTGAAATAGGTAACCATACGCGAAATCACAAAAATGTTAACAACCAAACACCGGAAGAATTCCTCGCCGATCTGGAGCATTTAGATTTACGTTGTCAGCAGTATGGAATCCCTGTTCCTGAAACCTTTTGTTATCCTGGATATAACCATGGTTCCCAGTCTGTCGAGTCGCTAACAAAAAAAGGGATGTGTTTCGCACGACGTGGCGTAGCCCCTGAGTTTCCCTACGAATCAGAAGGGGGACGTGGTCCTGCTTACGATCCTAAAGTCCATCATCGGCTACTGATTCCTACTACTGGCGCATCTGGACCGAATTGGGGTTTTGATGACTTTGTTTGGGCTCTTGAGCAGGCTAAGGATGAAAGGATAACGGTGTTAACATTTCACGGTGTACCTGCTTTGGAACATCCTTGGGTCAATACCAACCCAGACCAGTTTAAAACATATATGGATTTCATGAATGACCATGAATATACTATCATTGCTCTACGAGACCTATCTAAATATGTTGACCCAAAAACCAATCGTACTCCTATCCCGACGTTGTAAATCAAGAGACTTAACACTCCGACGTCACACTGGGCTGACAGATTTTACCGGTAATTTTGGTGTATAATCCAATGGTAATAAGTGAGAAAGTAATTACCCGAAGAAAATCTGGTTTTATATCTAGAAAGGAATATGATGGAAAAACGGCTACTCGGCAAAACAGGACTTGAAGTCAGTATATTAGGAATGGGAGGATTATTTGTGTCCAAATTTGGTGAACGTGATCGGGAACATTCCTGCCAAGCCGTTCAACGAGCTTTAGAACTAGGAGTGAATTATGTAGACACAGCGCCAAGTTATGCTGATAGCGAAGAAGTACTTGGCTTCGCACTGGAAGGCATAACGCAGCCATATTACCTTTCGACCAAAATTGGTGGACGACCGCAACCTTTCGACCCGAAAGACAATGACCTGTTGCGGAAATCGGTAGAAGAAAGCCTTCGCCTACTAAAACGCGATACTATCGACGTCCTGATGATTCACGAGCCAGACCGTCCAGGTCAATACAATTGGTGGGATAACTATGATAACTTTCATGGGCCTGTATGTGACCTATTAGATCAATTGAAGTCTGAAAAAATTATTCGTTTTACTGGATTGGGAGGCACAACAGCATATCAACTCCCTCATATTATGGCAACGGGCAACTACGATGTGGTTTTGACCGCATTCAATTACAGTTTGCTCTGGCGTGAAGCCTCGGTTGCCATTCTGCCTGAAGCAAAAAAACAGAACATGGGAATAGTTGTCGGATCACCTCTTCAACAGGGAGCATTGTCTCGCCAACACCCAGAAGTCGATACAGGTGCTTGGTGGTTGAGCCCACAACGACAGAATCAATTCAAACAACTTTATGCTTTTCTGGACGATATTCAACTCTCGTTGCCGGAAGCCTCTCTGCGTATGGTGTTATCTAATCCAGATATTTCAACCGTACTTATGGGGGCCAGATCGGTAGAGGAAGTGAATCAAAATGTCAAATCTGTTAACGCTGGACCTCTACCAACAGACATCATTGAGTCCCTGCAAGAAATTGCTGACATGGTGCCGTTTCGCCCATTTGAAGAGCCGTTCGGACTACCATTTGGTCGTTCCTATACTGGCCCCCAGCACGCACGGTAAACATATCACTTGATTGTTAATAACTTAAAGATACCATAAAAATGACACTCGAATCAAAAGTCGATGCGCTGTTTGATGTATACATTGGACAGGATAAACCAGGAGTAGTATTAGCAATAATTAAAGATGGAAGTGTGATCTACAAAAAAGGCTATGGCATGGCTAATCTGGAACATGACATCCAGATTACACCATCAACAGTTTTTGACATTGCTTCGGTTTCTAAGCAGTTTACAGGCTTTGCTATCGCTAAATTGTCATTTGAGGAGATAATCTCGCTCGATGACGACATCCGAAAGCACCTGCCCGAGGTGCCTGATTTTGGTGATAAAATTACTGTTCGTCACTTGGTTCACCACACCAGCGGGCTAAGAGATTGGGTGCAATCAATGGTTCTTGCTGGCGTACAGATGGATGATGTTATTTCATTTCAGCACATTTTGAAAATGGTTAAGCATCAGCAAGCTTTAAACTTTAAACCTGGCCAGATGTATCTCTACTCTAACACTGGCTATAACCTGCTGGCAGAAATGGTGCAGCGATCAACCAATCAATCATTTACTGATTGGACTAAGTCCAACATTTTTAACCCGCTGGGAATGTCAAACACCTATTTTTGTGACAACCATCAAATGGTTGTCACAAACCGGTCCTCTTCCTACCAGCAACATGAAGGGAAGCTTTATAATGCCGTAAATAACCTGACTGCTCTGGGATCAAGTTCCCTCTACTCAACAGTGGAAGATTTAGCCAAGTGGATCTTAAATTTTGATCATAAACAGGTCGGCGGGGATCAGGTAATTGAATTAATGCATCAGCAGGGAATTCTCAACAGTGGTGAACAGGTTAACTACGCTTTTGGGCAGCAAATAGGTGCGTTTAAAGGCCTGAAAATTGCCGAGCATAGCGGGTCCTGGAGAGGGTTTCGCAGTCATTTGATTCGGTTCCTTGATCAGATGTTTTCCGTTGTCATCTTGTCAAATTATGCATCTTCTAATCCCTCCGAGTGGACTAAGGAAATCGCTGAATTACACCTTGATAATCTACTTGATTCAGCAGAAATAAACCAAAAACCGGATCAGGCAGTCCAAACGAAGAAGTCAGTCCATTCTGATACGAGTTCCAATTTAACATCAGAACAGCTGGAAAAATTTGAAGGGGATTATTATAGTCAGGAACTTGACACGACCTACTCCATCGTCGCTCATGAAGGGCAACTGATCGCACAACACAGACGAAATGACGATATCCAGTTGGCATATGATGGAGACGGATTTACAAGTGATGAATGGTTTTTCCCCCACATATATTTCAAACAGGATAATTATGGCCGAGTTACCGGATTCCGGTTGGATGGGGAAAGGGTCAAAAACCTTGATTTTACAAGAAATAGTTTCCAGTCTAAAACGGAATCGATCTCTATATCTCGCCGAGATCAATCCGTAACCCAGCGGCCAAACTAGCTTTGGTTGACATCCATAAGTTTGAAATATCTACCAGCTCCGGGATATCGGTTTCCAAATGATAATTTGGGTCAGCGTAAGGGAATGATCCAACGTTCATTACCGCCATCGGAAAACCAGATTTGATGAATGAACCGTCATCATCGCCGGGGGTCTGCCGCTGATACTTTCGTTGGGTCAGTCCAATCTGATAAATTTTGTTAACTTCAGCCATCAAATCAGCAAAACGTTCCCCTGCCGGTTCAGTGAACAAAGTAACATTCGTTTTTCGGCCGGCATCAATATCCGCCTGCGACTTACCTCCCATTGAGTCCAAATTAAAAACAGCAATCAGATTATCACCACGTAACTTGGCATTTTGCGCGGCCGTTACACTTGTCCACGGCGTATGTTCCTCATTGCAGAATAAAAACCAAATAGACCGTTGAGATGGATAGTTATTCAACACGCGGGCAATCTCCATAGTAGAAACGGTACCCGCGCAATTATCATAGGCTCCCGGTGAATCTACCCAGCTTTGCGAATCCTTGTGCGACAAAAAAAGGACAATTTCTTCCGGATGAGTCACACCAAGTTTTTTTGCATATAGGTTATATGCTGTAAACCAAGGGGATTCTTCCGATGGGGATGCGTATTGATGTGCTTTTGGTTTGGAAGTGTCACAGTTAAAAGCACGCACCTTTACATCTTCTTTTTCCACCGAATACCCCCAGGATTCCAGTTTTATCTGAATAAAATCATCTGCTTGGTATAAAGTGTTCTTGGAATCTCCCGGCACAGTGTAATTAAGTTTTCGATAGGGTAATGGTTCCTTGGACAAGCTAAAAAGGTTCTTGCGTAACTGATTAGAATCGATTTGCTTGATTAAATCTAAAATGAGATTGTTACTCATAACAATACTCCTTGGTGATCAGCTTAAACTAAAACATAATTTTCACTACCCAACCAGAAGTAGCATCGCAGTACAGTAAATCATTTCCTGACAGGGAAAGGCCGTGTGGCTCCGGATATTCAGCTGGTACGTGAATCTGGTCCAATTCACTGCCGTCTTCGAGATCAAGCTTGACTATCAACCGATCAGACGTGTGTACAACCCATATCCCATCTTCAAACCGAACTACACCATGTGCACGTTCATAAGGAAGAGGGATAGTGTGTTGAACCGACCAGTCGCTGATACGAACCTTGTGCAAGACTTTATCCTTCAATGTTTCGACCCAAATGTATCCGTTTTCGTAATGGTCATATTCTAAACCGTGAGTACCACCACCATCTGGTATTTTGTATCTCTGTAAGGTTTGGCCTGTCTGGGGATCTACTTTCAATATCTCCCCTTCGTTTGCATCGGTATGTCTTACTTGTCTCCACATACTGCCTGAACCGTTAGCAGCCAGCCAGAGAGCATCATCACCGTACGCCAATCCGCTAGTATTTGAAGACTCGGTTGGTACGTCCCTGATAAGTTTGGTCACACCGTAATTAGAAGATTCAGCGAGTTCAACCAAGGCGACTCGGTCAGTGATTTGATCGACAATCCATACTCCCTCATCTGTTACCTGCAAACCGTTAGGTACTGAATAGGGTGCGCGAAAAATCTTTTCAATCTTCGGTTTCATTTCCCCCTCCATGATTCGATTCTATATAATAAATTAAGCTTTATCAGTCGGAATTGATTTAATTCTAACAAGGTGCTAGGATAAAATCATCTTATTATGGATGGTATCAGCTGTCAACTCAGGATCAGGTTTAAAGTTAAATGTTATTCATTATCTGATTCCGGTGAATAGAGGAGTCTTCAAATGATTTTAACAGATGCTCAAAAATTAAATTATGAACGCGATGGGTTCTTAATCTATGGTTCCATCCTATTGAAAAAGGAACTAGGAGATTTACGTCAAAGAATTGACGCACTTGCGTCAGGGGAGCATTGTAATGCAGAGAAAATCGGAGTACGTTTGGAGGCTGCTGTTCAAACAAGAGAACTCCAAAGTGTTTCACGTCGTGATAAAGTCTGGCAACTTTTAGATCCGCACCTTCACGATGATATGCTTTTCAAGCACGCTAATAATCCGAAGATACTAGACGTTGTCGCTGAACTTATCGGTACAGAAGACATTAAGCTGTTTCATACCCAAACGTTAATGAAACCCGCTTTCCATGGCTCAATTGTTTCTTGGCATCAGGATTCTGCTTATTGGACATCGATTAGTCCTTCCGCACTGGTCAGTTGTTGGACAGCTCTGGATGATGCCACAGAAGAAAACGGTTGTGTGCGAATGTTGTCTGGCAGCTATAAAAAAGGACTCTGGCCTCATGACCGAAGAGATTTTTTACACACTCAAGGCGTGGATGCATCAAAAGCGACTCCCGTAATCCTAAAAGCTGGCGGTTGTAGTTTTCATCATAGCTTAACTGTGCACGGGAGTTTTGAAAATAAAACCCCCTACCGTCGCCGTGGACTGGTAACTAGCTACATGCGAGCAGATTCTAACTGGGTAGGAGATACTGAAAACAAACCAGACTTTCCACTTTTACGTGGTCAGGAGTATCCTGATTGCGTTTGATTCCTGATTGCGTTTATAATAATAGATTAAACGAAGCAATGTGGATCTGAAAACCAATGCTTTCATACAAATTGAGTGCTGCTGTCCTGTGAAATTGAGTGCCGACTTCTGTCAGAATAATGCCTTTTTCATCAAGGTAATTTAACGCGCTCATCATTAGTGCCCGACCTAATCCCGATCCCCTGTGTTCTTCTACAACCCCCGTCCAACCAATACCACCGAGATAAGATTCACCAATTTTATTTCGGTTATGCAAGACTAGACCAGCACAAATCCCAATGGGATTGCCTTCCTGTTCAGCAAAGAAAAAACCTTGTGGATCGAAGTCCGACCTCATATCAACACCCAAGAAGTTTTGAGTCCAAAAATCTGATGCGGTGGATGAGCTGCCGAAGATTGCGTTTTTAACCTTTGCCCAAGTCTGATCGTCACCTTCCCTAAAGGAGTGTAACTTATAACCAGATTTAATTGGTTGGGCCTTTTTTTCGCATCGCTGCATATCTAAAAATAAGGTTAGCTGCCCATGTTCAACCTTTACTCCAGATGACTCGAAATGCTTTAACACTCGCCGATAAGGGGAATCTAACCAGCTAGAAACATGAATTCGATCAGCCCCTTTTTCCTTTAATTCAAGAATGCACGCCTGCATTGGTTCCAGACTATGACATTCACCTCTAAAATCTCTTTTAACACAAGCCCAGTGGATGCCCCCTTGATTGGGATCCAGCATTTTGCCGTAGACGAGACTGGTTAACTCACTGCCCATCCACCCAGAAAAAACAGTCGCGCCTGTTGATATTTCAAGGTCTTCTATGCTCACCATCTTAAATCCTTCTGTATCCGCATAAACATCATTTATGAAAGACACTGCAACATCTATGTTTTTTTTTTGGAGTCGTTCAGTTTTCATCTTCCCTCTACCTCCTTTATAATTTGAATAAGATTGTGAAGCATGCTACAGTGATGAAAGGACTACCGTATCATGCTTCATTTTTTCGGTCAACCGAGTGAGATTTGTATTAGTGAAGCAGACGGGAGTTAAGTGATATCTGTATAAGAACAAGTGTATATTGAGGTGATTGGGTGACAAAAGAGGATTATCAGTTTTTTCAGCAAAATGGTTACTTACCTTTAGGTAAAATTCTGGATGACAAGGAAACAGAAACTTTCGTAAAAGTATTTGATCGTGACCGGACAGAGACTGGATATCATTGGTATAAGTTCGGTAATCATCAATCAATTAATTGTGATGCTCTTGCAACTTCGCCTGAATTTGACAGTCTTCTCAGGCATCCGAAAGTAATGGAACCAATATCTGAATTAATGGGAGGTAAAACCTGCTTCTCCGAGATTTGCATTCGACATATGGAACCATACGATGGCGAACTTCATCGGGGTTGGCATCGTGATCGTTCACACTTGTTAGAGCATCCGCTTCGGATGGACTATATTCAGCTGATGGTATATTTAGCTGACGTTGACGAAACAACACATTGCTTCTCCATATCCCCTGAATCGATAGATCAAGATGTTTTAAATACCGAATCACAACTTGAGCATGGAGGAATGCAGGATCTGTATGGCGAAGCCGGTACGGCAATACTATTCAATGTATCCGTTTTGCACACGGCAACTACGCGAAAGACTAATCAGGAAAGGAAATCAGTTCAGGTTTACTACGGGCACCGGCACCAACCTTACCTAAGCGAAGATTCGATTATTCCCACTCATCTTTGGCGAGACCATACAGATCCTGAGGTTAGGGCCTTTTATAGCGTTTTTAACCGCAAAACTCGCGAATACATCCAACGAACAGAAAATGATTCCAATCTTCCACTTGAAGAAGTACTCAAGCTGTTACTTGAGATTGACTATGAAACCGGGAAACGCCGGAGACCCGATTAGAATCAGACATGTTTGGCAATGAAAGTGTGATTACCACCTTCGATCAGTTCCGTACCGTATTATCAACTTCAATTGCGCATCCTGTAAACGGCGAGGTGTTTCCGTTTGAAGTTCCTAAACCGGACCTATGTCAAGTTGTTGAACAAGCACGACATGACCCTAAAACACGAATTGCTAAAGGAGAACAGGGAGATCGTATTCTTTTGACTCTCCAAGAACCAGATACCGACTTTAGAAACTTCCCTCTAGCCAAAGCAGTGAAAACTCCAATCCATCTCTCATTGTTCGACTTGAGCTCGATGCGAGAAAAGGACGGCGCCTTGGCTGAGGTTATACAACAGGTATACTTGCCTTTGACACAACTGTGGAAAAGTCATGGACTAAGGTGGCAGAAGGTCTATCCAATATTATTCCTAAGTGGACCAAATTGTTCAACCAATTATCATTGGGATCCTTCAAGTGTGCTAATTGTGCAGTTACATGGTCGAAAAAGGTTTCACAGCCTAAAATCCCCTAACTATTGGTGTCCGAACGATGTGCTCGAAGAAAAACATCGAGCTATGATAAAGCCAACCGAACTATCTGATGATGATATATTGATTTATGAATTGGAACCGGGCAACGCGATATGGAGTCCATGCAAAGCCCCGCATTGGTTGGATGCGTATGACGAAACGGCTTTTACCTTATCTATCGCCTTTGCCAATATCTCAACTGATGCTAACATACCAGCAGAGATGCAAGTATTATGAGTCTTGTGTTAAGAATAATGATCCGCAATACCAACTCCAAGGAGGCATAAAATTCGCAAAATCGGATTTCTTGTTTTAATTGGGATTTTAGGGCATTTAACAAAAGCAATAGCATTGCAGCCTGATAACGTCGTTCTCTACATGTCGTTTGATCAACCACCTACCAAGGATACTATTCAGGATCAATCGGAATATGATAACCATGGAACACTGATAGGAAAAGCGAAGTGGATAAAGGGGGGTAAATTTGGTGGGGCGATGGAATTTGATGGAGCTTCAAAGATTGAAGTACCACACTCTAAGAGCCTGAACATGTCAAAAGAGATGACACTTCAGATCTGGTTCAAAACCAAGTTACCGCAAAAAGGGCGGTTTTTGATCTATAAGGTGCATCTTGGTGGCGGCAGAAACTACGAATGGGGAATCTACCTAACAGGCGGAAGCAAATCGGTTTCCATGTATCTAGTCGAACCTAATGATACAGTAAAATGGGTTAGCAAAAACGGTGATTGGGAAAACAATGACTGGCACTTTCTTGTAGGTACGTATGATGGGAAAGCAGTAAAGTGTTACATCGACGGAGAGCAGGCTGATAAAGCACCTCTAGCCAAAGCAGCCAGAACCTCTGAAGGATCTGTCTTTATTGGAACTTGGGGCAACAATTTTTTTACTGGGTTGCTTGATGAAGCCCGTATCCTGGATGTTGCCTTAACCGAGGATGCAATTACAGAGGAATTCCAAAACGGTTACCGTCCATTTTCAGTGGAATCTAAAAACAAACTTGGTTTGATTTGGGGACGAATCAAATCTTTCTAGATCATGAACTTATCCGTCTATAATCCCTTCTATCATCTGTACCTGATCCGGTGGCGAATAGAAATAAGAACCCGGCTGCCATTCTCCGATATCACCAATCAACCTTCGCTGCCTTGGCGTACAGCGTTCCATAAGTTCATCCGAAACATCATAATAATCGAACGCACGAAGACATTGATGAACGTAACAGTAAACTAACGTTTTACGCGAGTTTCTTGACCTGTTGGCAACGAAACCGTGCCACAATGCGTGAGGGAAAACAACGGCATCGCCGGCACGCACGCACAACTGAATGGCTTCGGGAATGTATGGTCCATCCTTGAATCCTCCTTCTGGAAACGGGCGATTGTGACTGCCCGGAACAATCGTAAAATTCCCGCTATCTGCCTCTTCAAGGTCTGTCAGAAAATACTGGATTTTAATCTGTAACGGCAAGCTGCTTTGGCTAACCCTTATCTGTCGCATCGCTTGGCCACCATCTGTGTGTAAAATTCCATTTGATTCGGGATTAGGTGGGCGAACAATGACCTCGGACATACCTAGTAATATATAGGGATCCATTAGCTCCAGCACAATTGGGAATGTCACCTGATGATCCATCAATGGAAGAAAGATATCATTTTCATCCATGACGTTTCTTCGGTCAAATTCCGCATTCGGTTTAACCTCAGGTTGTTGAAGATACTCTTGGTACATTTGATCAACAACCATTGTTAAGTTCTTGATTTCCTGTTGGGACAGAACGTTCCGCAGTATAAGATATCCATTTTTCTTCCATTTCCGCTTTTGTTCTAAAGTTAAGATATTGGTCTCCATTGTGCCTCCTTTAGACTTTTAATCAAGAAGAGAGTGCAGGTTAGTTAATAGAAGGATTTATGTCAGTCATGTTTTACTATAGATGATATAATGTCAAGCAATTCCTGCTGTCGAAAAAAAGATCAATGATCACCAAATTTTGAAACCCTATACCTATGCTTGATTTCGAGGTGGTTTCCCATACGGAGATTGACAGATCCGTATCCATTTTTAATCGAGACGGTTTTGTTATCATTCGGGATGCACTTACACCGAATCAATTGGCCTTGGCTCAATCTGGTACCAGACGAGAAGTGGCAAATCAGATGGCAGAAATACCAATTGAAGTGGCAAATCGTGGGTATGCACGCTATTCTTTCAACCAACAACGCATTCATCTGCCGGAATGGTATCAACTCATAGATTTACCGACCATCCTTCCCATACTTGAACAGGTGTGGGGAGGTTCAGATTATATCTGTATTGGAGCAGGAGGAGACTATTCGACACCAGGTGCCAAGATTCAACCCTTACATTCAGATCTGTCTGATCTTTTAAATGACCCTCTATCCCAAGTAAAAATTCAGGATGTCCCCACCCCCTATGTTGCTGTCAATTTCCTGATGACTGAGTTTAAAGCAATCAATGGTGCAATTCGATTTATACCAGGAACTCACCGTTCTCGCCGACCTATTCCAAAGCTTGAGTATGAACCGGATTGGATGAAGTCCTCGATTGTTTGTGCACCTGCCGGAACAGTTATTATTCGTGATGTCCGCTGTTGGCACGGCGGTACCGCTAATAACTCGGATGAAATTAGGCCTATGCTCGATGTTCTTTACCTGGCACCTTGGTTTCGATTGCCTCATATGAACAAAATCCTCTCTCGATCATCTTATGAAAATGTTTCTCCACGATCGCAATCACTATGCCGTTTTATTGTTGAAGATTGAAGTTCAAACATGCTTTCCTTTTACCCAGCATTATATATATTCTATGTTTCCCCTAAACTGAAGTCGAAACAAGAAGATTGGCACCAGTTTAGGGGAAATCGGTTTCTAACAGGGAGGTCGTTGCTTAAAGGCAATATACTATACCCTCAAATAAAATGGAAAAAATTTATCGGAGCACGAGAAACTCTAGTTAACATCCAATTTTCTAATAATCTCGCCGATGAACTTGTCTTACCAAATACGAATACAGGTTCCCTTGATGATACTCTTAAAAGATGGAAGTTTGGATTTCCGTTATTGGATTTTGATGATTCTGGAGACTTAACTTCGGTTTCTCCAAATGGGACTTTCAAGGTTGGCAAGTTCCTACCCAATTATGCTGGACTACAAAAAGTAGAGTTTGACACCAGCTTTGAACATCCGGATCCTGAATACCCACTTCGAGGTCGGATCTTTGTGCGGCATGAAAATCAATGGAAGATGAGTGCATATTCGCAATAGGTCAAACGCACCACGCGGTAGAAACAATCAACCACAACTTATCTTGGTATGTTCCGATGGCTATGTGTACGGTATTAGGTTCAAATCTTGATCTCCTCCAATGACAGGTTGAGTACTGAGGAAATACTTGATATATGGTATCGATCGGTAGGCGGAAATACTGTGTTCCTGCTGAATGTGTCACCACCTCCAACCTAGCTGCGGGAGCAACAGTAGAAGGTTCACTTTGTCACCTAGGTTTTGAAGCCAGTAAGTTGGTAGATGAAGACCCTCAATCCTGCTGGATGGCGACTGAATGTCAAAATCAAGCTGAATTAACAATACAGCTTAGTGACATGAAGACATTTAATCGTGTCTTGTTACAGGAACCAATTGGTAATTACAGTCAACGTATTTCCCATTTCGCTGTTGACGCTGAATCTGACGGCAATTGGATACAGTTAATTGAGGAAACGACTATTGGATACAAACGAATCTGCCGAATTCCTCAAACGACGGCGCAGAGGTTACGGATCCGTGTCTTAGCTTCGCGACTCAATCCTGCACTGTCAAACTTCGGCATCTATCTGCAACCGAAAAATAACAACTAGCCTGGTAAAATCGAAATGAGGTTAATCTTGTGAAATTACGTCAAAAAGTAATGTACATGTTAGTGGGGGGGCTACTGGTCGTGTTAGGACAACTGACGCCCAATATTATAGACGTTACGGCACAAACAACGCGTTATACAACGTCCCGAAGTTCAGCATCAGTATATGAATACTATCCTTCAACATCGGGAGGCACTGGTTTTTTACTCAACAAAGTTACAGGAACACTTCAAAAAGTGGATGATTCTGGAGATTTAACAACCTATGGAACGACAGACGGTTACCTTGACGGTCGCAGATTCTTGGATAGATGGAATAATATTCAACAAGATGAAGATTAATAAAACTTTATTCAGGTATTAAGTACTCCTGTTTTTTTCAAAGGTAATTTAAAAGCATGAAAGCCTTCAAGAGGAAAGTCGCCGCACTGGTGCGGCGAGGGGAATAGGACGTGCCCTTGCCGCATACTGTGTCCAGCAAGGAATGAAGATTGTCCTGACTGACATCGAGCAATCCGACCTGATTCAAGCTGAAAATTATTTTAGAGCTGA
>JYMV01019325.1_pt1 | contig 13965 bp, 16 predicted proteins | sample 338911 | NCBI WGS metagenome assembly JYMV01 (sample SAMN03354496, study PRJNA234377) | hydrothermal vent metagenome | biome: Deep sea; feature: Hydrothermal plumes at the Eastern Lau Spreading Center, Western Pacific Ocean; material: Seawater | place: Tonga | collected 2009 | depth 2000 m m
CCAAGATGTAAGGAGCAACTATTGCCTGCGTGGGACAAATATCTATACAACTCCTGCAAGTACCACATTTATCCAATGAAGGTTCTGAAGGTTCCATGACAGCGTCAACCAGTATTTCGGAAAGAAAATAATAAGACCCAACATTCTCGGTAATCAAATTGGTATGCTTACCAATCCAACCCAACCCCGCGTTTTTTGCTAGCGATTTTTCCAAAATTGGACCGGTATCGACATATGGCTTGGTTTGACATCCACTAAATTCTTCCTTAATTTTTTTTTCTAATTTTTGATGTCTTTGAGCCAGCACATCGTGATAATCTTCATTAAGGGCATAAAGCGAGATATCTCCGTGTTCTTTATCATGAATAAACTCCATCCCTTTATCCGCAGTTAAATAATTTGTCCTCAGACAAACAACCGATTTCACCTCAGACAGAACTAGATCTAAATCAGAACGTTTTTCGACATTACGGCGCATGTACGACATCTCGCCTTCATAACCTAAACTAAGCCAATTCTTATATTTTTCGACAGATTTGGCAGGCACCTCTCGAGTCACACCAAATCCATCAAAACCTAATTCTTTCGCAAAGCGTTCTATTCGTAATGTTTTTTCAGTGACTGTAGTCATTTTCTATAATCTGCAAGTAAATATTCCTGGTCGTGGACTTCAATTTACATTCCCATTATAATTTATCCATTAAATATATACTTTCTCTCAGTTCAACATAATTAAAAATTGATCTAATGAATAAGACAGGATTTATTTTTCATCCTCAATACCTTCAGCATGATACAAAATCACACCCGGAAAACTCCGGTCGCTTGAAAGCCATACAAAAAAAAATCAAGCCTTCGAAAATATACCCCCATTTGCATTTTCCAGATCCCCGTCGCGCCATTGACGATGAGCTTAACGAAAATCATAACATTGATCATATTGACTACGTCCGTAACAGTTGTAAGAACGGAACACAAAATCTAGATGGAGATACTGTTATTTGCCCCGACTCTTGGGATGCTGCTGTTTTAAGTGCAGGAGCCGGACTAACAGCTGTTGATCAAATTATATCAGGTCAACTAGACAACGCTTTCGCCGCCATACGCCCACCAGGTCATCATGCAGAAAAAGATCGTTCAATGGGATTTTGTTTATTTAACAATGTTGCCATCGCAGCTCGATACGCGATAAAAAAACATGCCCTAAACCGAGTGTGTATTTTTGATTGGGATGTTCACCATGGGAATGGGACACAACACTCTTTTTATTCCGATCCGTCTGTCCATTATAGTAGCATCCACCAATACCCGTTTTACCCAGGAACGGGTGACAAAATTGAAACCGGTACCGGAGATGGTTTAGGAACAACTCTCAACTTCCCTCTCGAAGCCTTTTCCGGAGATTTGATCTATTTGGACATTATCGAAAATAAACTTATACCAGTAATTCAAAATTTCAAACCCGATCTAATAATTATTTCTGCCGGATTCGATGCGCATGAAGATGACCCTCTTGCTCAAATGAAAATTTCATCCGATTGTTATCGTAAAATGACTTCGATGATTTTAAAACTGGCTGAGGAGGTTTGCGATGGGAGATTACTTTCTATGCTAGAGGGAGGTTACAACCATGAAGCCTTGGCTGATTCGGTTCTCAACCATGTTGACGCTTTGCTGGGCCTTGATGGACAGGCGTAAAAACATACTATAGGTAGTTTGGTTCCTGTTTCGCGGGCAAGGCTATTGAAATCTTTAACATAGGACTTGTCAAAGTGGAATACTTTTTTAAAAAATAATCTTTCCGCATTAATAAACCATGACCACAATTGAAGAAACTAGAATTAATCATAGAATCACTATCCTTTCATTGATAGTTGCTCTTGGGGTGGTTCTACACCGACTGGAAACACTCATCCCCCTACCTTCCCCGTGGATAAAACTAGGTCTTGCCAATGTGATGTCTCTCGTCACACTTATATTTTTCGGTCTTCGCGATGCAGTTACGGTTACTCTGTTAAGGATAATGTTAGGCTCTATTATTGGTGGAACATTTCTAAGCCCAACATTTTTTTTGAGCTTGTCTGGAGGAGTAATGTCAGTATTTGTAATGTCTTGGGTATATTTCTATGGCAAAAGTCCGTTTAGTTTGGTTGGGGTAAGCGTTTGTGCCGCTTACACGCATACTCTCACAACTGTTATATGTGTCTATTTTTTCTGGGTTCAGCAGGAGTTCATCTTCAAACTTTTACCAGTCTTTTTTATGTTCACACTTATTGCAGGTATTCTTACAGGGATCATTGGAAATTTCATCGCTAAAAAACTGACGGAGAGGGAATTCGTTTAAACAACTAAATTTCACAAAAACAACTGCGTTTTCCTTCCATATCAAACATGAAGTGTCGTAAATACACCTTGAGGTTTTACATTCTGAATTTCCCTATTTCTTAAATAATCCCAAACGCTTAACTATTTTTTTGATAGCTTCGGAAACCTCTTTTACGCTTATGCTCTCAAGGCATTCTGGTTTATGGTGTAGAGAAGCTTCACATTCCTCAAAAAAACGTTGCTTGCAAGGAGAGCATGAATAATTTCGAGTCACTATTTCTTGTTTTTTAATATCGATAAAAGGCCCTGTAGTGGCTGCCTGTCCTGGACCAAAAATACCCACTACTGGTGTGCCCGCAAGCGAAGCCACGTGTAACAACCCACTATCATTACCAATGAATAGCTGACTTACCTTAAGCAATTGAGTGATCTCAGCAAGATCAAGTTTTACAACGATCGTTATATTTTCGGAAGAACAAAATGAACTAATCTTTTCAAGTAATAACTTCTCCTCATCAGTGCCTAGAAGGATAATTTTTACTGGGTAAGCTTTGATGAGGGTTTGGCAAAGCATACCGAAGCGCTCAGCATGCCAAGCACGCTCAATTTTTGATGCCCCCGGGTGAATAGTTATTAAAAAATCTTTTCTATCTACCCCCGCTGCTTGGAGAGCCTTCTTCAAAGTCACATTACTGTTAGTCCATTTAGAATCGTAGCGATCGGGGGTTAATTCTGAATTTAATGGAGAAAGAATTTTGTGAAAATAATTAACACGATATAGCGTTTTCTTTTCTTCTTGAGTAACAGGAATAGAGTGAGTTAGCAACAGTTGGCGCCCATCTGTTCGATATCCAATACGAACTCTTGCTCCCATGAGTATCAACATAAATGCAGCATGAAACGAATTAGGAAAAATAATTCCAAGGTCAAATTTGTATTTTCTTAATCCGAGTGCGTAACTATATTGCTTAATGTAGCCATCTGCTTTATTTTTCGGAAACTGTAAAACGGTATCTACTACCGCCTTGTGACTAGATAATAATTGACCAGTAGGAAATTTTATTATGGCAGTGATCCTAGTATTTGGATAAATATCACGTAAAGCCTGCAGTGCTGGAAGAGCTAGCACCACATCACCAATCCAACTAGGCATCCACACTGCAATATGGAAGATTTCTTCTTTATTCGATATAGCTTTGTCTTGCATGAATTCTTAAGTTTTTTAAATCAAATTCCTTATTTTTCCCGACGAATTTTTGCACCCAATCTATAAAGTTTTTGTTCTATATCAGAATACCCTCGGTCAATATGATAGACACGAGATATGACAGACTCTCCTTTAGCCGCCAATGCAGCTAACACGAGAGAAGCGCTTGCCCGCAAGTCAGTCGCCATGAGCGGTGCCCCACTTAATTCTTTGACTCCACTCACAACGGCTGTTCGGCCTTGTATAGTTATATCTGCGCCCATACGCTTCAGTTCAGCCACATGCATAAACCTGTTTTCAAACACTGTTTCCAAGATAATGCTCTTCCCTTGCGCAAGTGTCATTAAAGCCATGAATTGAGCCTGCAAATCTGTTGCAAAACCTGGATGAGGTTGTGTCTTTATATTAACTCCGTTCAATTGGCCATCACAAATTACGCGAAGGCTTGTCTCACCTTCTTCTACGATCAATCCAGACTGCCTGAGTTTTAAAGTTAAGGATTCAACTTGTTTTGGTATACAGTTGGTAATCTTGACATCACCCCTCGTGATCGCAGAAGCAATCATGTAGGTACCCGTTTCTATTCTATCCGGGAAAATATTGCAATCAATTGGTTTTAGAGACTGAACCCCTTGAATTGTAACAAGGTCTGTTCCGTGACCTTTTATTTTTGCCCCACTTTGATTCAATACATCTGCGAGAAACACTACTTCAGGTTCTTTAGCAACATTTTCAAGAACTGTTTCTCCATCAGCCAAAGTCGCGGCCATTATCAAGTTAGCAGTTCCTGTTACTGTAACTGTATCGAAATAATATCTTACCCCCCGAAGACGCTTAGCTTCCCCATAAATATACCCCTGCTCTAAACGTATCTTTGCTCCCATACCTTCCAAACCTCTTATGTGAAGGTCTAGTGGTCGTGCTCCTATAGCACACCCTCCTGGAAGCGATACTTTAGCTCGACCCAGCCTCGCTAGAAGCGGACCCAACACAAGACAAGATGCACGCATTGTAGAAACGAGCTCATAGGGGGCCTCAAAATTATTTATACCGGCTGCATCAAAAAAGATACGACCCGTATTAAACTCTTCAGTGCAACCACCCAAGTCATTTAACAGGTGAAGCATGGTGGTTACATCACGAACTTGAGGAACACCATCAAGCTTATTTTTTCCTGTGGTTAAAATCATTGCCGCCATGATCGGCAGAGCTGCATTCTTGGCTCCACTAATCTCTACCTCGCCTTCAAGACGTCCTCCTCCTTCTATAACTATTTTATCCATATATTTTTTTTCTCGCGGACACAACACGGTCATACCCACTATAATCCTTAATAACTTTAATTCCTTCGTACTGATCTTCCTGATAAAACAACCTAGTTACCGCCTTTGCTTGTGTTTCTCCAATTTCAAGAATAACCGCACCACCTTTTTTTAGATAACTCAGTGCCTCTGGAATTATTCGCTTATAAAAACTTAACCCATCATTACCCCCATCGAGGGCACTCCGGGGTTCAAAATCAATCACATCTGTCATAAGGTCATTTAAGCGTGAGGTTTGTATATAAGGTGGATTGGACACGATACAATCATAAAGAACTATCGGTAGCTCTAAAAACATATCGCTCTTAACAAAATTAATCTTATCAGGGACCCCGTGGTTTTCAGCATTTAACCTAGCCACAGCTAACGCCTCTAAAAAATAGTCGGTTGCTGTCACTCGACAATTAGGAATTTCCTGCGCTGCGACCACGGCGATAGCTCCTGACCCAGTTCCGATCTCCAGCAAACGTAGCGGCAATTCATCTGGATTTTTACTGTTTAGTAAAAGTAGAGTTTCAACAAGAGTTTCTGTTTCTGGTCGCGGGATTAGAACGTCAGGTGTGATTTTAAAATCTAAAGACCAAAACTCCTTTCGCTCTATAATATAGGCTACAGGTTCCCGGAGAACCCGGCGATCTACAAAGTTACATAAAATAGTTTTTTCAGATTCAGTGAGAACCCGCTCTGGCCTACGATAAATTTCTTCACGGCATAATTTTAAGGCTCCGGCAAAAAGCACTTCGGCCTCCATGCGTGGAAAATCAATCCCTGCCTGATTTAGGCGGCCTATTGACCAGTCAAGAAATTCTTTCATTGATTATCTACTTCAGCCTATATCATGTATAATTAACTCGGAGGAAAGATTAATTACCTTTATTTAGAGCTTCCGTTTGGTAATAAACTGTAAGCGCATCAATAATTTCATTAAGTTCACCCTGAAGAACTAGAGTCAGTTTATGTAAAGTCAAGCCTATGCGATGGTCTGTGATTCGCTCTTGAGGAAAATTATAAGTTCGGATACGTTCACTCCGGTCCCCTGACCCGACCTGCTGTTTTCTCTCACGGGCGATCTCATCTTGTTGTTTACTTTGTTCAAGATCATATAGCCGTGCACGAAGAACCTTCATGGCTTTATCTTTATTTTTGTGTTGCGACTTCTCATCTTGGCAAGTAACTGTCAAATCACTCGGCATGTGGGTAATACGAACTGCCGAGTCCGTAGTATTGACGCTTTGACCACCTGGACCTGAGGATCGAAACACATCTATCTTCAAATCAGATGGATTGATCTTGATATCGACATCATCAACCTGTGGCATAATAGCTACGGTTACTGCCGAGGTATGCACTCTACCTTGGGTCTCTGTTTCTGGAACTCGCTGAACTCGGTGAGTTCCTCCCTCATATTTTAATTTACTATATACTCCCTTACCTTGAATATTGAAGATAACTTCCTTAAACCCACCTTTACCCGTTTCACTCTGACTCAGAATTTCAGATTTCCATTTCTTTGCTTCGGCATAACGGGTATACATGCGAAATAAGTCCAGAGCGAACAGTGAAGCTTCCTCACCCCCCGTACCAGCGCGAATCTCCATAATAACACTTCGTTCGTCTCTGGAGTCCTTTGGCAAAAGCATTATTTTTATCTTTTGCTCCAGTCCTGCCATCTTTGTTTGTAGACCGAGAATTTCCTCACGTGCCATAACTAAAATTTCCTCGTCCGCCTCCTCCTCCAAAATTTTCTGATTTTCTTTCAGTTCACCTTGATTTTTTTTGTACGCACGATACTCGACTATAACTGGAGCTAATTCGGATTGTTCGCGAGCATATTGCTGAAACTCGTGCTGTCTAGCAATGACCTTGGGGTCACTCATCCGCCCATTCAAATAGTCATATCTTTTTTCTACTTCTTCTAGCTTGGTAAACATAACAAAGTATTTATAAAAAAACGGAGGGAATTCTTTTTCTTGCCAGTGATGGCAGATGACTAAAAAACCGGTGTGGACAGCGAATAAAAGGAAGCTATTCGGGGGCAGTTGCTTCTTCAGATTGTTGAGCCTTACTCTTGCCATACTTGCGGTTGAACTTTTCAATTCGTCCCGCCGTGTCAATAAGCTTTTGCTTGCCCGTATAAAACGGGTGACAGTTAGAACAAATATCAATATGCATATCTTTTACCGTGGAATAAACCTGAGTCTCATTCCCACATGCACATCTAACTTTCGTTTCAAAGTAATCTGGATGTATATCTGTCTTCATAATCTTAGAATCTTCTTAACTTTAAGAATTCATGGTTGACATAAACTCAGCATTCGTTTCCGTTTCCTTCATTTTCTGCAGGAGAAGATCCATGGTATCATGAATACCCATCGGCACCAAAACCTTTCTTAGAAGCCATATTTTCTGCAAATCTTCTGGAGGTAGAAGGAGTTCTTCTTTACGCGTTCCAGAACGATTAATATCAATCGAAGGGAAGGTTCTTTTGTCTGCCAGTTTTCTATCAAGAACGATTTCGAGATTACCTGTACCCTTAAATTCCTCAAAAATTACATCATCCATCCTACTACCAGTGTCGACAAGAGCCGTTGCGATGATGGTCAAACTTCCTCCCTCTTCTAGGTTTCTAGCTGCCCCAAAAAATCGTTTAGGACGTTGCAGTGCGTTAGAGTCAACACCACCCGAAAGAATTTTACCGCTTGGCGGCACGATAGCGTTGTAGGCCCTAGCTAGCCGTGTAATACTATCTAGCAAAATCACAACATCTCGCTTGTGTTCAACTAGTCTCTTAGCTTTTTCAATCACCATTTCCGCGACTTGCACATGCCTTTGAGCCGGCTCATCAAAGGTGGAACTGATGACTTCACCTTTAACCGATCGGCTCATATCTGTCACCTCTTCAGGTCTCTCGTCAATAAGCAGAACGATTAGAACAACTTCAGGAAAATTTGTACTTATACTGTTCGCAACCGATTGCAGTAGCATAGTTTTTCCAGTCCTTGGTGGAGCTACAATCAACCCACGCTGACCTTTGCCAATCGGCGTCATCAAGTCCATAATACGTGAACTGTAATCCTTACCATTCGGTGTTTCTAAACGCAAACGTTCCAAGGGATAAAGGGGTGTCAGATTATCGAATAAAAGCTTATCTTTTGTTTTTCCTGGGTTTTCAAAGTTAATGGCCTCGACTTTGAGTAACGCAAAATATCGCTCGCTTTCCTTCGGTGGGCGTATCTGCCCAGAAATCGTGTCTCCTGTCCGCATATCAAATTTACGAATCTGTGATGGCGAGACATAAATATCATCCGGACCTGGTAGATAGTTGTAAGTCGGCGCCCTCAGAAAACCAAATCCATCGGGTAAAATCTCCAAAACTCCTTGTCCAAACATCAAACCATCTTTTTCAGTCTTAGCTTCAAGAATTTTGAAAATTAAATCCTGTTTACGCAGGCCACTGTGCCCTTGGATTTTAAGATCTTTTGCTATATTGGTAAGTTCGGAAATAGTCTTGGATTTTAGGTCTTCAATATTCATACTATATTTTGGTAGGTGGGTTAATTAATGGGTTGGATGATAGGTTCTCGTGCTATCCTACTAATAAACATAAAGAATGGACTTATTTACTCTTATTCTCTGTAATAGGCTCGTTAATTTAACTAATTGGTACAAAACTAGAGGAGGGCACTCAGGCGTGTCAACTCTTCTTACTCGATCTGGAGTTCCAAAACTTGAAGAAAACTTATAGGTTTCATGAACTTTATCGGTTCGTTCTTTAATTGTCAATAGTTTTTTTTCCAAGTAAATTTTTCACCACCTAAGTAATTTTAACCTAGGCACCCATTACCCCATAAATAATGTGCTTATGATTTAGCCCTTCACGGGAACTGATATGTCCATGGGATATACATACTTTGCTGCTTTCCCCTGCATTTTTCGTTTTTTATTCTTTCATATTTTTTGCTCGTTGCTACTGAAAGTATTTTGTTTTAACGGCTGTGAAAATCAATAGCATTAAATCTTATTTGTAAACGACAACCTGTTTTAAGTATCCAACTATGGCGGTGGCGGACACAAACGACTTTACGCAGTTCAGAATCACACTTTTAGCAATTTTCGGTCATTATCACAAACTGTCGTTGCGCTCTTAACATATAAAACACTTCATGGTATATTTAATCGTATTCTTAATAAAGTATAAAAAAATCTAACAAATTGGATCACCGCTTCTTACTACCTCGTAAAGTTTTAGAAGTGGCAAAAACTATTTCACAATAAATTAATTAAACATTTATGGCAAACAACAACAATGCACGAGACGACACAGACCAGTGCGAAAAATGCCTCCCCGCATTCTGCTGTAATTATTTTGCTTTTGGAATAGATGAACCAGAAGACCGAAAGGACTACGAAAGCCTATTATGGAAACTTGCACACGAAAAAACGTCCATTTATGTTTACCGAAACCAATGGTACATCATGATCCATACTCGTTGCAATTTCTTAACCCCTGATAATAAATGTGGAATCTACGAAACTCGACCATATCTTTGCAAAGAGCACAGTGTGGAAAATTGTGAATATACAGGAGATGACTACGGGTTTAGCCAGCACTTTAAAAGCTATGATGACTTACTCGAGTACATCAAAGAGAATACAAACTTCAGATTTAATCAAGAACCAACAGGGGTCCGCCCAAACTGCGTGTAATAATTTTTAGGCTGGGTTATTTTTTCTTCCTTAATTTCTTTCTCCGACTCAAAATTTTTGCTCTATGTTTTTTTTGTCGTAGAATCTACGTCAGGATTTTTATCTTTTTTACCGCTCTTTTCTTTTTTATCGACCGGTTTTTTCTTGGTCTGCGCTATCTTCTTTTTCTCTCCATCAGATTTTTCGCCCGTTGCTTTAGTGATAGACTCCTTAGCATCTTTTTTATCTTTTTTCGGTTTTTTTATTTTTTCCCCCGCTACTGTCTTTTTAGCAGTCTCCTCTACCTTTTTCTTCCCCTTTACCGGCGGTTTGATAGGCGGTTCATCCTCACGGTCTACCAACTCAATAAATGCCATGGGAGCATCGTCCCCCAGTCGGTGCCCTAACTTAATAACCCGAGTATACCCACCTGGACGATTTGCATACCTCTCAGCGAGAGGGCCAAATATTTTTTTCAAAGAATCTTTATCGGCAACCAGCTTTAAAGCGTGGCGACGGGCATGCAATGTCCCTCTTTTCCCAAGCGTAATGGTTTTTTCTACTTTACCACGCAGCTCTTTGGCTTTAGCTAAGGTGGTACGAATCCGTTCTCTATCAATTAGAGCGGTCACCATATTCCTAAATAGTGCTTTTCGGTGTGCTGATGTGCGCCCAAATTTTCTACCCGTTTTTAAATGCCGCATTATCGTGAGGTGTCCTTAGTTAGTATTCTCTTAAAAATCGGTCATAAGCCGACGACATCAGCTTCAACCTCTACTTCTTTTTTCTTTTTGGCCTGCGTGACCTGTTTTAGATCTTCTACGTCAAGCTTTACTCCTAAATGCAACTCCATATTTTCTAGAATTTCTTTAATCTCATTAAGAGACTTACGACCAAAGTTTCTTGTTCTCAGCATTTCCGAGTCTGTTTTCTGAACTAACTCAGCAATAGTTTGAATATTGGCATTTTTTAAACAATTATATGAACGAACCGAGAGCTCTAGTTCTTCTACACTCTTCGCTAAATCAGTCCACATTTTCTGTTTTGCTTGGTCAACTTCTGGCTTGGCTGGTTCGGGCTCTTCATCAAAGTTTATAAAAACCTGCATATGATCTTTAACAATTTTCGCTCCGTGTGCTACAGCATCTTCCGGAGTAATGCCTCCATTTGTCCATATTTCCATAACTAACAAATCATAATCAGCAGATTGACCCACCCGTGTGTTCTCTATGTGATAACAAACTTTTTCAATTGGAGAAAAAACCGAATCGATTGCTATCATTTGTACAGACTCCCCTTCTAATTCTTGTTTTTCTGCAGGGACATAGCCTCGACCTTTACGTACGATCATTTCCATGTTCAGATTACTATCTTTATCCATCGTTGCAATCAGATGATCAGGGTTCAGAATAGTAACCTGCGAGTCGGCAACCATATCCTTGGCGTATACCTGGCCTTGTTTATTTTTCTTAAGATAAATTCTTTTTTCCTCAGCTTCGTCAGCTAAAATCAAATTAATCTGTTTGAGGTTGAGGATAATTTCTGTGACATCTTCAACAACTCCGGGAATTGATGAAAACTCATGAAAAACCCCTTCAATCTGAACAGAAACAATGGCAGCTCCCTCTATAGAGGAAAGAAGCATCCTTCTAAGTGAGTTACCAGTAGTAACTCCGTAACCTCTTTCAAAAGGACCTACTGAAAACTTCCCATAGTTTTCGTTTTTTACGTCTTTTTCAAATTCCAAGCGTTTGGGTTTAACGATTCCTTGCGCGTTAAACATATAGCCTCCAATGTTTCTGGTTAATTAGCACTAAATCTATGTTTTTAATATTTTTAGGACCGCGATAGCCGTTATCGAGAATAAAGTTCAACTATTAATTGCTCCTGAATTGGAATTGTAATATCTTCTCTTGTAGGCAGATCCTGAACAATTCCTTTCTTCGTCTCCACGTCGAACACTAGCCAATGAGGTTGATTCTTATCTTTTATATTTTGCAACGCGGTCTTGATAGGGAATTTCTCAATTTTTTTCTGAGCAGGTGCTATCTCATCACCTTTACTTAAGATATAAGAAGGAATGTTAACTTTTCTTCCATTAACAGTGAAGTGATTATGGCGAACTAATTGTCGAGCCGCATTTCTTGATGGAGCCAACCCCATTCTATAAATTATATTATCCATACGCAGTTCAAGGGTTTGTAGAAGGTTCTCGCCCGCAACCCCCTTTTTCCGCTCAGCACGAGCGAAGTAGGAGCGGAAAGGCTTTTCCAGCACCCCATAAATTCTTTTAACTTTTTGCTTTTCTCGCAACTGAATACCATATTCAGAGAACTTTTTGCGCCCTTGACCGTGCTGACCAGGAGCGTACCCCCGCTTCTCAATCGCGCACTTCGCTGTCTCACATCTATATCCTTTTAAATATAACTTCATGCCCTCTCGACGGCATAAACGACAAACAGAACCTGTGTATCTTGCCAACTTATTGATCTCCCATGTTAAGAATTGACATTAAACTCGCCTCCGCTTTCGTGGTCGGCAACCGTTATGAGGTATTGGGGTCTTGTCTCGAATGACCGTAACCTCCATTCCTGTATTCGATAGTGCACGAACGGCTGATTCCCGACCGGGGCCTGGTCCTCTAACACAAACCTCGAGCTTTTTCATTCCCATATCTCGTGCCTTGATTGCCGCCTTTTCTGCAGCAACCTGGGCAGCAAAAGGGGTGCTTTTTCTAGAGCCTTTAAATCCCTGGGCTCCTGCACTCGACCAAGAAATAACATTGCCGGATAAGTCAGTGATCGACACAATTGTATTATTGAATGTTGCCTGAATATGGGCAACTCCAAGCTCCGGAGCATTTTTGTTTCTCTTTTTCACGCTTTTTTTATCTTTTTCCGCTGCCATAAATAATTCTCCTCTATTTATTTTTTAGTTCGAGAGCCCACGGTTTTTTTTGGCCCCTTCCGACTTCGAGCATTGGTATGCGTTCGCTGACCACGTACCGGAAGCCCTTTACGATGCCGTATACCACGATATGCTCCTATATCCATCAACCGCTTCACATTCATATTAACCGAACGGCGAAGATCACCTTCGACCTCATATTCTTTTTCGACGACCGATCGGATACGAGAAACTTCGTCCTCAGTAAGATCTTTTATGCGAGTATTTTCATCGACCTTAGCTTGCTCCAGAATCTTAATGGAGGAAGGCTTTCCGATTCCATAAACATACGTAAGGGCAATGACAGCTCTTTTATCTCTAGGAATATCTACACCCGAAATACGTCCCACAATTTCTCCTTTTGGAAACTACAGGGAAAAACTTACCCCTGTTTTTGTTTATGCTTGGGATTCTCACAAATTACGCGAACGACTCCCTGTCGACGAATAACCTTACACTTTTTACAAATCGGCTTTACTGATGATCTTACTTTCATAATCTCTTTCTACTTGTGTCTATAAGTGATGCGCCCGCGGGTCAAGTCATATGGTGAAAGTTGAACTTTAACCTTGTCTCCCACAAGTATTCTAATAAAATGCATTCTCATTTTCCCTGAAACATGGGCTAAAATTTTATGCCCATTATCAAGTTCTACCCTAAACATTGCATTTGGTAAGGGCTCTAGCACCGTACCTTCGACTTCTATCGATTCTTCCTTTGCCATATTAGGACACCACAGCGCAAACTCTGGAAAAAATCTCCTCTACCGTTCCAGAACCCTGAACTGTTTTCAAGTTGCCTTGTTTCCTATAATACTCCTTGAGAGGAGCGGTTTCATGTTCGTAAACCTCTAACCGTTTCTTGATAGTGTCTTCCTTATCATCTTCGCGCTGATAGAGTTCCCCTTTACAACTATCACAGACACCGGCCTTTAAAGGAGGACATGATGTTCTATGAAACATAGCCCCACAGTCAAGACAAGTACTCCGCCCCGTAAGCCGGCTTACTAATTCTTCGCTTTCAACCTCAAAGTCAACCACTGCATCTATCGATAAACACATCTCATCCAAAGTCTCTGTTAGCCTTTCAGCCTGTACTATGGTTCTAGGAAATCCGTCAAGAATAAACCCTGCTTGGCAATCTTCCTGTACAATTCGCTCTTTGATCAAACCGATAACAACATCGTCTTGAACCAGTTTTCCAGCATTCATAAATATCTTTGCTCGGTTACCAAGCTCGGTACCATTCTGAATCGATTCTCTCAGAATATCTCCCGTGGAAACTTGCGGGCTCCTAAATTTCTCATCCAACATTTTGGCTTGGGTTCCTTTGCCCGCACCCGGCGGACCGAGCAGGATAAGCCTCATGAGTCAACCTCGGCGACCTTTGAGCCGGCCTTTTTTCATAAATCCGTCATAGTTTCTCATGACCATGTGCGATTCTATCTGCTGCATTGTATCCAAAGATACACCTACGATA
>JYMV01023269.1_pt1 | contig 13965 bp, 14 predicted proteins | sample 338911 | NCBI WGS metagenome assembly JYMV01 (sample SAMN03354496, study PRJNA234377) | hydrothermal vent metagenome | biome: Deep sea; feature: Hydrothermal plumes at the Eastern Lau Spreading Center, Western Pacific Ocean; material: Seawater | place: Tonga | collected 2009 | depth 2000 m m
CGGCGGATATGGCAATGATAACTAAGATGCAGACTCAGGTTGATGGGTTTCATATGGCCAAAAGAAATACTAGTGATGGTATCTCTATGGTACAAACTGCTGAGGGTGCTTTAGGTTCTCAGCAGTCTATTTTACAACGAGTGCGAGAGTTGTCTGTCCAGGCATCCAATGGCTCTTTGAGTCAATCGGATAGAGATGTTATAAATAATGAGGCACAGTCTTTAATGGAGGATTATCAGCAGATTGCTGATGATACTTCATTTAACGGACATCGACTGCTTGATGGCTCTGAAGGTTCTATAGTGCTTCAGACTGGTCCAAACTCAGGCGATACCAATCAAGTGAATTTATCTGATACATCAGCCACAACATTGGGGGTTAGTCCATTGGATTTAAGCTCACAAGCGTCAGCATCTGCGTCTCTGTCTAGTTTGGACGATGCACTGAGCCAGGTGAGTGACGCTAGGTCATCAATGGGTAGCTATCAGGGTGCATTGGAGACCAGGATAGAGCATCTAAATATTAGTTCACTAAATACAGAGAGAGCAAAGTCGAGAATAGCTGATGTAGATTATGCAAAAAATGTTTCAGAGCTTATAAAGGATCAGATATTGCAACAGAGTCAGCTGGCAATGTTTGCACAGGCCAAGATTTCATCTGAAAGAGTTCTTACCTTACTGCAATAATTGTAATTTCAAAAGTATAGTCAGGCACACGTTCCTAAAATTAACGTGCTTGCACTTGCGGTTGTGATTATCGTTAAAAAAGAATAAAATGTCTAAATAGAATTAATTTAAATAGCCTACCGTGAAAACCAACAACATATTAAAGCTCAGCCTAATAATGTCAGTAGTATTCCTCCTGTCATCCTGTGATCACACTGAACAAATCTGTGATTTGGAACCGGAATATACTAATTATAAGGTTTTACAAAAGGGTGAAGAGTTGGAGCTAAGGCGAAATGTGGGCTACAAGAGTGGAGAAAGTTTACCATTTACAGGCTTGGAAATAGAAAGATATAACTCATGCAAAATTGGTATCTTGGCAACCTATGAGGAAGGCACAGTAACTAAACTAGAGGAATGGTATGATGATGGCAAGAAGAAATCAGAAACCAGATTCAAGATGCAGGCAGATAAGATTCAAAATCATGGTGTGTGGAAATACTGGTATGAGAGCGGGCAAAAAGAATCACAATCCACTTGGGCAGATAATTTGAAGCAGGGGCTAGATATTGCCTGGCACGAAAATGGAATAAAAGCCTATGAGGTTAATTACATTAATGGGCAGAAGCAGGGATTTGAAAGCCGGTGGCATGACTCAGGAGCCATGAATTCAAAGGTAAGATACGAAAATGATAAACCCACAGGAGTTGCCAAGGTTTGGGACGATGAAGGTGAAATTTTAGATGAGAAAAATTTAAATTAATCTTTTTGTTCTGAATTAATTTCTTCATCAAAAAGGATGCGTGACCCTTCTCCGTCAAGGTCATCATATTGACCATTTTTGACCCCGTATATAAGGGCAACAACCATTAAGGCCCCAACAAACAGCATACTTGGTATTAACCAATAAATTACATCCACGACTACGAGTCCAGCTTAAAATAAGTTTTAATATGATATACTAGATTTAAATAAAAGTCTATTATTAAGTTTCTAGTAATGCCAATAATTAGATCCGGCGCCACGCTTGACGGAGTGTGTGTATTTAGCATAGCTAAGGATTTTATTTAGATCTTTATTTGAGTACCAGCTTTGAAATTTCCAGGGGATGACATAAACGTGATAAATATCGTCGCTTAGTATCAAGCCATAGCCTTTTTTGATGAGTAATTTTGTGGCTTTAGCTCGAATATAGTCATTATTTTGAGTCATGAGAATCAAGATATAAATAAATGTGGGTAGTGAAAATATTATACAAAACCAAAGGAAATACAACAACCCAGTGCAATAAGTGGCATATTTGATTTTAAAAAGTATAATAAGTATAATAAGTATAATGATATTAATAAGGATAAAAATATATGTTTAAAATAACAAAAGAGGCCGAGGCCTACGTAGCAGATCTTTTTGCACAACAAGATGGTGATGAGTTGGGTTTAAAAATAGAAATAGAGAAGCCAGGAACTCCAGGTGCGGCCGTGTCTTTTAACTTTTGCTTTCCAAAAGATTTGCCTAAGACGTTTGAGTTGTTTACTTATGACGGGTTTAATGCTTTCATCTCTAAAGAAAATTTTATTTATCTAGGGGACTCGTCGGTGGCATTAAAAGATGAGGGCTCGGGTAAAAAGCTTACGATAACGGCACCAAATGCAAAGGGCAAAGAGCCAGATAAAGACGACCCACTTAGTGAGAGGATAAAGTACATGATTGCCGCCGAGGTAAATCCAAGTTTAGCATCCCATGGTGGGTTTGTCGAGTTGGTGGAGATAACATCGGAAATGGATATCGTTCTAAATTTCGGTGGCGGTTGTCAGGGGTGTTCAGGGGTAAAGGTTACTTTAAAAAATGGCGTAGAAGCTCAAATGAAATCTATGTTTCCAGAAATCAGACATATATTGGATGTGACGGATCATTCTGTTAAAGAAAATGCCTATATGTAAAAATCCCCTTATTATTTTTGCTTGATATATAATTGTAAGGGTGTAATATATTGTTGTTAACTAGTATAAATGGATTCTCATATGGCATCAACAAAACACGGACAAAAGCATAGGTTATATAATTTCTGGGCTAAGTGGTGTCCATTACCGAAGTTGTTTGGAATAAAACCGAAGATGTGCACCTTTAAAGCCGATGATGATTCTAGTAAAAAAAATGAAACTGATTCGGATAACGAATCCATGGCAGTAGAGAAGGTAGAAGCTCCAAAAGAGCCGCCAGAAAAAGAAAAATAAATTGTTATTTGATTTAAATTGTGAATACTAATACAATCAATGATAATTCAAATAATAACTAAGGAATATCAATGACAGCTCAAACAAAAACAAACAACAAACTTACAATAATAGCAACAAAAGGTACTTTTGACTGGGGATTTCCACCGTTTATATTGGGTTCAACCGCAGTCGCAATGGGCAAAGAAGTTACTATATTCTTTACTTTTTATGGCTTGAATCTCTTGTTAAAGGACACTTCCGGATTAAAGGTTACTCCAATGGGTAATCCTGGTATGCCAATGAAAATGCCATTTGGCCCTAAATGGCTTCAAAAGATTGATTTCGGTCCAAAGATTCCAAATATCATGTGGAATATACCATTTATGGATCATATGGCTACATATCTAATGAAGAAAACAATGGAGAAGCACGGTGTTGCTAAGCTAGAAGAACTTAGGGATATGTGTCTTGAGTTTGATGTTAAGTTTATAGCATGTGAAATGACTGTGGAACTATTTGGTTATGACAAGTCAGACTTTATTGATGGCGTTGAATTTGCAGGTGCAGCATCGTATTTTGACGAAGCATCTAGCGGTGATCATCACCTTTATATGTAAAAACAAATAGTTATTCTTTTAGGAATAGTCGTTTGGACACTCGGTGAATTAATTCTCCCTGAGTTCCTTCAACGATTACATCCCAAACTCCCTTAAGTGGAAATTTAATTGTCGATTCAAATACGTTTGTCTCGTCTTTGGATACTTTCATCACTTTTTCGAAATCATGCTTTTTTTCCAGCGGTCTGAAGATAAGAATTTTGAAATCCACTGGTTCAATGGTATTATTCTCATTAGTGGAAGTAACAATAAACTTTATCTCAGAGTTAGATGTTAGTTCACCTAGGGTATTAATGCTTATCTTCCAATTGGATTCTCCTACCTTTCTGTCATTAACAAGGAAGCTTGCGTACTTTTGGCCACTCTCATATGGATTCTCAACAATTAATCCAGGATGAGTTTCAAATGCGGTATAAACCCGATACCCGGTTCCAATAACTAGAGCTAGGAAAAGGACTAGCATGATGATGATGATATTATTTTTAAGTGCTTTCATTATTGATCAATTTTTTTGGTTATGAATATAGATTTATAAGTAAATATACCGTTATTTGAATTTATAATAAACTCAACTTCACTTTTAGTTTTCCCTTTTTTGTTTTTCCCGGAAAGGAATACGTATAGTTCCTTTAATTGACCTGGTTTAATAGAGAAATTTTTACTGCTACTTTTAATATTTAAAGAGGGATTGCTGGATTCAAACGAGAGCACCCCATCAATGGATTTATTGGACTTATTCATTAGTTTGAATCGATATTTATTTCTGAAGGATCCATCTGAAAGTTGCACAAATAAGGGGGTTCTTTCCTGGATAACCTTGAAGTCCAATGGTGTAATGCTATTCATCAGATGAATAATTAAATAAGCGAATAAAGCTACCCCGATGGTATACAGCCAAGTAATAATTCGTTTGTGCGGAAGGACTGGGCTAGAATTGGCATTGAGGGCATTTAGGGATGTATATAGAATTAATCCTTTGGGCTTACCTACCTTTTCCATCACCGAGTCACATGCGTCAATGCAAAGGCCACAAGTGATACAGCCATACTCTTGACCTTTACGGATATCCACCCCAGTGGGGCAAACAGCTACACATTGGTGGCAGTCTATGCAGTCTCCTGCATCCTCCTGAAATTCCCCTTTAACGAGTTTTTTGCGATTTTCCCCCCTATGGTAGTCGTAGGCTGGAATAACCGTTTTTTTGTCCAGCATGACTCCCTGAATACGTGCGTATGGACATACCCATAGACAGGACTGCTCTCTCATAAAGCCAGCAAAAACATAAGCCCCCAAAGCAATTACAGAAGTGATAACCAATGTGGTCAATGAGATGGAGCCATCAATGTAATCAACCCACTCTACTCCAAAATAGAGCATCCACGTAACACCGGATAATAGGGCAATCATTATCCATAGGACGTGCTTTATGGTTTTCTTTTTTATTTTATCCAAGTCCCAATTACCCGCGTCAAGTGCCCGTCTTTTATTCGGTGAACCTTCAATAAATTGCTCTATTTTTGTAAAAATGTCTGTCCAAACAGTTTGAAAGCATAAATACCCACAAAAAATCCTACCGAAAATACTTGTCAAGACGGCTAAAAGAACAGAAAGGAAAATTAGCATTATAGCTAATACCCAAAGGTCTTGAGAAAATATGGTAATATCGAATAGGTGGTAGTGTCCTTTTTCTGTGTCAAAAAGTATCGCTTGCCTGCCGTCCCAATCTAAATATGGTAATAAGAAGAACGGGAGCCAGATTAGGGTGCCTATCCACTTTAGGAGTCTAAATTTTCCTGGAATTCTTTTTGCATGTATGGTTTTTTCACCTAGATTTTGTTCCCATTGTTCACCTTCTAAATATAGTTTTTCAATTTGAACTGATGTTTTTTTATCCATATATGGAATCCGAAGTAGCCTCTATCTAGGGATTTTATATAAATTATGATTTTATAATATAGATTTTATAAAATTTTTTCTGAAATCAATTGTTTTTTACTTTTTAAACTCTGAGGTTAAGATAATTAAAATGGCAATACTGATTAGAATATCTGCAATATTAAAAACCGGGAAATAGAATGTATTGTGATGTATGGATATGAAATCCACCACAAAACCATGGTAAATTCTATCAATTAAATTGCCGAGTGCACCGGCAATCATTAGTGCTAAGCCAAGCCCAAGGGTATTTTCTCCGGAAATAGTCGTTTTTCTTAGCCAATCTAATAGGAAAAAGATAACCAGGGTTGAAACCCCCGTCAAAAAATGCACTTGCCATCCGTCTTCACCCGCCAAAAAGCTAAACGCCGCCCCATAATTGTGAACATGTGTTAAGCTAATATTGGGTATTAGATAAATGGATAATCCTATATCCATGTTGGATAAAACCCAATATTTACTGAGCTGGTCTAAGCCAGCCAATGCGAATATTAATAAAAGATAATGGTGAATTTTCATGTAAGGAATTATACTTAACTTCCAGACCTAATATCGCTTTTATGCCGAATTAAATAAATAACCATACAACTCAAAAAAACCGCCACAGTATTTTCTATTACAGTGTTTATGGAATTGCTGTAGTGTACAAGCGTTGTTATCAGAACATATGTCGAAATTATTGCTGAACTGATAATTGATTCCTTTATGGTCTTAGCCTTCATTTTTGGAATTCAAAATCGTGCAAGCAGTTATGGATTTATCAATTAAGGCGACATCAGATGGATGTAATTTGTGTCCAGTATTACTAAATAGTGGGGCTGAAACATTACCAGATGCTATTAGACCAAATATATTATTCATGTTCTGCGATTTTGTACTAGCAAAAGAATTATTTATATAACCCCCAGTTTTTACAATGGATACATAACATCCGTTAGGGTGCTTTAGGTTATTTAAATCAGCAAGGAAAGCGGACTTTTCCTTTAATTGCCTTAGTGGCATGTGGGCGGATGCCTCATCTGGAAGTACTATTTTAGAAAAAAGATTTCCAAAGGGAATTTTATCATTTAAGATACTGCCATATAGGGCTAAGTCTGATCCCAAGTGAGGAGATGCGATGGTTATTAGGGATTTGATATTTTTATTATCTGACCTTACGAATACGTTTCTAGCAACCACTCCCCCAGCCGAATGACCCACTAAATAAATATCATCATCAATCTGCTTTAACATTTTGTTTAAATATGCTGACTGAAACTGAAGAGACTCTCTATATGGTAACTGAATCACTTTAACGTTATGGAATCTTGATAGGTTGGATAATATGTTGGTAGAATCCCATGTATTGCTACTTGTGATTCCATTTAACATAACTATGGTTGACGCACTCGCGACCATGCTTATTGTTCCAATAAATAAACTAATTAATATTTTGTACATACAATCTCCTATTCGATATATTATGGTTTAATTATATATCGAATAAGATAACAATGCAAATTAAGTATTCAGCTGGTGCTGGTGCGTTATTAGCTATCACAATAAAATAAAATATATTGTAAAGACACAAATATGATGTATTATTTAAGCAAACAGAGCATATTAGTTTACCCATGGAAAAATTTACACCTACGGCATTTATAACCTCAATTGGAGAGGTTGTTTGGTCTAATATACACAAACCAAGCACCAAATATTATTCTGAAGGCATGTATACGTTAGATGTGGTTTTTTCAAAAGAAGAAATTTGGAACATTAAGACTATGCTGGATAGTCAACTCGATAATTACTTGGAAGGTTTGAAGTTGTCTGGCGATATTGCGCCGGGAAAGGTGAATTCTGTAAATGTATCTGATACTTTTAAAACTAACGAAAAATCCCCCGAAAAACTATCAATAAGTGCTAAACAATACACGAAATCTAAAAATAGCAATAAGTCGCCAATTAAGATTTTCGACCATAATGAAAAGTTAGTGAATTCATTGTCTTCAGAATTGCAAAAAGGGACTAGAGTTAGGTTAAAGCTTTACCCAAAAACATATTATTCAAAGAAATCAAATTCAATAGGCATTTCTCTAAGGATAAATGAGATACATATTGTTTCAAAATCTCCACAAACAAAACATAAAACAAAAAGTGTTTCAGCAAAAGTTCCAGTTGATTTGTTGGCTGAATTCGAGCGTGTTAGAGGTGAGTATTATGGGTTAAATTATTCTAATATAACCTTAACCACTGCTGTAATAACAGGAATAAAACAAACCATTATTAAGATGAATGATGAATTGGATAAGTCAAAAGGTTAATTTTTGTAATATCCAAAGGCTTTTTCTGGACTCATATCAACCACTCCATTAAAACAGGAATCAAATGCATCTTGCTTGCGTTTTTTTGCATCCTTGAGCATGGGTAAAAGGTCATTTTTTCTAATTTCGTATTTATCCACTGCATAGTTGGTTAACGGAATAATTTTATTACTACATCTTTGTATAATTTTTTTCTTGGGCTCAGTCCTTGTGTATTCCCTGTCCGCCTCTAAAACCACACCATACCTGTAGACATTCCTATCATCAATAATGGTAGTAGTACAGTTCTGGATTGTTTTGTATCCATTCATTAGTAGTGTTTCGATGCCAGCCACCTCCGTAAAATAAGCTCTTTCATTATTTTTATGGTGCCTAACTACAGGGTCATTAGAGCATGTTTTGGATGCTCTTTCTGTTGGTGTCATCTTTTGAAAATCTTGTAAAGTTGCTCCGCAACCTGCAAGAAAAAAAGTTGAGGTTATAATTAGTGTTATATTTTTAATATTCATAATTTATTTTAAATAAATGCTAACGGGATTAGTCCAATTATACAGCCCACCACAATGCCAAGCGTTTCACCAAAAAGAAATACCCCGTCACCAATATCTTCTTCTGTTACCTTTCCAAAGGATTTCCAAACCATCCTGGCGACAATGGATCCTGAAAGAACTCCAACTGCATCAGAGAAAGTATTACCAATGCCGGCTGATAGCATTGTTGAATAGCCAAAGCTTTTAATGTAATCATCAATAGCACTTCCAGCTAAAACCATAATACCGTTATCCATAATCCCAAAAACAATCATTCCAACCATCACCGAAAGAAATGATCTGGAAAAAATAGTTCTGAATAAATCAGGGGTTTTTTTGTTGTTATTTTCAGGCATTGTTTTAAATTTTTTTTGTTATTATTCTACTTATTATATCATAATAATGTATAACGAAGTAATTACTTCATAAAAAAAATATATTGGTGTTTTAATATATGGTATAATAAATGAAAATAATATTTAACCAATCAAGGCGTGCACTAAATGAGTAATACAATACAATACAATTACGGAGCCTTTGAGACAGGCAGATTAACTGATAAAGGCATTCCGGCAAGAGCATATATGTTCATGAACAAGCCTCAAGACCTGCACACTATACTCCAAGATTTATATCCAGGCTATATTATTCTTATTCAATCTGGCGCAATGTATGAATTAAGAAATGAAAGCGTTGATCTTTGGAATGAGATTTTCAAAGGTAAGCCTTCAGAGCTTAAAGTTTTCACCTCAGGAGAGGGAGACTTTAAAACACAACGTGCCGGCACTTCAAGAATAGGCTTTAACAAGACCAAGATCTATAACTTTGCAGATAATTATATTGTTATTGACCAAGAACATATCCAGACCAACAACTTGACTCCAGATGGGGCAATGGCTAGAGTGATAGTCCAAAAACGCACCAAGGGTGTTAAACTAGAGCGAGGTAGCTTCCCTTCTGTGATCGATATAATGAGATACCATGAAAATGACGGATTCAACTTTGGATTTGAAAATGATGTCTTAGCAATCGATAGGCTCAACCCGGAATATTCTGGGGAATTTACAGAAGAACATACGATATGGGCACAGAGCCAAGATACCAGCACCATAACGCCAACCGAAGAGGTGGATACAGAAGAAGAAGCCACCACAAAATCAAGTTTAGAACAAGAGCCTAGTGATTCATCAGACCCAACCAAATTAGAAGCGTTATTCAAGCAAGAGCGTCTAAGGGTTGCTACTGGTAAAAAACTTAACAACAACCATTCTGATGAGCAAGCTGAGGACGAAAATTTATATTCAGACGCCAAACCGCTTACCTTAGAGACCAGTTTTGGCACAATGCCTCCAATTAAGATAAGGGAACTATTGAGCAAAAGGTTTCCAGGCCATTTAATCCTTATCCAGTCAGGCTTTATGCTAGAAACAACAGACGACCTCACACCTCTGGAGTTTAAATATAACATGAAGTCAGGCACTGGCATCAGCTCTTTCAATGCTCCACGAAATCTTAAACTGGAGCTCCCAGAAAACTATACTTACCCCCTAACAGAGATCTTCGCCCTGGAAATGGGATATAGAACTAAATTAAATTTCTTAACCGAAGAAAACGAAGAAAACAAAATTCTTTCTACCCGCACCGGTTTCCACAATCTATCTTTGGCATATAACTTAAATAAACTTCAGGAGGATGGCTCAGACTTATTAAATCATTATATAGTGGTAACCCAATCAAAAGAAAGTGGAAAAGTTTTAAGAGGCATAGAAGTTATGAAATTAGATCTTAATCTAACAGAGTCCTCATCCCCAGAAATAACCCCAGAAACCAGCACAGCACAGGACGTAGCTTCGGGTCACATTGGGATATCGAATTTCAAAGTTGACTCAGTCTCCATGGAAATTAGTGGCGAGGTAAATTCAAGAGAATCAGTTGGTTCTTTATCAGCAAATATAACTGTAGATAATGAGAGTTATGCTTATGAGGGTGAAGAAGATTTACAGTATTCTGCTTACAAACAAACAGTTTGGCTTGAAGAGTCTGGAGAAAACTTAGAGGATTGGCTCTACGCTGAAACCCCATTTGGAAATACTTCTGAAGAAGTAGCACAAGCTGCCTTAATGGAAATTAAGAAGGAGCTAAGAAAAGAGGCTGTAGCTCAAGCAAAACCTGCCTTCTTTGGTCAATCTGTTGGTGAGATGCCCACAGCATATGATAACAACATCTGCGTCTGGGTTGCTCCAGGAGAACTGTATGGCGGTGGCGAACTATATGAGGAAGTAGAGTGGGGTGTCAACTCGCCAAATAATAGCGTCGAGATTGACTTTACTGATTGCCTAGAAGGCGAATTTTATGAAGCGGATGAAGCTTTGGGTGTCGCCAAAGAATTTTATGAAACTGAGCTTGATAATATTAATGAAGATTACCCATGGACACAAGCTATGGATGGACAATTCATAAAAGCTTGGGAATATTCAACAAAAGGATATCGCCCACCAGCACCAGGTGAATCTATAGACCCAGAACCAGAAAGTTTTGTGCAGGGTTGGGATTTTTCCGGCTTAAAAGGTTTAGACTCAGAATTTACCCCAAGAACAGCCGATAAGAATTCAAAAATTTATTTGGATTTCTACTATAACGGAAACTGGGATGATAAGTATCTAGACCTATGGGATAACATCGAGGGTATTGGTAGAACAGCCGCAGATTTTAATAATGAACTGGACGAATTCCTGGACGACATCCTGTATAACTCAGAATCAGAAAAACTACAGGTCAAGGAAATGGTATTGGTGGAAATTATGCCACACATCCAATCGTTTAAGGAGTTGGGAAATGAGAGCGTAGATACACAAGGATCCACCATAGAGGGAGATATTCAAGACCCAAGCAATAACGAGACAGCAGCGAATCAACCCCTTATCAAATCAGGAGAAATCCCAGTTTTAAAAGAGGGGGATACGTTTGACTTATCACCATGGGAAATTGCCAGATATTTAGAAGCGCAATATCCACGCCATTGGATCATGGTTCAGTCCGGACATTTCTTTGAAGCAAGGGGTGAGAGTGTAGAGTTGGCTTCAAGGATATTGGGTAATGTCGAGCATCCAACCTACAGATGGATAAAACCTCTCTTAAACTCTTTCACCAATAAACATCTATATCAAGAGGATACCCCTATCGAAAAACGGGCAGGAACAAATATTCACGCCATCAACACCATGATACAGCATTATATTGACCAATCCGATAAGGTTGAAGTTGATGGAATGATTGTGGTAAGCCAAGCAAAGCATGACAACGGCGATAATACAATGGCACCAAACGGTAGGGTTCTAAGAAAGGTGACCTATTGTGACCTTAATCAAGACCTTGCATGGGCACAACGAATTAATCTACAGGCAGAAGAGTCGGCAGAAGAGCAAGCAAAAAGAAATAAAGATTTGGCTTTAATTGAGAAGAATAATGTTGAAGATCCGGCAACCATTGCTGGAATTGAGCGCAAGGTCGATGAAAGCGCCGAACCAGATGATGATGTCAACATAAATACAGTATTCAGTATCCCACCCCAAAAGATTCACTTATATTTACAAAACCGTTATCCAGATGCTGTAATTTTTATCCAATCAGGGGCTGCGTATGAAGTGCGGGGTGAGAAGGTTGGTCTTTGTAAATCAGAAGATTGGGGGTCGAAGAGCGCCAAGAACAATAATGAACCAAGGTGTGGTATAATTTCATCAATAACAAAAAATCCACAATCACAATTAGTGGGCAAAGCCCTTCAGTATGTAACAAAAACTGGATCCATCCCAGATTCTTTTATTATTGTTTCGCAATTAACGAACGGGGCTGATGGAAGTTATGTAAAAATGGATGGTAGCGTACTAAGAGGTGTTACATCTTTATGCCTCAATGACAACCAAACCCAAGAATCAGATACAAGTTTATCATACCTGCTTCAAGAGGGATCCACCTTCAAGGATATGACTGAAATGGAAATACAAGAGACAATACTAAGTAAGTTGGGATCCAGCCTCATTGATACTTGCCACATAGATGATATGACCAAAGGGGAAAGCCACAAAACCCCAGTCATGACAACCGAAGGTCTTGAAGGGGCCAAAGATCAGGCAGGCAAAGATTACCAAAGTATAAAGTCTCAAATCCAAGATTACCAAACCCAGCATTATAACCAGGGTGGTTTTTATGTACCTACAAAGGCGCTGGTTAAGGAAATATCAGATAGAATTCAGGCAGGTCAGTCGGCAACAGAGGTAATTGAATCTATGGCCAAAAACAAACTGTCCAAACAGCTTGTAGAAATTGGCGACTCACTTTCAGGCACAAAAGCATATCCAAGCGAACAAGAGCAAAAACAACTCTTTGATGCGTGGATGGACAAACGCCCAAATATAAATCCACACCTAGAGGATAAGTTTATGACTATGCATAAGATGATTAATATCTTTGCAAAAATGGAACAAGGGGATGTGGGGGGTATATTGAAGGAACTTACTAGCAAAAGCGAAGGAAAAAATGAAATTTAATAAAATAGGAGCCACCGATAAGCATGGCATGGAATGACAATAATCAGCCACCAGATCTAGATCAAGTGGTAAAAGACACAGTTTTAAAATTTAAATCAAAATTTTCAAAAGGAGAAAATATGAACGAAAAAACAAACATGAAACCAATTATAGCAGGTGTATTAGGGTTGGCACTAGCCGGCGTTATTTTTAACTCACTTCACATTATTGAAACAGGAAACGTTGGTGTTAAATCAACAATGGGTCAAATTGATAGAAAGGAATTATCTCCTGGATTGAATTTCGCCATGCCAATCATTACAAAGATTGAAAATGTATTCACTAAAACTATCATGGTTAACTACACCCCAGACCAAAAGAAAGATACTCAAGAGGTTTATTATGAAAGATCACTTAAGGGAGAGGATAGAACTGGACTAGAAATGGGCATTGACCTTATAGTCGAAGTAAATCCTCAGTCTGATAAGATGGCCGATATGTTTATTGAGGTTGGCCGTGAAGGTTTACTTAAAAAAGTACTTCAGCCTATTCGTGGTGCTGCCCGTAAAGTTTTAGGCCAATACAATGCCGAAAGCGTAATGGCAAAACGAAAAGAACTGGAAGATGGGATTGAGGTGGAGCTAAAAGAAATATTTGCTCAAAATCCATATTACAAAATGGTAAACATTCAGCTTAAAAAGATCTACTTGCCAGTAAGAGTGCAAGAAGCGATTGAAAGAGTTCAGTTGGCGAAGCAAGATGCTTCCTCTAAGAAAGAACAAATCGTTGCTAATAAGGCTTTGGCTCAGTCTAAGATTGAATTAGCCAAGGGTGAGGCTCAGGCGGTTCGTGAGCGTGCACAAGCTGCAGCTGACTCAGTTCTAATTAAGGCTAAGGCTAATGCTGAAGCTAACATTATTGAATCAGAGGCTCAGGCAAAAGCGAATGATACTATTTCTAAATCATTAACCTCTGTTCTTATCGAACAAAACACAGTTGAGGCTTGGAAATCTGGTGGAGCTAAGGTTCCAAAATTTGTTGGAAGCAATTCCCAGTTCATTTTCGATATCAACAATAAGAAAAAATAGATAGAATAATTATTTAATTCTTTAAAAAAACCAGCACTTGTTGCTGGTTTTTTTTAATACCTGAATAATTGCTTTAACCTTACCC
>JYMV01026003.1_pt1 | contig 13964 bp, 10 predicted proteins | sample 338911 | NCBI WGS metagenome assembly JYMV01 (sample SAMN03354496, study PRJNA234377) | hydrothermal vent metagenome | biome: Deep sea; feature: Hydrothermal plumes at the Eastern Lau Spreading Center, Western Pacific Ocean; material: Seawater | place: Tonga | collected 2009 | depth 2000 m m
CTGTCTAAATACTGCATATTTCATATTTTTTTTAAATTTTGTTAATACTTCTGGATTTGGTATTTCGTCTAAATCAGAAATAATTATTAAATCTTCTTCATTAGAATTTTCAAGTCCTCTTGAAATACAATTTCTTTGAAAATTTTCTCTTATATATGGATTATCTCCATCTGGCATATCCTCAACAGGTATATAAATTATTTTATCTTTAAACTTTGAAAATTTATTAATATCAAATCTTAATTTTTTAAAATTATTTTGCCAAGTTTTGTTGCCTTCTACAATTACAAAGTAATCTATAAAATTATTCAAAACATTTAATCTAAGATCTAAAAGTAAATCTTCATCCCAGTATGAAAAACAATCGTAAATTTTCATTATTTATCTTTGTTGATTTTTAATACTCCTATAAATGCTTCTTGCGGTATTTCAACTCGACCAAATTGTTTGGATCTTGCTTTACCTTTTTTTTGTTTTTCAAGTAATTTCCTTTTTCTATCTGCTGCTCCTCCACCATGAATTTTTGTTAAAACATCTTTTTTAAAACCTTTAATAGTTTCTCTAGCAATAATTTTTCCTCCAATCGCTGCTTGGATAGGAATCATAAAATTATGTCTCGGAATTAAATCTTTTAATTTTTCACAGACTATTCTTCCTTGAGATTGTGCAAAATCTTTATGTATCATCATTGCAAGTGCATCAACTGGTTCATTATTAACTAAAATTCCCAATTTTACTAAATCACCCTCTCTATGATCTACTATCTCATAATCAAAGCTTCCATATCCACTAGTCATAGATTTTAGTCGATCATAAAAATCAAATACCACTTCATTTAGTGGCAACTCATAATTCAAGACAGCTCTAGCTCCAGAGTAGGTTAAATTAGTATGAATTCCTCTTTTATCTTGGCACAATTTTATTATTGATCCAAGATACTGATCAGGTGTTATTATTGTTGCTTTAATCCAAGGTTCCTCAATTAAATTAATATAAGTAGGATCTGGTAAACTTGATGGATTATGTAAATTAATTACATTCCCATTATTTAAATGAACTTTATAAACTACACCAGGTGTAGTTGTTAATAAATTCAAATCAAATTCTCTTTCCAGTCTTTGAGTAATTATCTCTAAATGTAACAAACCTAAAAACCCACATCTAAAACCCAATCCCAGTGCAGAGGATGATTCAGTATCATAAGAAAAACTTGAGTCATTTAATTTAAGTTTCGCCAATCCATCTTTTAATCTTTGATAATCAGAACTATCAACTGGAAACAGCCCACAAAAAACTACTGGTTTGCTTGGTTTAAAACCTGGAAGAGCATTTTTTAAGGGTTTATTTGAATCACATATAGTATCACCAACTTTTGTTTCCGACAAATTTTTTATACCTGTAATTATAAATCCAATTTCGCCTGAATTTAATTCTTTAACGTCTTTAGGTTTAGGTGTGAATATTCCTACTTTCTCAACAATGTATTGTTGATTTGTTGACATCATTTTTATTTTCATATTTTTTGAAATTTGACCATCTATTACTCTTATTAAAATGACAACTCCTAAATAAGAATCATACCAACTATCAACTAACAAACATTTCAAACTTTCATTCTGTGAACCTTTGGGAGGTGGTAATGTTGCAACAATTTGTTCTAAGATTTCCTCAATTCCTTCTCCAGTCTTTCCAGAACATGAAACTGCACTTTCAGTATCAATACCAATCACATCTTCAATTTGTTTCTTTGTTTTTTCTACGTCAGAAGCAGGTAAATCAATTTTATTTAATACAGGCACGATTTCATGATTAATGTCTAAAGCCTGATAAACATTAGCTAAAGTTTGAGCTTCTACACCCTGTGAGCTATCAACGATTAAAATAGATCCTTCACATGCATATAAAGATCTACTTACTTCGTAACTAAAATCCACATGTCCTGGAGTATCTATTATATTCAGAATATATTCTTTTCCATCTTTAGATTTATAATTCAGTTTAACTGTTTGAGCTTTAATAGTTATTCCTCTTTCACGCTCAATATCCATAGTATCTAAAACTTGCTCTTTCATTTCTCTATCTGTAAGACCACCACATTTATGGATTATTCGATCTGCAATTGTGGATTTGCCATGATCAATATGTGCAATGATAGCAAAATTTCTAATATGATCGATGGTTGACATTACGATCTTAGTGTTGCACCTGTAATTTCTTGAACTTTTGATATAATTTTTTTACTTACTTCTTCTATATCACTATCGCTTAAAGTTTTGTCTTTAGGTTCGAGAGTTACATTAAAAGCAATAGATTTCTTTCCTGGGGCAATATTATCTCCTTGATAAACATCGAAAATTCTTACATTCTTAATTAATTCTTTATCAATTTTCTTAACTAAATTAATAATTTCTCCAGAACTATATTTTTCATCAATAACAAAAGCAAAATCTCTAACTACTTTTTGATAATCAGAAACAATAAATTGCGGTTTTGCTTCTCTAATTTTTTTTCTTAACTCGGGTATATTGTCTAAAATGATTTCAAAACCTAAAACATTATCAGTTCTAAGATCCAATTTTTTAATAATAAATGGATGAATTTCTCCGAAGTATGCTAGTTCTGGACCACTAGATGAACCCAATGATAGCAAACCAGATCTTCCTGGATGATACCATTTTTTTGTTTTATTGCTCACAATTATCTTATCACTATTAATACCAACTTCATTTAGAGTTCTTAGAGCATCACTTTTAATGTCATAAACATCAAAGTTTCGTTCTTTTTCTATCCAATTTTTTCTAGAATACTTTCCTGTTTTAATTGCACCAATCATTGTTGTTTGTTCTCCAGGTTTGTTACCTTTAAAAACTGGTCCTATTTCAAACAACATTAAATCTTCAAAATTTCTATGAATATTTTTTTTCGCACTAATAATTAAATTTGAATAAAGAGATGATCTTAGAACATCTAAATCAGACGAAATTGGATTAGATAATTTAATCTCACTTTTTAATTCTGAAAACAAAGTATCCGTTTTTGAATCTGTAAATGACCAGGTAACTGCTTCGGTATAACCTTTTGAAGCAACTGATCTTTGGGCAAAATGAAAAAGTTTTTGTTTATAATTTAAGGTATCTTTAATATTTTCTTTTTCAGGATTTATTAAAGGTACTTTGTCGTAACCTTTAATTCTTGTTAACTCCTCTATAAGATCTATATCTTCCTTAATATCTGGTCTCCAAGTAGGTGGTAAAACCTTCATTTTTTTTCCACTCATTCTTAAAGAACATCCTAACGAAGATAAAATTTTTTTAATTTCTGCGCTTGTAATTGAAAACCCAATGACTTTTGAAAACTTTTCCGTTTCTAAATCGATTATTTTTCTTTCATCTTTTATCTTTCCTGCAATTGAAAACTTGCTTGCTTCACCGCCGCAAATATCCATTATCATGCACATACCAAGTTCTAAACCTAGTTTTATAGAATCAGGGTCTATGCCTCTTTCAAACCTATATTTTGCATCAGTATCAATATTTAGTATTTTAGAAGTTTTTCTAATTGGTGATGGAAAAAAATATGCAGATTCTAATAAAATATTTTTAGTAGAAAGTTCCGTACCGGATCTAGTTCCACCAATAATTCCTCCAAGACCTAAAACTCCCGACTTGTCACTTATCGCACACATATTATTTTGAAGTGTATATTTTTTATTGTCTAAAGCTTCAAAAGATTCGCCTTTTATTGAGTTTCTAACAATAATTTCTTGATCAATCTTATCAGCATCATAAGCATGCAAGGGTCGATTTAAATCAAACATTATATAATTGGTAGTGTCAACGATTGCTGAAACTGGTTTCAAACCTAAAGATATAATTCTTTTTTTAAGCCAATCTGGACTTTCTTTATTTTGAACATTTTTAATGTAAACACTTCCAAAAATACCGCACCCCTGTCCTTTTTCTTTTTTTATTGAAACTTTAATTGGATTTTTAAATTTTTGATTTATTTTAATAGGAGGCTGTTTTTTTAACTGACCCAAACCTGAAGATGCCAAATCCCTGGCAATACCTCGAACACCCAAACAATCAGGTCTATTCGGTGTAATAGCAATATCCATGGTTTTTTCTCCAATATTTTTAAAATATTTTTCACCAATATTTTTTTCTTTTTTATCTAGTTCAATAATTCCTTCTTTATCTGAAGATTCATTAAGTTCGTAACCTGAACAAAGCATTCCGTGAGATTCTATTCCCCTTATTTTTGCTACTTTCAATTTTATATTAGTTTTGGGAATGATTGCACCTGGAGAAGCGTAGACTGCAAACAGTCCATCCCTAGCATTTTGAGCTCCACAGACGACTTTGACTAAATTTTCAGAACCTATATCAACGTCACAAAGCTTTAATTTGTCTGCATTAGGATGTTTTTGAGATTTTACAATTTTACAAACAATAAAATTATTTAAATTAACATTTGATGATTTTATATTTTCTACCTCCAGTCCAATTTCTGTCAAACGCTCTGCTACTTGATTTAAGTTTGCTTTAGTATCTAGATGATTTTTTAACCATGATAATGAAGTTATCATCTGCTTAGACCTCTATAATTTGTTGGAATATCTAATGGATCAAACCCATAAAATTCTAACCATCTAATGTCGCTTTCGAAAAAAGCTCTGAGGTCATTTATTCCATATTTCAACATAGCCAATCGATCAATACCTACGCCGAAAGCATACCCTTGGTATTGTTTTGGATTTACTTTTGCATTTTTTAAAACGTTGGGGTGTACCATTCCACAACCAAGAATTTCTAACCATTTATTACCTTCGCCGATCTTAATTTTCCCGTCTTGTATTTTATATCCAATATCTACTTCTGCCGATGGTTCAGTAAAAGGAAAATGGCTAGGTCTGAATCTAATCTTTACTTTATTAACTTCAAAAAATTTCTTAACAAAATAATATAAGCAGCCTTTAAGGTGACCCATGTTTATATTTTTATCTATATGTAATCCTTCTAATTGATGAAACATGGGTGAATGCGTTTGATCACTATCATGTCTATAAGTTCTTCCAGGGGCAATTATTTTAAACGGCGGTTTACCTTTCAACATTGTTCTAATTTGAACAGGTGATGTATGTGTTCGTAAAAGTAAATCTTTAGAATAATCAAGATAAAAAGTATCATGCATATCTCGTGCTGGATGATTTTCTGGAGTATTAAGTGCAGAAAAATTGTAATATTCACTTTCTACATCTGGCCCTTCTTCAACAGAAAAACCTATTTCAGAAAAAATAGAAGTAACTTCATCAATTACCTGTGAAACAGGATGAATTTTCCCAGCAAAGTAGGTTCTTCCCGGTAAAGTTACGTCTATATTATCATCTTTAAGTTTTTTGTTTATTTCTTGATTTTGAATTTCTTCAGTTTTTTTTGAAATTAATTCTTGTAGTTCATTTTTTAATAAATTTAGTTCTGTAGCATAATCTTTTCTTTTCTCTTCTGTAATCAATCCTAGTTGCTTAAATTTTGTTGATATTATTCCATTCTTCCCAAACAATTCTGTTTTGATTTCATTGAGTTTATTTTGATCTAAAAACTCATTTAATTTAGAAAGATATTGTTCTTTTATTTTTTTAATCTCTGACATAATTGCAGATTATTTCTTAACTGAAGAAAAACAATAGTGAAGATTAATTAAGTGCTGCTTGTGCTTTTTTAACTATAGTTTTAAATGCCTCAGGATTATCATAGGCTATTTCTGCTAGAATTTTTCTATCCAATTTAATTCCAGATTTATTTAATCCATTAATGAATTTTGAATAAGTCAAACCTTCTGCTCTAACTCCAGCATTGATTCTTTGTATCCACAATGCTTTAAAATCTCTTTTTTTGTTTCTTCTATCTCTGTAAGCATATTGCATAGCTTTTTCGGCAGCTTGCTTAGCAGCTCTAATTGTATTTTTTCTTCTGCCCCACTGTCCTTTAACAGCTTTAAGAACTTTTTTATGTTTAGCTCGACTTGTAACTCCTCTTTTTACTCTAGCCATTTCAACCTCTTAAATTATAAGGCATGTAGGATTTAACTATTTTGCTGTCTTGTTTGGACATAATAGTCGTGCCTCTTTGTTTTCTAATTTGTGAATTCGTTCTTTTGATCATGCCATGCCTTTTTCCAGCTTGAGCCATTACCACTTTGCCTTTAGCTGTAATTTTAAATCTTTTTTTTGCTGAACTTTTGGTTTTTAATTTTGGCATGATGCCGGGAGTTATACAAATATTAATATTAATTTACAACTAGAATTATTGCCTATAAAGGCTGGATAACCATGACAATTTGCTTTCCATCAAACTTTGGTTGGAGTTCTACTCTTCCAATTTCTTGCATATCTTGTTTAATTTTCTCCATTAACTCATTTCCAAGATGTGAGTGCCGAAGTTCTCTTCCTTTGAACTTAATAGTAAACTTTACTTTATCTCCCTTTGATATAAATTTTTGAGCATTTTTAATTTTAAAAGAATAATCATGAATTTCTGTTACAGGTCTAAGTTTAATTTCTTTTAATTCTACTTTTTTTTGTTTTTTTTTTGCTTTGTTCGCTTTTTTTTGTTGGTCATACTTGAACTTGCCCATATCCATTATTTTGCAAACAGGTGGATTTACATTAGGAGCAATTTCAATTAAATCTAAACCTTCGTCTTTAGCTTTTGCGATAGCCTCTTTCAAATTTAATATTCCTAGATTTTCGCCTTCATTTGTAATTACTTGTACCTCAGGAGAAGTGATTTTATAATTTGATCGAGGACCTTTAAATTTGGTTCTTCTTTGAAAATAATTTTGTTTAAAATCTGCCACTTAATTTGATGGTGCTTTATTCAAAGCAGAAAATTTTTTTAGAAATGTATCAACTTCCATATTTTCTTGTTTATTAGAGTCCAATCTTCTAATAGTTACTGTGTTACTGTCAACTTCTTTTTTCCCACAAATTAACAAAAGTGGTATCTTTGATAAAGAATGCTCTCTAATTTTATAGTTTAAATTATGATTTTTTAAGTCAACTTCACATTTAATACCTGTTTTTTTTATTTTATCATAAACTTTTTTTGCATAAGTATCGAAATCATTAGAAACTGGAATAACTATTGCTTGTAAAGGTGAAATCCAAAATGGCAGTTTACCTGAATAATGTTCAATTAAAATTCCAATAAATCTCTCTAGTGAACCAAACAAAGCTCTATAACAGGAATTTTTTTTGAACCGTCTTTGTCTATAAATGTGGCACCTAGTCTACCTGGCAAGTTTAAATCAACTTGTAAAGTTCCACATTGCCAATCACGACCAATACTATCTCTAAGTACAAAATCAATTTTTGGTCCATAAAATGCACCTCCGCCTTTATTAATTTCATATTTTAGTTTTGTTTGTTTTATTGCTTTTAATAATGCAGTTTCCGCTTTATCCCAAATTTTATCATCTCCCACTTTTTTTTGTGGTCTATCAGAAAACTGTAATAGAACATTTGTAAAGCCAAGATCTTTATAAATTTCTAATATCAAATTTGTTACACTTAAACATTCATTAGTAATTTGATCTTCAGTGCAAAAAATATGAGCATCATCTTGAGTGAATGCTCTAACTCTTAACAAGCCATGTAAAGCGCCCGATGGTTCATAACGATGTACTTTTCCGAATTCAGACATCTTTAAAGGTAAATCTCTGTAGCTTTTTAAACCTTGATTAAAAACCTCCACGCAGCCCGGACAATTCATTGGTTTAATTGCAAATATTTTTTCATCAGGTGTTGTAGAAGTATACATATGTTCTCCAAATTTTTCCCAATGTCCTGATTTTTCCCACAATGATTTATCTAAAATTTCTGGAGTATTTATTTCTTTATAACCAGCTTCATCTTGTTTACCCCTCATATAAGCAATCAGTTTTTGAAAAAGATTCCAACCTTTGTAGTGCCAAAAAACTGAACCTGGACTTTCTTCTCTGAAATGAAATAGATCCATTTCTTTACCAAGTTTCCTATGATCTCTTTTTTCAGCTTCTTCAATTCTTTTTAAGTATTCATCTAAATCTTTTTGAGTTGACCAACTTGTTCCATAAACTCTTTGTAGCATTTCATTGTTAGAATCACCCTTCCAATAAGCTCCTGACACTTTTGTAAGTTTAAAAAATTTTCCTATTTTTCCTGTAGATAGTAAATGAGGCCCCTTGCATAGATCGTGCCATTTTCCATGAAAGTATATTGAAACCTCTTCATCTTTTGGAATGTTTTGAATTATTTCTGCCTTATAGGTTTCGCCATTTTTATTAAAATGATTTATTGCTTTTTCGCGATTCCAAACTTCCCTACGCGTAGGTTCATCCCTTTCAATAATTTCATGCATTTTCTTTTCTATTTTTTCTAGATCTTCCTTGGTAAAAGACTCTTTTCTAGCAAAGTCGTAATAAAACCCATTTTCTATTACTGGTCCAATTGTAACTTGTGTGCCTGGAAAAAGTTCTTGAACTGCCATTGCAAGTATATGAGCTGTATCATGCCTGATTGTTTCAAGTCCTTCATTATCCTTAGATGCAAAAATCTTAATTGAACAATCTTTTTCAATTGTGTAACTTAAATCTTTTAGTTCACCATCTACACTCATAATAAGTGCCTGCTTTGATAATGACTTGCTAATTTTTTCAGCAATCTCTAATCCGGTTATTTTATTTTGGAAGTTTAATTTATTTCCGTCTGGTAGAGTTATATTTGGCATTTAATTAAATAATTTTTTGTACTCTGAATAAGTAGAAAAACACATTTTTTCAACATTAAATTTCTTCATCACATTTTTTCTACCTTCAATGCCCATTGATTTCAATGTTTCGTCATTTAAATCAAAAATATGAGAAAGTTTTTGACTTAATAAATCAGAGTTGCCCGCAGAATATAAAAAACCTGTTTTTTCATCAATTATTGTCTCATTAGAACCACCAATGTTGCTAGCAATAATAGGTTTTTCCATGGCTTGTGCTTCTACTGCAACTCTTCCAAATGCTTCCGGTTCAATAGAACTTGATATCACAATATCGGAAATTTTATAAGCGATAGGCATTAGTTCAAAGTTATCAATAAAAATTACATCATTAATTAATCTGTACTGCTCAACAAGTCTTATAAGTCTTTTTTTATAAATTTTTCTACCTTGGTCACTACCAAGAATAACTGCAATAAATTTTTTTTGGGGTTCATTAATTTTAAGCTTATTTAAAGCTTCTAAAAAAATTTCATGACCTTTCCAAGCTGTAATTCTGGCAGGAAGAAGTATAACTTTTTTTTCTTTATCAATTTTCCACTTATTTATTAATTGTACTTCGTCTTGTTCTTTAATTTTTTTTGGATCATAATAATCAGTATTTATACCTCTAAAGATAACTAAAAATTTTTTTTCAGGTTTAAGATATTTTGAATAATTTTCATTTATATGTGAAAAAATAAAATTTGATCCAGCAATTATTAAGTTTGATCTTACCATTACTGAGTTATAAAATTTTTTTATGTTGCTTTTAAAATTAAATGTTCCATGAAATGTTGTAACAAACTTTCTACCGGTTATTTTAGTTGCAATTAAGCACGACCAAGCAGGTGCTCGGCTTCTTGCATGTACGATATTTATATTTAATATTAGTATAATAATTGTTAATATAATTGCATTTAACAATATTAAAATTGGATTTTTACTCTGTACTGGTAGCCTAATTAATTTTACTTTCTTTCTATTGATATATTTGGTTAATGTGCCGCCACTAGTAACTATATAAGATGAGCAATCATTTTCATAAAGATAGTGAGCAAGATCGTAACAGCCTATCTCCGCTCCCCCATATCCTAATTTTGGAATAACTTGTAAAACTTTTAATTTAAATGGCATTTAATAATTTATTATAATATCACATTATTTAATTATCTTTTATGAGTAAATTTAGATATTTGAAAATTTCCAAGACTAAAAAATTAAGGTGCATATTTTTAAATACTAATTCTAAGCTATTTGTAGTTTTTCTTCATGGATTTATGTCTGATCTGGAAGGTGAAAAACCTAAAGCTTTTCAAAGATATTGTAAAAAAAGAAAACTAGGATTTCTTGCATTAGAATATTCTGGGCATGGGAAATCTTCAGGAAAATTTACTAAAGGAAATGTAAGTAAATGGACTAAAGAAATTAAATACACAATAAAAAAAATCGTAAAAAAAAATAATTTTATTTTAATAGGTTCAAGCATGGGATCTTGGTTATCATTAAATCAATTCAAATATTTTAAAAAACAGATTAAAGGATTCATAGGGATTGGCTCTGCACCAGAATTTTTGGAAAGATTAATGTGGAATAAATTTACAAAAAAAATGAAGAAAGAAGCTATTAAAAATGGAATATATTATTTAAAGCATGGAAACTATGAATATCCTATTTCATTACAATTAATAAAAGATGGTAGAAAAAATAAAGTATTTAGTAAGAAAATAAGATCAAAAATTCACGTAACTATGATTCATGGAAGTAAAGACGAAGCAGTTCCAATCATTTATTCAAGAAAAATTCTAAGGCTGTTTAGTAAATCTAAAAAAAGATTAACAATTGTTAAAAATGGAGATCACAGTTTGTCGTCTGCAAAAAATTTAAAAATATTATTGAAAGAGTTAGATTTACTTATAAAATTCATTAATTAACTTGCAATACCAACTATTTTTTTAGTTGATATTGGATTTTCTAATTTATCCAACATTTCTTTAGGACAGACTTGAATAAAATTATAAATTTCTTTATCAAAATTATTTATTATTTTTTTTGATAGTTCAGAATTTGTTTCGCTATAGTGTTCTTCTATTAAGGCTTTAAGATATTTAATCCAATATTGAGTTTGAATTTTTTGCCAAATAACTGAATCGGGATTCACATATTTTTCAAAATCTAAAAATGGATCATATATAAAAGCCATACCTCCTGTCATACCGGCTGCAAAATTATCTCCTACTTTTCCTAAAATAACAACTACACCTTCTGTCATGTATTCACATCCATTAGAATCACATCCTTCTATTACTGATAAAGCTCCTGAATTTCTAACAGCAAATCTTTCGCCTGCTTTACCCGATGCAAATAATTTTCCTGAAGTAGCTCCATATAAGACTGTATTGCCTATAATTGTATTTTCATCACTTTTTAAATTACTTGTCTTTGGTAGACGAATTACTAATTTAGCGCCGGATAATCCTTTACCAACATAATCATTTGCATCTCCAAATAATCTTAATTTTAATCCTTTAATTCCAAATGCACCAAATGATTGACCCGCAGAACCATAAAGATCAATAGAAATAAAATCATCAGGCAGCTTTTTATTATTAAATTCCTTATAAATATAATGTGATAGTCTAGTACCAACCGCTCTATGGATATTTTTTATATCGTATGATTTATATATTTTTTCTTTATTGTTAAATTTTTCTTTTATATCTTTGTAAATTTGCTCATCCAAAGTATCAGGTACTTTATTAATAATTTTTTTTTCACAATATCTCTTATTTTCACCAGGATCAGCTTGAACAAACAATGGGTTTAAATCTAGATCATCAAGACTTTCTGAACCTTTGCTTACCTGTCTTAATAAATCAGTTCTGCCAATAATTTCATTTAACGATTTAAAACCTAAACTTGCTAAAATCTCCCTTACCTCTTCAGCAATAAAAGTAAATAGATTAACTACTTTTTCTGGTGTGCCTGTAAATTTTTCTCTAAGTTTTTCATCTTGAGTACATACTCCTACTGGACATGTATTTGAATGACATTGTCTTACTAATATACAACCCATTGCTACAAGCGACGTAGTTCCGATTCCAAATTCTTCTGCTCCCATCATTGCTGAGATTACAATATCTCTTCCTGTTTTTATTCCACCATCTGTTCTTAGAGTTACACGATGTCTTAGATTATTTAATGTAAGTATTTGATTAGCTTCTGTAAGTCCCATCTCCCAAGGTATGCCAACATATTTTATGCTTGTTTGAGGACTTGCTCCTGTACCTCCAGAATGACCAGAAATTAAAATAATATCAGCTTTAGCTTTTGCAACACCTGCAGCAATTGTCCCAACACCACTTGATGCAACTAATTTTACTCCAACTCGAGCATTTGGATTAACCTGTTTTAAATCATAAATTAATTGTGCAAGATCTTCTATTGAATAAATATCATGATGAGGCGGAGGCGAAATAAGAGTAACTCCTGGAGTTGAGTGTCTTAATTTTGCAATATCTTTTGTAACTTTAAAACCTGGTAATTGTCCTCCCTCTCCAGGTTTTGCACCTTGTGCTATTTTTATTTCTATTTCATTACAATTGTTTAAATAATCAATTGTAACACCAAATCTAGCAGAGGCTATTTGTTTTACTCTAGAGTTCGAACTATCTCCATTTTCTAAAATTTTGAACCTTTTTGGATCTTCTCCTCCCTCACCACTGCAAGAAGCTCCCTTAATTCTATTCATGCCAATTGCAAGAGTTTCATGTGCCTCTTGTGATAAAGCTCCATGTGACATGCTTCCACTCCCAAATCTTTTTAATATTTCTGTTTTATCTTCGACTTGTGAAATATCTATTGGCTTATTTTTATTTTTGAATCCTATTAAATCTCTAAGATTAATTGGTGGTAAATTATAAATTGCTTTAGTGTATTTTTTATAAGTTTCATAAGACTTATTAGCAACAGCATGCTGCAACATATGAATTAAATTTCCTTGATACTGGTGTGTTTCGCCATTCCTTCTATATTTATAAATTCCCCCAATTGGTAAAACGCTTATGTTTTCTTTAAATGCTTGATCGTGAATTTTCCTGATTTTTTTTTCAATTCCAATTACACCAATTCCAGAGATTTTAGATGTAATTCCTGGAAAAAATTCAGATACTAATGATCTACTTAATCCTACCGTTTCAAAATTACCTCCTCCTCTATATGAGCTTAATACTGAAATACCCATCTTGGACATAATTTTTAAAAGACCATTATTTACTGCTTGAATGTAACGCTTAACACATTCATCTATGGTTAATTTACCAAATAATTTCTTTTCATATCTTTGATGTATTGTATCTAAAGCCAAATATGGATTTATCGTTGTGGCTCCAACACCTAATAAAGTAGCATATGAATGAGTGTCTAATGCTTCACCTGTTTGAATATTAAGAGAAACATATCCTCTTAATCTCATTTTAATTAAGTAAGAATTGATAGCTCCTACTGCTAAAAGCATAGGAATAGGTATCTTATTTTCATTTAAATTTTTATCAGTTAAAATTATTTGTTTTATACCTTCTCTAACAGCTATCTCTGATAAATTAATAATGTTATCTAAACTTTTTTTTAACGTAGAAGTTTTTTCAAATGTACAGTTAATAATAGTAAAACTTTTCTTAAAATATTCTTTGAATTTTAAAAATTGTGAATTTGATAATATTGGACTATCTAAAACATAAATATTTTCTTTAGTTAAATTATTAAAATCTAAAATATTTCCCATATTTCCAAATCTAGTTTTTAAACTCATAACTTTATTCTCTCTCAAAGAGTCGATTGGTGGATTAGTAACTTGACTAAAATTCTGCCTGAAATAATGGTTAAGTGGTCTATATCTATCGGATAAAACAGCAACTGGAGTATCATCACCCATAGATCCAGTCGCTTCTTTAGATTCCTCTACCATTGGGTGTAAAATTAATTCTAAATCTTCAATACTTAGTCCAAAAACATATTGTCTTTTTCTTAATTCTTCTCCAAAGAAAAATCTTTTTTCATTTTTAACATAAAACTTTTTATCAAGATTAATAATTTGATTATTGAAATGCTTGTATTTTTTTGCAAAGTAATTCTTAATTTCAGCATTATGATAGACCCTTCCTTTATCTAATTTTATAC
>JYMV01047497.1_pt1 | contig 13962 bp, 12 predicted proteins | sample 338911 | NCBI WGS metagenome assembly JYMV01 (sample SAMN03354496, study PRJNA234377) | hydrothermal vent metagenome | biome: Deep sea; feature: Hydrothermal plumes at the Eastern Lau Spreading Center, Western Pacific Ocean; material: Seawater | place: Tonga | collected 2009 | depth 2000 m m
TGGTGTGCCCGCCTGAAACCAACAGAACTAAAGGATTTTTCGCACCCGTCAACATTTTTCCTAATTCAATGTGACCAATGGCATGGTTTACGGGATATATTGGAATTTTATAATAGGATGAAAGTGCTCTAGATACTACTGCACCAACACGTAAACAAGGTCCAAGTCCAGGACCCGCAGCATACGAGATTATGTCAAGATCATCTACAGAAATCTTGGCTTTCCGTAAGGCTTCAGCTAATACGACACTACTGGTTTCAACATGATGCCTAGAAGCTTCCCTTGGATGGATTCCTTCACCTTCAGGTGGGCCATAAATTTTACGAATATCTGAAAGGATTTCACCACGTTTTCCCTTCCTATCAACCACAGCACATGAAAAGGTATGTGCTGTACTTTCAACACCAAGACATTTCATGTTATCCTCTGCTTAAACTTGAGACAATTTTAATTACATCGCCATTTTTTAATTGGTGATCGGCACCAATTCGCTGTTTTGTTTTAACATCTATAGCATAAAGGAACCCCTTAGCAATGTCCTGGTGTATTACTTCTGCAAGGTTTCTTGCAGTTGCATTTTCAGATAAAATTTTAGCATCTGGAAGTATTTCACCATCTTTGTTTGAGAGTTTTGTTTCGTCTTCTACAGGAAATACAATAATAAGTTTCAGCACCCTAAATACTGCAGAATTTAATGCTGTTTGAACACCAGTAGAGTTTAATTTTGACAAAACGTTTTCTACAAGGTTCAACGCCGCTTTTTGTGGTGCAGATATGTCTACATTTTTGTTTATAACGAACTTCTCATTTCCAGGTATGTAGTCAATCAGATCTGCCTTAGCGGCCTTTTTTAATAACAGCTCAGTTTCTGCGCTGCAATTTATGATTTCACGGTTCTTGTGTATTTCGTTTGTTATCTCCAAGCTTTTACACAAGTCAGCCTTGTTTGCAGCAATTAACATAGGTTTGGTCTTTTTTCGTAGCATCTGTGCGAATTTGGTAAGATCAGAATTATTCCATTCAACAGGTTTTTTGGTTAACAAACCCAGATTTTGCAAGACTTCATGAACATGATTAACTTTAACTCCAAGACCACTAAAACGATCCGCAATACCATCTACCAGTTTTATTTTTGTTTTTTCAATTTCTTTGGAGAGTTTCTGCCATTCACGTTCAAGTATCTGTTTGAACCAAAAATCAAACTCTTCCTCAGCAAATTTGATATCTTCTCTGGGATCATGTGTTCCTACATTTACAGACTGACCCTGTATGTCAGTTGAACCAGAAATATCTACAACGTGAATGAGCACTTCTGCTTGTCGTGCGTCATCCAAGAATTGGTTACCTAATCCTTTTCCTTCATGAGCACCTGGAACAAGACCTGCAACGTCAATTAGTTTCACAGGTACGAATCTAATTGTTATGCTTTATCTTGAAATGCTTACAAGCACATGTAGTATTCACATATGCGATTCCAACATTAGGCTTAATTGTTGTAAATGGAAAATTTTCAATCTTAACAGATGTTTGAGTTGCCGCTGAAAAAAATGTTGATTTTCCAACATTAGCTTTACCAAAAAGTCCAATCTGCATACCTACAATTATGGTTTTATGCATATTAGTATTACAGAAATTTTTAACTTGGCTGATTCTTAATAGCCATATGTTAGTTTTAACGGGCAATCCTGGCGTAGGAAAACATACAGTAGCTGAGGATCTTGCTAAGACTTTAGATTATGAAATTGTTGATATTAACAAAGAAGCACTAAAGGCAGGAATGCCAAAACAAGATGATTCCATTAACGTAGATGTTGAGCAGATGAAAATATTACTAAAAGACAGACTTGTTGAAAAATCACTAATTGTTGGACATCTTGCAATCTATGTAGTTTCAAAAACTCAAGTTTCCAAAGCCATTGTTCTTAGAAGGAGCCCATATGATCTTATTCAGATTTATGAAAAAAGGAACTATGTAGATAAGAAAAAAAATGATAATCTTGGAAGTGAAATTTTAGGTGTGATTGCTTACGATTCAATTGAGAAACTTGGTGCGAATAAAACATTCCAAGTTAATACAACATGCTTAACACCACAACAAACTGTCAAAAAAATACTGGATATTATTCATGGAAATTCTAATGGAGATACGATAGACTGGTTAACAGAGATAACTAAAAAAAATGATTTAAAGAAATTTTTTCCAGACTGATTTAATAGTAGATAATGTTGGACTGATCATAAATTGTTTGAAATTACAAAAAGTGATTTAGCGGGCAGGATAGGTATTTTACACTCTAATCATGGTAAGATTGAAACACCTGCTTATGTTCCAGTTATTCATCCCGTAAAGCAGACAATACCTGCAAAAAAGATTAAACAAATGGGTTTTGACCTTGTAATCACTAATGCTTACATTACAATGAAAAGACATGGAGAAACTGCAATAAAAAAAGGAATTCATGGCATCATCGATTACGACGGCGCTGTGATGACAGATTCAGGAGGTTACCAAGTATTAGAATACGGAGATGTTGACGTTTCGCCTACTGATATGGCTGAATTTGAAAAAAAAATAATGACAGACTTTGCAATACCTCTAGATAAACCAACAGGCTATGGATTAAGCAAAAAAAAGGCAAAATCGTATGTTGACCAAACTCTCAAAGTTGCAAAAAAAACACTAGAAGACAGTGTAGACAATGGTCAGATATGGCTTGGGCCGATTCAGGGAGGAGAACACCAAGAACTGGTAAAAAAATCTACTAAAAATCTAGTTAACTATGGCTTTCCAATGTTGGCACTTGGTAGTCCTGTAGAATTTATGGAATCATACGAGTACAAACTACTAGCAGAGATGATAATAATGGCTAAAAAACAGATGCCTGATGCTATCCCGTTACATCTTTTTGGTGCTGTTGCCCTTGGGTGTGACACTTTTGACTCTGCATCATACATACTTTATGCCAAGCATGATAGGTATATAGAAGAAGACAAAACGGTACATCTTCCAGATATTAGATATTTTTCGTGTACATGTGAAGTATGCACAAAATTTAACCCAAAGGAAATTCTCTCATTAGAACCTGAAGATAAGGTTAATCAGATTGCCCTTCATAATTTGTTTTCCATTAAAGCCGAAGTGGATAGGGTAAAAGAATCAATCCATGAAGGTAGACTCTGGGAATATGTGATGAAGAAAATGCGAGCGCACCCAAAGCTATTTGAAGCAATTGATATTTTTACAAAAAATCCCAAATATTTTCTGGAGTCTACACCAAAATTTAAGGAAAGATCTATCTTTTTGTTTTCAAAAGAGGATCAATACAGACCAGAAGTATTAGCTTATCAAACCACTGTCCAGAAATTTAAGACTAGAAAAAAAATTGCAGTTCTTACCAAAAATACAACCATTAGACCGGCTTATCTAACAAACGAATATGCTACACTGAAGGAAAAGTTCAAAGATTCTGAATCTATCCAGTTTTGTTTTTACAATCCATTTCTTGGCATCATACCATTAGAGCTCTCAGATCTTTACCCAGCATCCCATTATGAAATGCCAAGAATTAATTTTGTGCCAGAAGACTTTCCAACATTCGCTCAAACCTGGAATGTTTTCTTTTCAAAGAATCACTTTGATGTTTTATACGTGCCAAAAAATGATGATTTTCTAAAACCCTTTGTAAAATTGGTGCCAAAAAATACCAAAATAAGGTTTTTCTGAAAATAAAATAAAAAAAATTAGTTAAAGATACAGCCTAATGGTTAAGGTCTTCTGCATCTTCTGCCCATCCTTTAACGAAAACTCCGTTCTTATGAAGAGGTACAGGCTGTCCTGCTGTGTAATTCATTGGTCTCATCCAAAAGATTGACTTTGTTGGGCATACACCTATGCATGCACCGTCAGAGATACATCTTTCTGCAACCCTCTACAGGTTTTACACGAAGTACGTCTGGGCCAAGAGTTGTACAGATTTCTACACAAAGTGCGCATCCAATACATCTCTGTTCGTCTACATCTGGAAGTATTGCTATTGGCATTTATTTCACTAAATTCAATCTGTTTGATTGTTATTTAAACGATGGTTGAAATTCATAACACAGTTATAGAAAAAAAGATCGCACAGCTTATACTAATTACGAAAGCAAAATAAAAAAGAAAACGTGATTCGCACGTATTATTTTCTCATTGCTTCGATTTGACCGGAAGTAACCCAGTCAAGTAGTTCTGCAGCTGTTGGATTTAGATCTGCCTTTTGTGCCATTAAATTAGCTACCCAAATCCAGTTAATCTGGTTCAAGAGTGGTTTATTTGCCTCATCGCCAGCACGTACCTTTGCTACAAGTGCTTGGTCCTGTGTTTTTATCCACTCATCATAACTTCTTTGTGCCATGTTTGATCTGATCTTAGCTAGCACTAATTAAAGCTTATGCGGATTTTCCAGATCGTAATTTGATACTATATGTAAGAAGATTTTAAGGTGCAAGATATTGACTTTGTCCATGAATGTGAGGGTTTTAGGCGCAGCCAGTGAAGTTGGTAGGTCTGGATTTCTTGTCAAATGTGATCGCACCAACATACTATTAGACTATGGAGTGATGTTTGCAAAAAGACGTGATGATCCCCCATTATACCCGCTTCACATCAAGCCAAAAGATGTAGATGCTGCTGTTATAACACACGCACATTTGGACCACTCTGGTTGTGTACCATCTTTGTTTATAGGAGGAAATACACATGTCTATGCTACACCTCCCACTCATGATCTAAGCATATTGTTAATTGAAGATATGTTGAAGATTGAAAAAAACAAGCATTCATTTGATTATAGACATGTAAACAGTATGATTAAAAATTCCAAAGAAATTGGATTTAGGGAGCCTGTAAAAATTGGTAATGCTACATTTGAATTACGAGCTTCCGGTCATGTTATAGGAGGCAGTACAGTTCTAGTTGAATCCGAGGGTAAACGGCTGTTTTACACTGGAGATATCAATCTAAGAGGTTCAAGAATGTTACCAGAAGCGGACTTGGACATGGGTGATATAGATCTACTGATCACTGAGAGTACATATTCTCAAACAAATCAAATGCCACGACAGGAATCAGAGAAAGGACTGATTGAATTTGCAAACGAAGTTATGGATAGAAAAGGAATCCTCTTTATTCCATCATTTTCGGTTGAAAGATCACAGGAAATTGCATGTGTTTTACAAAATGCAAACTTCAAACATCCAGTGATCATGGATGGTATGGCACTAAAGGTAAATGATATCATGTTTCGTTATCCTGAATACTTGAAAAATATTAACATTTTTAGCGATGCAATTAATCACGCATTTTTGATAAGAAACCACGGTGACCGCAAAAAGGCTCTTTCACAACCATGTGTTGTAATTTCTCCTGCCGGAATGCTAGTTGGAGGAAATGCAGTATACTACATGCAAGAGTTAGCCCTTGATGAGAAGAATGGAATTGCGATGGTTTCATACCAAGGGGAAGGTACTCCTGGAAAAAAATTATTAGAAACAGGTATAGTTTCTGCGCGAGGCAAAGATACGAAGGTAAAAGCTACTGTAAAACAATTTCAGTTTTCTGGTCATGCTGATAGGGATTCACTTTTTGATATGATCAAAAACATTAGCGGCAATCCCAAAGTCTTAACCGTTCATGGCGATGATAAATCTTGCATAAAATTTGCAGAAGAGATTCATGAAAAGTTTGGTCTGGATGCATATACGCCCAAACTTGGTGAACAGATATCTGTGTGAAATGCCTGATCTTCATACCAATATCAATATTCATGAAACCATTAACAGCGGACAAGTCTTCTTGTGGGAAAATCACAAAAATGTGTGGTTTGGAATTGATGGATCAGATATAATTCAAGTAAAACATGAACCATTTGAAATTCTGACATTATCAAAAGAGCCGAAGGATTTTTTCAGAAACGATGACAATTATAAAAAAATCCTAAAAAGCATATCACATGACAAAATTGTAAAAAAGGCTGTTAAACACTATCCTGGGCTTCGCATAACTAGGCAGGATCCCTTCCAGTGCTGCATTTCATTTATCATTTCAGCGAATTCAAACATACCCAATATCAAAACTCGGCTCCAAAAATTATGTAGAAAATTTGGTACGCGTGTAAATTTTGATAAGAAAGAATTCTTTGTATTTCCTAAACCACATACTTTAGCAAATGCATCAATAAATGATTTACAAGAATGCGGCCTAGGATATAGGACAAAATATGTCAAGGACACATCATTTTTTGTAGATACGGGTGAAATTGATTTTGATTATCTAAAAAAAGCTGATTACCAAACTGTGAAAGAATCTCTTTTAAAACTACCCGGAATTGGAGACAAGGTTGCAGACTGCATTATGCTGTTTTCTCTTGAAAAACTTGAGGCGTTTCCCTTAGATACATGGATTTTAAAAATTTTACAAAAATATTATTCTGACAAATTTCATATCGAAGAAAAAATAACAAAAAAGAAATATGAGAACATTCATCAACAAATTTTAAATCATTTTGGAATATATTCTGGTTACTCACAACAATTCCTCTTTAAAATGGAAAGAGACCTGAATGAAAAAAAGTGGTTGTGAAACTCTTAATAGAGTAAAAAATTTTTATTTCTTGGGCTCATAGCTCAGCATGGATAGAGTGTTGGACTTCTAATCCAATGGTCAAGGGATCGAAGCCCTTTGGGCCCATCATTATCTTAACAAAATTATTAATGTCTACAAGCTAACCAACATCATGAATGACATTAAACTTGAACTAAACAACAAGATCATAAAGCCCAATTCTGAAATTAAGGGGTCGGTTGCTGTAAACTATCCTGGCAGGTTTGATGGTATTGTAATTAACGCTCAGATTATAGGCTCAAACAAGCTAATAGTTTACAAATCATACAACGAGAAACAAATTTCTCAGAATGTATCACGACTATTCATAAGCAAAGATGATATGCCTAACAACAAAGTTGAGTTTACAGCTGCAATTGAATTTGAGCCTGAACAGTAATTGAACAACATAAGGAAGTAGAAAGTGATCAGTTGTTTGCAAAGTTTTCAGCCTAAAATCTAGCCTGTGATACTACAACCTTTCCTGTCATCCAAGGATGCGGATCACAGTGGTATTCAATGGTTACTGGTATGTTTGGTGGTGCCTCTGTGAATAAGAATTCATATTCTTCTCCTGGTTTGATAACACCTGTAGAACCAAAGTCTCCACTGTAACCATCAGTGTAACGATGGTCTGGTGTTACTGTATGCGCAGTTTCATCTACATTTTTCCATATAACATGATTGTCAATGCTTAATTGCAGATTGACCAGTTTGGGTACATAATTGTCCTGCTGGTCAGCATTTGAAGATCCTAAAATCATCTCAATGATAGTAGATTTTACAGGATGTAAAACATGTTCATCAACGTCTGGTGTTGCAAGCTGTTCTGGTAGCCAATACATTTGGTAGTAACCAATTGATACAGAAGATGCAACCAACACAGCAATTAATCCTATTCCGTATTGATGACCAGAAACCGTACTACTCAATGTTTTGCACTCATTTCTAAAAGTCTTATAAAGCTTCTTTACTGGTAATGAAGGTTTTATGGTTTATTAAGATCAGATGTTCCAAGGTTTAGATCTTTATCCAATTCTGCAACATCTGTTTTAATTTCTGGTACTGACGGTTTGGTAACTTGACCCTCTAATGGTTTTTCACCAGCTGGCTTAGAACCTCCATTTGTTGGCTCCAATGGTTTTTGAGTACTAACTAGAGGCTTGGTAGTAATAACCGGCGGCATTTGTGGTATGTTTTTTGATTGAGCCATTGCATATCGGTAGAGATGGAAGAATCCCGCAAAGGTAATCAGAATCACGCCTGTTATCCATAGGTTAACGTTATTCATACCTGATAGGAATGCATTGTATGCAGCTATATTCAAGAACACTTGGAAGGCAAGCAAAGCAACAAGCATCCAGTTTGTCCATTTTATTGATAGCTTGATTTCTGATACCTTTTTTGGTCCGTTTGCTTTGGCAAGCTTTGCCTTTCTTTCAGCATCTTTTGCAAGATGAATCATCATTAGGGTAAACCCAAAGCTTAGTGGCACAAGTAATATCATTACAAGATAGAGGTTTATCGGGTCAATTACCAGCCTTTCTACTAGTGGAATTGTAGTGTCAGGTGGAATGTAAAAGCCCCAGTATGTTGTTACCAGTATCTGGGAAATTCCCGTAATGCCTATTGCAGTAATCCAAGGACGGTCTTTCCATGAAAACTTTTTGTATCTATCTATAAATGGCGTAAGCAGTAATGAGCCGATAAACAACGCAGGCCATAACACACCAGTAAGAAACTTGTCATACTGTGTTCTCAAAAATGCATAAAGACCAGTAAGATACCACTCTGGAACTGTGATGCCCGGTGGAACAGTTGGCTCGAACTTAAAACCAAGATCAACTGGAAATACACCGCCTGCCAAACACATTGCACCACAAATGGCCATTACCATCGGCACGTCAAACACCAAGAATCGCGGGAAATGAACTGCCATTAATCCGAGCATGACGATGGGCAAGATGAAGACGTGTTGTGTATAGAATCTTAGCACAAAGTCATGGAAGCCCGCACCAAATGCCAGCTCACGAATCATAGGACCTGCAACTGGAATGGAGTTGGTAAGTGATGCCGCAATGCTGATTGCAAGCTCCGCTCTTTCACTAAAGATAATATCATATCCAGTAAAGGCTTCAAGTATTGTAACAGTGCCAAGTATAACACCTGTTACCCACAAAACCTCATTTCTTATTTTGTACCTGCCACTAAAGTACTGGTAGTACATGTGAAGAAGGGCAAGCATAACCATTGCGTTTGAGCCGTGATAATGGAGATTTCTAATATGAAATCCAAACGGTACATCGTTGTTGATAAACGCAACACTGTCCCACGACCTTGTCATGATTGGTTCGTAATAGAACATCAGTAACGCGCCAGTTACACCCAAAGTGATGAACATGATGAACGTAAGCATTCCCAAAAATCCAAATGGACTTACAAATCTTGCTGGGAAAGAAAACTTGATTGCAGTAAAGATGGTTCGGTCTAACTCATCCCAAATCCAATAAATGAACGTGAGTAAACCGTTCCGTCTATCAAGCGAAGCGGCCATATCCTACTACTCCGTTAGTGTTTACGCCCCATATTGGAGGAAGAATGTACATAAATCCATCAGTATCAGCTTCAAAATCAAGTTTGGGAAGTGTGTTTGAAGGAGGTGCTTGCAATGATGCAGGTCCTAGATAAGCAGTACCTGTTTTCACATCATACATACTTCCATGACAGGGGCATTCCCCTCTCATTCGTCCTTCGTCAGGCCAGTATTTCCACAGACACCACAAATGTAAACATATCATACTATATGCCCTAAAGGCAGAAACATCTTTTCTTCCCCCGCCAAATTTTTCCGGCAATCTAATGAATTGCCATTTCCTAAACGCTTCCTCATTTAGAACTTCATCAGCCGTTTCTGGATAAGTGATAACCTCGGCATGATTTATTGGATAAGTGTTAAGATTTGCATGTGTACCATCAGGCAATATTACAGGCACTTTTTCAAGAACTGAAGATGACGGGTTTGGCATAAACTTGCCCCAAGGCACAAACGGTGCAAAAGCCATTGATGTGCCTGCAGCACCTAGAAGCTTAAGAAAGTCTCTCCTGGACATTCCTCCAGATTTTTTTTCCTGCTCCGACATTCAAGCTGACGATATCGTCAAATTGGTTATAAATCTTATTTCAGGATTGTATCACTGTAGAAGTTTTCCTAGTTTTTTTAACGGCTATTGAAATAACTATTGCTGCAATAACAATGGTACTGATAATAATCAATAAGGAGGTTTGTGGCATTTCCTTCTTTTCTTTGGAAATAACAGGAGGCGGTTGAACAAATGTATGATCGACATTGAATGAGAGCGCCTTTATTGCTTCGTTTTCGGCAAGATCTTTGGCTATGATCTTCAGATCATAGATTCCATCATCAATCTTAGTTGTATTATATGAAAAGAAAGTCATATCCTCAAATGATTGGTCGTCTGGAAATAAAACCGAAATAGCCCCACTATCAGCCATATTTTCATCATTTACCTTAAAGTCAATTTGCAATGAATCGGAAACCAGAGTGCCATTTTTTGGTAATTTAACTATGATTTCTGGTGGAATGTTATCTACAGTAAAGGAAAATGTATTTTCAATGTCATTTCCAACAATGTCGCTCGCATGAATTCGTAAATTGTGGAGTCCATCAGTCAGAATTTCGTAGTCCAATGTTTCAGATTCAATCTCCTGTCCATCAAGATAGTATTTTACAAAATTAAGATTCTTTTCAATTATTTCTGGTGAGGTGTCAAATGATTTGTTAATGAATTCGGGAATAACAAATATTATCTCAGGTGGCTTGTCATCAGGCAAAATTGTTGTGAATTTTGCAGCAAGTGAAATAGGCTCTGTTGTTGATTCTCCCCCAAATAGGGTAGAATGAACAAGCAATGTGTATGTTCCAGTCTGGTTGATTGGAGCATACAGTACTGTTGAGGTGTTATCCTTATTTTTTACAGGAAAGAATCCGCCACCCGAACTAAATTCGCTTGTTCCCAGCCAGTCAGTGGTTGGCCATCCCCAAAAGTGGCCAAATACACCAGGCGGAAAATTTGTCTGTACAATTTTTCCCTGAGGATCAACCATAAAGACAGAAAAGTTTGTGTCGTCATTTTCCCATTCCAAATTTATTGTAGCGGCATTTATTGTTCTGTCTTGAATGTCAAAATAATATTGTCTCCAATCGCCAGCCATGTACCTTTTACGTAACCACTACCGTATAAAGACTCTCCACTTGAACCCATAATCACATTTAGTTTATTCTTCTCATCAACTGATGAAAGAACACCAACAGATACTGGCACGTTAATTTCATGATGCTCACCTTCAAAGTTCATGAACCCTTGGTATACACCAGTTTGCATATCAGGAGGTACAGAAAGTACAGCAGATACCTTTGAGGAATTTTTTGGTGGAACTGAAATTTTTTGTGTATTAACAGATACATTGTCCCACAATTTATTTCCAAAATAGCTTGCAGAAAGAGTGTAATCCATTGATGTGGAGTTTTTGTTGGTATTTCCATTCCAGTAAGAATATCTTTCGGGTACAGGGTATATACCCACAACCGGTTCATTATCAAATTTTTCAGATGGATCAGATATACGAACCTCTTGAACTGTTCCCCATGAACCGCCTCTATTTACCAAAGAAAGCTCATCACTTGAAATTTCAGCGTCGTTGTTTTTGTCTTTCCAATCATAAACGTATAATGACGAAATTTTCATGTCGTCAGCATAAACTGTGTCTGTTTGATTCATGAAAGTGTCAAATGGAAAGCGAAGATTCAAGACCATAAGTGAAGCATCGGTTGGAATTATACTAGTTCGATTTGATTGTGATACATCTATTGGCAAATCGGTCAGTTTAACATAATTTGGTCTATATGTTTTTGACTTGTTTAAGATTGGATCCTGTAGCTGTACTTCAGTTATCCCATCCAATTCTGATTTTTCGATCAATTTTAGAATTATTGGATTTATTGTGATATCAAGTGTCTTGTCTGTTGGGTTTTCTATTGTAAATTCAGTGGTGGTATTTTCCCCGGGATGTAATCGTCCGCCAAACCAGCTTGTCATTGGGAAGGTGTTATCGGAAATTCCAAATTTGTCAATTCCGATGGAACTAGAATTAAATGAGTGCAGTGAAGTACCAATCACTTCTTTTATGTTTGAAAATGTAGCGTCATTATGTACGATAAACTTTCCCCCATGCCCATGTACTGTTCTTACAGCATTAAGAGCATTAACCAAGCCTGCACCCTGCGTCATTGGGTCATTTTTGATATCATCTGCGGTAGACATCAGTATATTTCTTATTTTGAACGGATCATATTCTATTTCCTTTTCATTCAAGCTCTCAGCTACAAGTGCTGCACTGCCTGCTACAATGGGAGCAGACATACTAGTTCCCCCAAAAAGTATGAAAGGTTCATTTTCTGAATCCGCAGAAGATTTTGTGACTAACGTTGGAACAAAGCCATATGCCCCAATACTCATCAGATCCGGTTTTGGGTCACCAATTATTCCTGGTCCCCTACTTGAAAAGTCAACAACATGATCAGAATGATCAGTAGTGTTGCCAAATCTTGGCTGGTCTTTGAATAAGCCATATCCAACAAAGTCATTGTTAGTTACGGCACCAACGGACAAACCAAATGATGAGATACCTGGTGCACCAATGGTCCCATAACCATGTCCAGAGTTTCCAGCACTTGACACAATAGTTACGCCTGTGTAATTTTCATGGAGAGATCCTGGCGTTACTAGAGCGTTTAGAAGGAGTGATGATATATCCAAACCTGGAGCATAGCCAGTATTTGGGAAATTGGAAATTCCCCAGCTGTTAGAAATTATATCTGCTCTTGGACCTCCTGTGTATATCCAACTGTTCTCCACATTATCAAATCCGGCAGTCCAGAGCCATGCATAAATTGTGTCACCAAACCACAACGCCTTAACGGGAAGGATCTTTACATCTGGAGCAATGCCCTTTATCGAAAATTTTTTTGTGTTATTATAGATGTCGTACTCCATCTTTCCTTTGGATGCTATTACCGATGCAGAAGATGTTCCATGTGGAAATGGGTCGTTCATAACACCAAAGAACCTACCATCTTTATCCATGGCAGGCAACAAAGTACCGTTAACTGCACCTAGTTTATCATCAATTTTTGCCTTTTTTGAAAAAACTCCATAGATGTCTACAATTTGTGCACCAACAGTTCCCGCCGAATAATCAGCTTGGCGTTCCCAGAAATGCTCCGTCTGTGGTAGATCTGCATCATATAGTAATAACTCGTTTCCGCTGCCGATGGTAATTGGATCTTCGTCGGTAAAGTCAAAGTCATAGTTTTGTTTAGTAGTAGAATCTCCGCTGGCCCTCTTTGTATAGTCCATCCATGAACTTGACATATCTGGCGTAATTGTATCATAAACGCCAGCTTCATTGGGATCAGTTACCAAGACAGGAACTACCTGAAGAAATCCCATGTGTGGCTGATAAATTACTCCTAAATGATAGATCCCACTTTTTGATTCAATATAATCACTTTTACTCTCTCCAATTTTCATATCATGAGATAAAGTGCCGTCAAAAATAGGCGTGTCAAAAGGTAAAAAATCAACATATGGATACAATCCATTGTAGACGGAAATGTTCGTGCCGTTTCCTTTTTGTATAATGTCTAAAAATACACCATCATTTTTTACATATACTGTTGAGGTTACATTCTCTGGAAATTCCTTCGTGTAATTTTTTAATATTCCAAAATTGCTAATTTTTGCAGCAAAAGTTGAATTTGTGATAACAAGTCCCTGCCCGTCTGCGTCTAGCATTACAGGTTTATTGTCTTCATCCCTTAGCAGTGATTCTCTTATGTCAGGATTTGAAAAATCAACGCCGGTATCAACAATTGCAATAGTGATTCCTCTGCCTGTATTATTGTACAGGTCATGAACTTTCATGGACTGTGCAATGTTTCCTAGTTGAGTATGCTTTGAAAGTGCGTTATATGTTGCGTACTTTGAGTGAAAGTCTAAGGGAAAGTCCTCTATTACATGATAGCCACTTGCACTCAGTTTGCTAGCCTGACCCTGATTAAAAACACCCACTGAGAAAAATCCACTGTCAGAATCAACCCCATATACAAGATTTTTTGTTTGGGAATATGCATCATGAAATGAGCCTGATCCAAACACCAAATATCTTTTAACATTATTTTGCGTTTCGCGTATATCTGTAGATATTAGATCAGATTCTAGTTTCAAGTCATGGTCCGTGCT
>JYMV01001964.1_pt1 | contig 13961 bp, 17 predicted proteins | sample 338911 | NCBI WGS metagenome assembly JYMV01 (sample SAMN03354496, study PRJNA234377) | hydrothermal vent metagenome | biome: Deep sea; feature: Hydrothermal plumes at the Eastern Lau Spreading Center, Western Pacific Ocean; material: Seawater | place: Tonga | collected 2009 | depth 2000 m m
AAATGTTAAAAACCATTCTTTTTAGATTAGGATTTTATGTAGCAACTTATCAGCTAGATTAATGAGATTAGGCATTAAAACTGATGATCAATTTCTAGTTAAATTAAATGAAAAAAATGAACAAATTCAGGATGTTTTTACTGATAAAATTAAAAAATTGGCAGAGAAATATTTGGTAGGTGTAATGCTAGGAGATGGAAGTGTAAAAAAACAAGAAACATTTGATGCACAAAAAATAGAACCGTTATTCAAAAATATTGAGGTGGGTTTGGAAGGTTGGACGCTGAGGGGAATATCAAGTACAAACAATGAAGGTCTTAGAAGAAACTTCATAAAACTAGACAGAATAGTGGAAAACTGCCAAATTTCATTGCATTTGTCATTACAATATCATGTGTTACTGTTTTATCAACCAAATTATGAGGTGATGAAAAAACAGAAAGAATTATCTGATTTTATGGATGAAACGAAGAAACATGAAGAAGAACTTACTAAAAAAAGTGATAAAATCATTCTTAAAAAATTAAAGGAGGAAGGTTATAAGGACCTTGATCCAGAAAGCCTTTTTGAAATTTTTTATAGTGATGATAAAATCAAAGAAAAGATTATGGATGAAATCAAAACAGAAACTAGTGGAAATCTAGATGATATTAATCAGCATAAAAATAAATTATTAAAAAATTTAGATGATTTACTTTTAGAAATATATCAAATTGAACCAATTCTTATTGATGAAACTAGACTTGTATCAGGTGAAGAGGGATGTGTTTGTAATATAGACATTGAAGAAATTAAAAATAACCAAAAAACTGGTTCGTTTGATTCGAATAATATTACAGATAGCATAAAAGAAAAAATTCAAACAGTAATTAATCAAGTTTTTAGTGCAGTACAGAATGCTAATTAAATTTGGTAAAAATATATGGTGTATCAATGGGTTGATCAACTGTCCAATAAGTTGGCAGTGTAACAGTATTGATCACTTCAAGATTGAAATTATCTATCAATAACCCCCAACCCCATTTTGAATTATCTGTTACATATTTTCTTGTGGCATGGCTTCCAGCTAATACAATAAGAGAATTTTTTTTCATGTCAGGCATTGATTGTATTTGATTAAGCACACTGTTTGATAGCATTTCACCTATCTCTGGAAGCCCAGAAATAAAAAATGCTGGTTTAGACAAATTTAATTCTGAATAATCAAACTGTGTTGCATCACCAACTATAGTGTCATAATATACACTAGTACCTGATGAAATTGTCTTTTGTAGTGATACAAGATTTTCATCAATTTCAATTCCATGAGAAACAATGCCTGTTATTTTAGCACAATACGCAATTCTGCCGTCACCCGAACCAATGTCAATAACTTCATTAACGCCAAGATTTTTTGTATGTAACGCTAGTGCGTAGGCAGAAAGTATCCATATAGGATAAAATGGTGCATAACTTGTGTCATGTTTGATGCTATCAAGCCAGTAATATGGGATGTCAAGAATTTCCAATTCATACGTGCTTGAATAGATTGAATTATTTTTTACAAACTTGTGAAGCATGCTTAAATCATTTTTATCAATTGGTAATTTTTCTGATGATGAGATGGGTATAACTTCTTGAATATGACTTCCGCCCTTATTGTTACGGGTAAATTCATTTTTTAGTTCAACTATAGTCTTTGAGAATAGTTCATTCACATTATACCGATATGATTTCCATTTTTGAACCTATTAAATTGATTATTTACTACTATGCTATAGCTAGAAATAACCAAATATACACAAAAAATAGGAAATCTCATGAGCGTTACATATGACGATGTTGTAAATGCACAAAAAGCTCAGGGTGATGTGATAAGAAAAACATCCCTGGTTTTTTCTGACACATTTTCTCAATTGACTGGTTCAAAGGTTTACCTGAAAAATGAGTTTGAGCAAAAAACTGGATCATTCAAACTACGTGGTGCATATTATAAAATTAAAAATTTGGCTGAAGATGAAAAAAGTAAAGGTGTTGTTGCAGCTTCGGCGGGTAATCATGCACAGGGAGTTGCACTTGCATCTGCAATGGAAAAAATTAACTGTACAATTGTAATGCCAAGAAATGCATCACCTGCAAAGGTTGCAGCAACTAAAGAGTATGGTGCTGAAGTTGTTTTAGAAGGAAAAAATTATGATGAATCATGGATAAAGGCACAAGAGATTGCTAAAACATCTGGTGCGCAGATTATACATGCATTTGATGACCCACAAATTATTGCAGCACAAGGTGTAATTGGTTTAGAAATAATGGAACAACTTCCTAACGTTGATGAGATTTATGTCCCTATAGGAGGAGGTGGATTAGCAGCAGGCATATTAATTGCAGTTAAGACAAAAAATCCAAATGTAAAGATCATAGGCGTAGAGTCAAAATCATTTCCTTCTATGAAAAATTCATTGGATTCTGGTAAGCTGGAAACTGTTGATGGTGGATTTACTGTTGCAGATGGCATGTCAGTGAGAACACCTGGAAAACAAACATTTGAAATTATCAGAGATATGATTGACAAAATAGTACTTGTTGACGATGAAGAAATCATCAAAACCATATTTCTTTTAATGGAAAGATCAAAGGTTGTAGTTGAACCAGCTGGTGCTGCTGGACTTGCATATTTAGTAAGCAAAAAACCATCACCTGGAAAAAATGTGGTTCCAATCTTATGTGGTGGTAATGTTGATATGTATTTACTTGGTCAAATAGTCTCAAAGGGTTTAGCAGCTATGGGTAGAATGATGAAAATTTTTATCCTGTTGAAGGATAAACCAGGTGCATTAAAAGAAGTTGTTGACGAACTTGCATCGCTTAGCGCAAATATTGTAGAGGTAGTTCATGACAGATTAAGCTCAGATGTACATGCTGGAACAACCGGTGTAACACTAAGCTTGGAAACAGAAAACCAGAAGCATACAGATCAACTAATACAACACTTGAAGGATAAACACATAGATTTCAAAGTACTTACTTGAACTTTTTCTTGACAAACTTTTTCAAACCCATTTTTTTTAACTCCTGAGATTCTTTCAGGACTGATTTATGCTGCTTGTCCTTATGAGATTTGAGCATTTTTCTTACCTTGTCAGACTCATTACCAAGTATTTTTAGGGCATAAATTCCAGCATTTAGCGCCTTATTCACACCAACAGTTACTACTGGAGACCCAGATGGCATTTCTGAGATTGATAACAACGAATCAAGTCCACCAAATGCAGAAAACTTGTGTTCTTTAGATTTTTTTTGTTGTTTATCATTGTAAACCATGATTGGGACTCCTATTACTGGTACAAGAGTATGTGATGCAATCATTCCTGGAAGGTGTGCCGCACCACCAGCACCAGCTATAATTACTTTAAACCCATTTTTTTCTGCATGTTTTGCATATTCATCCAATCTTGTGGGAGTTCTATGTGCAGAGATTATCTGATCCTCATGAGGAATATTAAATTCGTCAAGAATTTCAGCGGCAGCATGCATTATTCTGCTATCAGAACTGGATCCCATTATGATTCCGACAAGAGGCTTTTTCATACTATTCGTAGACCTGAGATGTTTTTAATGTAACGAACACTGATTTTTATCTAGTTTATCTGTAAGATAATTGTGAAAAAAAGACTTGGGATTATAGGAGGAGGTCAGCTTGGCATGATGATAACAGAGGCTGCCCAAAATCTGAATGATGAGATATCAGAAATCACCGTGCTTGACCCAACAGAGAACTGTCCGGCTGCACAGGCTGGCGCAAAACAAATTATTGGCGACTTTAAGGATAAAGATGCGATTGTAAAACTTGCCGAACAGTCAGATATCATCACATATGAGATTGAATCTGGTAATACAGACGTTCTAAGTAAGCTAAAGGCAGTGATTGAACCATCACCATCAACACTTAGCATTATACAAGACAAGCTTTCACAAAAGAAGTTTCTTTCAAAAAATGGACTGCCAGTTTCACAATTTTACGAAATTGTATCCCTAGATGACCTACACGAAAAAATCAATGAACTTAGTCTACCAGTTCTACTAAAAGCAAGACGTGATGCCTACGATGGTAGGGGAAATTTCAAGATTACTTCACCAGATGAGGTTGAAAAGGCATACCGACATTTTGACGGGAAAAGTCTGATGGTTGAAAAGTTTGTCAACTTTAAGATGGAAGTTTCTGTGATAGCAGTTAGAAACACAAAGGGCGAAATTGCCACATATCCCATGGTAGAAAACATTCATGAAGACAATATTTTGAAGATTACAATTGCTCCTGCACGCGTATCCGACGATGTGATAAGGAATGCAGGCGAGATGGCAAAAAAGATAATGCAAGTATTGAATGGTGCTGGCGTTTTTGGAATTGAGATGTTTATTGATCAAAATAATAAGATTCTCATCAATGAGATAGCACCTAGGGTGCATAATTCTGGTCATCATACGTTACAGTCATGCAAGACATCACAGTTTGAACAGCATCTTCGTGCAATACTTGGATTGGATCTTGGAAGCACTGATTTGGTTCATAAAACTGTCATGTATAATATTTTAGGCCCTGATGGATTTGAAGGAAAGTACAAGCCAGTTCAGTTAGAAAAGGACGGTGTCTATCTGAAGATGTACGGAAAGAATGTCTCAAAGCCACAGCGTAAGCTTGGCCACTTTAACGTTGTAGACATAAATGATTCGAAAAATACGTCCGAGTTGCTCGGAATAGCTGATGAGATAAAAAATATTGTCTCAATCGTATCTCTAGATTAGTTTATTAATTCTGTAATTTCCAGCTTTGTATGGCAAAAGCAGTAGCGATAGTAATCACTGGTATTGCAATTGCGTTGTTAGTAATTTATGGTGCAGACGCAGCTGTTGGGCTGGATAATCCTGACAAGCAAGGTTTTCTAGATATGGATCACAAGACAAGAGGGCTTGGTCTTGGCGGTCCTGCAATGGTTTTACCGTTAATTGCATATTTTATTTCACGAAATGATTCATCTAAAGGACTTGGTGGAATGATAATCATATCAGGCATTCTAATCATAATTGGCGCTGTAACAGTGATTGGCATGGCTGATCTTTCTCAAGCAGAAGAAACAGCTAGAAACCCACTCATGGAGACTGCTCCGTTACTTGTAGTTGGTGGAATTCAAATGGGTCTTGGTGTATTAAAAATAAAAAAATCCTAGACATGCCAGTTTGTGAAAAATGCAAAAACAAAGTTCCTAAAGTGTATAATTGTGAGCATACGAATAATCAGGATTATTGTTCAGATTGCTATACAGAACTACATTACTATCTTACTTAACAATAAAAAGAGTATTAGATAACATACTTTTAATCTCATTTATTATTTACATTTTTTATGCAGGCTATGATATTGGCTGGTGGACGTGGTGTAAGATTACGCCCAATTACAGATTCAATTCCAAAATCACTAATTCCAATTAATAATAAGCCATTAATTGAGTGGTCAATAAAATATCTCAAAAAGTTTGGAATTGATGAAATAATTATTTGTAGTGGTTATAGGTCAAAACAAATTGAAAATTTTCTTAAAAAGAAAAAAAATTTTAATTGTAAAATTATCCATTCTATTGAAAAAAGACCGTTAGGTACTGCGGGTGCAATTAAACATGCAATGAAAAATATTTCTAACAAGTCGTTTATTGTGATAAACGGAGATGTTATAACAAACATTAATTTAAAAAAAATCCTACATAAACCAAATACTATTGCTTCAAACGAATTAAAAACAAAATTTGGTACAATGAAAATTAAAAATAATAAAATTTTAAATTTTAATGAAAAAAATGATGTGAAAAATATATGGATGAACCCAGGAATTTATCATCTAAGTTCTGAAATCATAAGTATGTTGCCTAAGAAGGGAAGTTTAGAAAGTATGGTGTTTCCTAAACTTGTTAAAAAGAAATCTCTTCATACTGTAAAATTTAAAAATATACTTTGGCATTCAATTGATTCACATAAAGATGTTGAAATTTGTTCAAAAGAAATGAAATCAAAAAAACATTCTAAATTTTTTAAGTATTGATTAGTATGAGACTATCATATAGTTTAGGCTCGCTTTTAACGATTAGTCAGATTATAGAGTGTTCAAAAAAATTAAATAAATTCAAACCCGATACATTATGGATTCCTGAAACGTGGGGGATGGAAAACTTTTCAATGCTCAGTTTAGCTTGTATGGAAAACAAATTTTCAAAAATCGGTTCATCTATTATTAATATCTACTCTAGAAGCCCTAGCTTGATCGCTATGGGAGCTGCAACTGTTGATACAATTTCAAACAAGCGCTTAGTTTTGGGATTGGGAACAAGCACTAAACCACTGATTGAAGATTTTCACGGTGATAAATTTGAAAAACCGGTTAAACGAATGAAAGAGTATGTGGAGATTATACGATTGATTCTTACTGGTAAGCAAATAAATTATTCTGGAGAAATTTTTTCGCTGAAAAATTTTTCATTACTTATTAAACCACCTAGAAACACAATCCCAATTTATCTTGCCGCAGTTAATCAGAAAATGGTAGAACTTGCGTGGGAAATTGCTGATGGTGTAATTTTCTATCTTAGGCCAAAAAATGAGATTAAGTCAACACTTGCAAAGATGGAAAATAAAAAGAAAATTGATACTACTCTCCAGATCATTACGTGTATTCATAAAGATCCTGAAAAAGCCATTATTCGTGCAAAAAAGACAATAGCATTTTACGTCTCTGTAGGAAAAATTTATCGGGAATTTCTAGCCCTAAATGGATTTAAAAATGAAACAAAAAACATCTTTGAGGAATATAAAAAAACTGGTTTAGAAAACAACCATGAATTGGTACCTGAATCAATGATAAACGAATTATGTATTTCTGGAACACCAGATGAATGCAAAAAACAATTAAAGCAATTCCGTGAAACAGGAATAAATTTACCAATTATACAATTTAATCCGACAGATAACGTACAAGATTCATTTGATTTGATTACTTCAACATTTTCGGAGGAATCTAATTGAATAAGGTAGCAGTAGTAGGGTATGGTAATACTCAGTTCACAAAAAACGAATTGCCGATTGAAACATTATTGCTAGAATCTACAAAGCAATTATTTGATACTACAAAAAATTTATCACAAGATCTTATTGACGGTGTTATAGTTTCAACTAATGATAATTCTAAATATCTTGGAGCTATTTTATCTGAATTAGCTGGCATCAAACCAAAAATTTCTCATACAGTTGAGCATCTATGTAGTTCTGGAACTAACAGGATTGGCTGATACTGTTTTAATCACAGGTGCGGATAATGTTGATAACCCTGGACAAGTTTTAGAATGGGATAAATCTAGAGGTGAATTCAACCATCCAATTTACTGGGCATCAATGTTTACAAAAGCACACAAAAGACAATTTAACACAACCGATGAAGAGCTAGCAATAGTATCTGCTAAAAATCACAAGCAAGCAATAGATAATCCAAATGCATATTCACATAAACCATATACAATTTCTGAGATTATGAATTCAAAGAACGTTACAGATGATTTACGAATTTTAGATTGTTCTTATTCATGTTCTGGTAGTTCATCAATTCTTTTAACATCTGAGGAAACTGCAAAAAAATTTACAGATGAGCCAATTTGGATATCTGGTATAGGTCAAAAAACTAATTCTGCAAGTTTTACAAAAAATGAGTTAACAACATTATCCAGCAGTGTAATAGCTTCAAATGATGCATATAAAATGGCTAAAACAACTCCTCAAGAAATTGATACTGCTGAAATTCATGATGCATTTTCAGTTTGCGAATTAATGGCTGTAGAAGATCTTAGTTTAACGGAAAAAAATACAGGTGCGTCTTATGTTAGAAATTTATTCAATACTGAAGATAGAAAAATAAATCCGAGGGGCGGTTTGATTGGTGCTGGTCATCCTTTAGGTGCTACTGGTGTTGCACAGATTATAGAAATTACGCAACAATTACAAAATAGGGCTGGTAAAAGACAAATATCAAACCCAAAAAAGGGTCTAATTCATAACATGTCAGCAGCAGCCACATCTAGCACGGTTTTGATTTTAGAATCATGAATAAATTTGATATTGAATTAAAAAAGGGAAATTTTGTCACAAGCGAATGCAAATATTGTGCAAAGATAGTCTGGCCACCAAGTAATTATTGTGATAATTGTTTTAACGATGTTACTTGGAGAAAAGTTTCATTATATGGAAAAATAATTGAATGGTCCAAAAAAGGAAATGATGTTTTTTGTATTTCAGAGTTTGAAAACACAATACGAATTATTGGAAAATTAGACATCAAAAATAAAACTTTAGGATCTGGTAAACTAGTGAAATTATCAAAATGTTCAGTCAATGGCAAATGCAAATTTTTCTTCACATTAATGGAATGATATGTAAATTATTTTTTATTTGACGATCGATCTAGGTGATTATTTCTAATATGTAATGCTAATTTTAATGGATTACTTCTAAATTTCTCACCACAAAATGTACAATAAAAATTATCATCCCAAGACATAATGGAAGAATTTCATTAACATACATAATTATCTGTTTTTATAATGTTATTGAAAATTTACATTATAGTTGATAATATAATTACCAGCTATTCTATATTGCTAAAAAAATAAGATTATCATGTCATTTTTAATTAAAAATAAAACAGATGTGATTGAAACATTGAAACTAAATAATTTAAGAAAACTGAAAAAAAATAATCAAAAAATTGCAAAAACTAGAAGGCAGCGTGGTTATCAATGGGAAAATACACTTGTTAAAAGATTTAATTCTGTTAAAAATTGGAAAGCGTTCAGATTAGGTTCTCCCAGTGTTGCATTACCTGATGTACTAGTTGTCAGTGATGAATTCTTGACAATCTTTACTATTGAAGCAAAATCTGGTACAGGAACCACATTATACGTACCATATGATCAAATTGAAAGATGCCAGAATTGGACAAATAATTTTCGGCTGTATAAAACAAGAAAAGTTATCTTGGCTTTCAAATTTCTATCAAAAAAGAGGATTGGTGTTGGTAAATATGAAAGAAGAAAATTACGTGAATTTTACAAAATATGGGATAATAATGAAAAGGCCGTAGATTGCGTATGCACTTATGATGGAGATGTTTATGCCTTAAAAAATGGTACCAGGAAAAAATTGCATCTGGAGAATCTTCATCCCCCATTTAAGACAAGATATCAAATAATTACTTAACACAAACATTGGAATCATTTTTTAATTACGAGTCTACAAAATATTCTATGAATTTTAAAAAATATCTAAAAAATATCGAGAAAAAATTTGTTGAGCAAAAACCAACAAGAAAAATCAAGCCTGATACTAAAATTACTGAAGAAAAAATCAAGCATGAAGAAAAGAAAATTCTAAGTTTTGTTAATTCGGATAAAGATCCATATGATTATCTAAAAAGATACATTAAAGAAACAAAATACAAAGATTGGTTTAACCGTAATTACCCTAATCATACAATATATGATGCTGTTGGATTATCTGCAACAGATTATATTAAAATGAAAAGAAAATTGACCCCTGAGCCAAAACAAACCATTGATACAGAACAATCTCCAAAATTAAATAAACCCGAACATGAACAAAACATAAATCTGAAGTCAGATGAAGAACCAAATAATCCTTTTAATGATTTCATTGATGAACGTGAATTAATCAGTCATAATGCATTTGGAGATAAAGAAATGAAAATCAAAATATTAGAAATTTCAGATGAGGTAGGACAAACACCATGGAAATTTGGTGATCGAGTTAAAATAAATAAAATCCTAATCACGATTAAACATCTAAAAGATCAACAGATTGAAGAAAGTGAATTTGACATAGAAGCAATTGAAAGTGAACTTATAGAAAAAAGACATTATACATCAACAAATAGATGGGTCCCTACAAAAGAAATAAAAAATGGGTACCTAATAAATTCTAGACACACATCAATGATTAGTGATGCTGCATCTTTAGATTATATAATATTTTAAACTAAATAACTATAATAATTTTTTATAAATTTGTTATGTATCAAGAAAAGTATAAGAAGCCTAAAAAAAAATGTTATCATGCTAACACATGAAATTCAAGTGAATGAAACAAAATATAGTATTGTCATTACAGATCAAATTGTTAATCAAGTTAATAATTTAAAATCACTTTATAATACTGCATATGAAGATCCTGAAAGTTTCGAACAGGTTAGTGCTCAAATTTCAAGTGCTATTCAGGAGATTACAAGTTCGGTTACCCCCGAAGCAAATGATAATCATTTAGATGGTTTAATACAAGAAATAATAAAAATTGCTGACAATCAAGCTGCAGAGGTTGAAAAACAATCTAAAGAAAAAATAAAGAAAAAAGCAAGTAAAAAAGCAAAGAAATCTTAGCGTTTTAATTATATTTAACATGAAATACTATTAATTATGAATACACATTGTGAATGTGGAATTTGTGGGCATTTTAGTGAAAATGAATGTATTAAGAATGAGTGTAAATGTTGTAGTAACTTTCATCTAAGATCTGGTACTACATCAAATGAAAAATAAAACAATTTTAGGGAAAACTATAGTTTGTTTAAGATAGTTTGAAATTTCTCAATGAGTTTTCTGTCATTTAATGATTGAATGATAACCAGTCTTATGTTTTTTAATCGGTTTGGATCATTCGAATAAGTTTTAGACAACAAATTAATTTCCCTAACAAAATCATAATTTTCAATGTAATATGAGGATAATTTATGGAGTGTAACTAAATTATCAGATTGATATTTTTTTTCACTTAATTTATTTTTAATAACTTGCAAAAATCCTTTAATTTTAGAAAATTCTTGATTAATAGTTTGAAGATCTTCTGGCTTGTCATTTAATTCAGATAAAATTTGGTATGAATCGAGAATTTGTTGTAAAATCCCTTTTAGATATTCATGAAAACTATTCAAAACAATTTTTGTTACATATAATCATTCAAAAAGTTTGGGAAAGTTGAATTTATTCACAAACAATTTCTATCATTCTATATTTAAATTAGTCACGTTTTACAAATGTTATAATGCAAAATCAGGCAAATCTAAAATGTATTATTCCTAAATGTGGAAAAGAGTATCCAATTTCTTCTACCAAAATAAAATGTGAGTGTGGGAATTTATTAGATGTTAATTATAAATATAATTTATCAACTAATCTTAAAGAAATTTTTTATGAACGAAGGAATCCGCAGGGAAGTATATTTAATGAAAGCGGTGTTTGGAGGTTTCGTGAACTTTTAAATTTTTGTGAGATTGATGTCGAAGATCTTGAGCAGTGCTCAAAAAATTTAGTGTCACTTGATGGAGCAGAGGGGCGACAATCAAAACCATATCATATGTCAAAAGTTGCAAATTTTATAGGAATTAAAAATGAAGGATTAATGTTACAGCCAGAGGGTTATAACCCAAGTGGTTCCTTTAAAGATAATGGCATGTCTACTGCTGTAACACATGGAAAAATGATTGGTGCAAAAAAAATAATTTGTGCGTCTACTGGCAATACTTCAGCTTCAGCTGGAATGTATGCGGCAAATGAAAATATGGAATGTGATGTTTATATTCCAGATGGAGAAATTTCACCAGGTAAGCTTAGTCAAGCATATCAATTTGGTACACAATTAATAAAAATCAAAGGAAATTTTGATGATGCATTTTTACGATCGTTAGAAGCTGCTGATGAACCAGGAAGTTATACTGTAAATTCTATTAATCCATTTAGAATTGAAGGCCAAAAAACTATTTTGTATCGTGTGTTAGAATTCTTAAATTGGGAAGTCCCAGACTGGATAGTTTATCCAGGTGGTGCACTTGGTAATACGTCAAGTTGTGGCAAAGCCATCATGGAACTTTATCAGTGGGGCTGGATTAAAAAAATTCCACGAATTGCTGTTGTAAATGCTACTGGTGCAAATACGTTGGATGTTTTGTATAATGGAAAATTTGAAGGAGTCGAATTAAGATGGAATAAAGGAAATCCAGATATTGAATTGATTGAACGATATTATTCTAAAATGCAAAAAGATGGAACGCGACCAAAAACAAAAGCTACTGCAATACAAATAGGCAAGCCTGTTAACCTTCTGAAAGGATTAAGAGCATTAGAATTTACAAATGGAGTTGTCTTGTCTGTAGAAGATAAAGAAATGCTGGATGGTATGTCTGTTGTTGGATTGAATGGGTTTGATTGTGAGATGGCATCAGGTGCTGTTCCAGCAGGTATCAAAAAATTACTAGACGAAGATATAATAAAAAATGATGATAAAATTGCTGGTATTTTAACTGGAAGACAAAAAGAACCATTACTGCCTATAGACTATCATAATGATGGATCAAATAGATTTGCACGACCACCAAAGGCGTGACTATGAATTTAGTCTAACCTTTCAAATGTGAAAACTTAAAAGATCCTTTCATTATTTGAAATGAATAAGATATGTGGTGTTTCTAAAGTAAATGGGCTATTTTTTGCAGGTCTTGAAATTTAAGGTGTTAAATTGCAATTAGAATATGAAATTGCAGCACTAATTGCAATGATAGGTCTTTCTGGATATTTCAGTGGTCTAGAAGTTGCTTTAGTTAGTATTAGACTCTCAAAAATTGAGCAGATGGTAAAGGACAAAGTAAGAGGTGCAGTATCACTTCATAAACTAAAATCTAACCCAAGCCGAATGATGTCCAGTGTTAATTTAGGAAATAATTTGGCCAGTATAGCGGCAACTGCTTTAGCAACTGATCTTTCATTAAAATTATTTGGAGATGATGGATTAGCAATCGCAATAGGGATTATGACATTTTTAATTCTAATATTTGGTGAAATTACTCCAAAAACATATTGTAATGCAAATGCAGCAAAAGTTGCAGTCAAAAACAGTAGAATTTTACTGATTTTTAGCTATGCATTATTTCCAATTGTATGGATTTTTGAAATAATTACGAAAGGAATGATAAAACTAACGGGTAGTAGTGATATGCCCCCTGGACTAACAGAGGATGAAATTAAAGAAATTGTTAAGCAAGGCTATAAGGACAAAGCTATAGAAAAACAAGAAAGTGAACTAGTTCACGGTGCATTGAATTTTGACGACATAGTAATCAGATCAGTTATGACACCTAGAACAAAAATGTTTAAACTTAATTCAAAAATGATGCTTTTTGAAGCGTTACCAGAAATTAATAAAAGTGGTTTTTCAAGAATACCAGTTTTTGCTGAAAATACAGATCAAATAGTAGGAATAATTCATGTCAGAGATGTATTAAAAAAGCTAGAAGGTGATGAAAAAATTATTTCACTAGAACAAATTATGCGAGAACCAGTATTTGTATCACAAGAAAAACGAGTAAGTGATTTATTAAAAGAAATGCAGGGTAGAAGAACCCATATGGCAATTGTATTAGATGAATTTGGTGGAGTGGAAGGGTGTGTAACATTAGAGGACCTTTTGGAAGAAATTGTGGGTGAAATTCAGGATGAAACAGACACTGAGAAACCCAGTTTTCAAAGAGATGGGCAAAATGCAATTGTTACTGACGGTGATATAGAGATTGATACAATTAATGATATTTTCAAATCAAACATCCCGCCTGGAGACGATTATTCAACATTAAATGGATTATTGCACGAAAAATTACATGATATGCCCAAAGAAGATGATAAAATTGAGATTGGTTCATTAAGAATTATTATAGAAAAAGTTTCAAAAAATAAGCCTGAAAAAATTAGGATTGAAAAGGTATAAATCTAATTTTTTTTAGCAAAATGTTCTTCAAGTATTCTTTTCTTTTCGCTCATGTGGAATAATTGATCTGTTTGCATAAAAGCATCAGTATATTTACGCTGAAATAACATAGCTTGTAGCAACATATG
>JYMV01050761.1_pt1 | contig 13960 bp, 12 predicted proteins | sample 338911 | NCBI WGS metagenome assembly JYMV01 (sample SAMN03354496, study PRJNA234377) | hydrothermal vent metagenome | biome: Deep sea; feature: Hydrothermal plumes at the Eastern Lau Spreading Center, Western Pacific Ocean; material: Seawater | place: Tonga | collected 2009 | depth 2000 m m
TTGAAGATGAAGTTAAATTTGGCAAGAATACCGCTGCGTCCCAAACAAGCAATTTGATTGATATGAATAATTCATTTATTCCTGAAGTTTCTTGTAAAAAAATTACATTTCCTAATAAGGGAACTATCTTTAATTCTGCTGTTTTCCCAAGTAATTTTACTTTCGATGTTAGTTTCAGCTTTAGCCTTCCAAATGACCCAAATCTCAAATTCCATAATCTTATTATTGAAAATGGTGTGTCTGTAGAATTGGGTGCTAATTTGGCTGCTACTAATTTATTAGGAGATTTGGATATTCGTTCTGGTGGTTCTTTCTCAACATCTTTAGCCAATTATACCTTAGATGTTATTGATGATATTATTAATGCCGGCACGCTCACATTAAGCGGAGTAACATCAGCAAACAACCTTAATAATACCAGTTCACTTACCCAATCAGCAACCATTACCCTGGCAGGCAACTATTCAAACTCCTTAACTCATAATGCTTCAGCAAACATGGATATTGCGGGCAACTTTACCAATACAGGTACCTATACCTCAACGGGCAGCAACATCAACTTGGAAGGAAACTGGAACAATTCTGGCACATACACCTATAATGCTGGTGATATTGTTTCATTTGACGGGTCATCTAATAGCACGATTACCGGAACTACTGATTGGTATGTTTTAAATGCTAATAACTCGGGGGGTGTTACTGTTAGCAGTGGCAATCAAAATATATACTTCGCTCTGGATATTGACCAAGGTGCATTTGATGCCAATAGCAACACGGTAACACTTATCTCCGATGCAAGTGGAACAGCAGTTTTATCTGATATTGGTACTGGCTCCTACTCGGGAAACCTTACTGTACAAAGATTTGTAAATGAAGGCAATGGTTGGTATTTATTGGCCTCACCCCTAACTGGAGCAGATCTTGAGGACTGGAATGGCGAATCAGATATGACAGGTTTTACAGGAACGGAACTTCCTTCCTATTCATTTAAGTCTGTACAATATTATGATGAAACAGTATTAGATGTTAAGGATTCCGGATATGTGGTACCAGGTAATACAAGTGATATAATTGTTAACGGAAGAGGTTATTGGATGTACATTGCAGATGACAGCAAAGGGTTGATGCCCTTAACTTTTAGCTCTTCAGGAACTGCAGCAGAGGATGGATGGCATTGTATTGGCAATCCCTATGCATCCACTGTGAACTGGGATAATGTAACAAAGACCAATGTAAATGGAAATTCTTGTTACGCTTTAAATACTGCTGGAGGTTATACAACTTATTCGGGATCTGGCGGAGACCTGATTGCAAGTGGTGAAGCGGTCTGGGTGCAGGTCAATGCTACCGGTAGCGTTACCTTTGACGAAAATGATAAATCTGGTGGTGCAGATCCTTATAACAATAAGATGCAACAGGGAGGTGAATTTGACCCTCAATTAAAGCTTCTTCTTACAACAAACAGCTACACAGATGTAGCACATATCAGGTTCCACGATAGTGCTTCTACAGGGTTTGAGCCTAAATATGACGCATATAAACTGAACGATCTGTATGGTACGCTGACAAACATCTCCATGCTTGCCGATACTACCAATGTAGCTGTAAATACGCTCCCTTCTAATGTTAGCTTAGCAACTATTCCTATTCGAACATATAAAGTATACCCAATGAGCGCCATTGATACTTGTTTGTTGGAAATACTGGGAGGAAGCGAGCTGGCAAGCAATAATAAATGTGTCTTTTTTGAAGATATTCTAACCGGAGATTATTTCAAAATAGTCTCAGATACGACATATACATTTACTCTAGCTGATACGACTGATGTTCCCAGGTTTTTTATCCATGTAAGCACCCCATTATCTATTACTTCTTCTGATGAAACTTGCTATGGAATTAATGATGGAAGTATCATAGCACTAGGAAATGGTCCAGGACCATTTGATTATGTTTGGGAAGATGCAAACGGAGATATCATACAGGAATCATACAACCTGATTGGAGCTGATACATTAACCAATATTGGTGCTGGAAGCTATACTGTTACAGTAAGCAATAATTCACTTTGTGGTGAAGTTTCCAGGGTTATTGATATTTCCTCACTTGAAGAGATAACCTTATCTGTATTAGCAACAGATTTATTGTGTAATGGAGATGTTAATGGTGATGCTACCGTAACTGCTAATGGGGGTATAGCTCCTTTTACGTATTTGTGGGATTCAAGTGCAGGAGGCCAAATAACAGCTGCTGCTACAGGACTAGCAGCAGGCACCTATTCAGTATCCGTTACAGATGCAAACAGTTGTGTTGAATCACAGCAGGTTACTCTGTATGAGCCCAACCTAATGGTTTCAAGTTTTGCGGCTGGATCAGATACAACTTATTTATCTAGTGGTGGAGTTGTTAATTTCAATAATACCTCAACAGGAGCCTCATCCTATTACTGGGAGTTTGGTGATGGTGGCAGTTCTACAGACATTTCTCCCTGGAATATGTATTCTACAAGTGGCAATTACTCAGTGATGCTTGTTGCATTTGATGGAAACAGCTGCTATGATACAAGTTATTATGAAGTTAATATTCTTGATGAACCAGTTTCAGTGAATGATTTTGCACAACTTAATAGTAACATTAGAGTTTCACAAGATGAATATGGAGCAATTGTTGATTTTGAATTCCTGAAGGCAACTCCGGTAATGATTTCACTTTTTACAACCCTTGGTCAAAAGGCCATTCACAACAAATCATTGACAGTTAGTGTTGATAGGGTACGAATTGATTTGGCAAACGAATCCAGTGGAATCTATTTCATAAAGATCAGTACTCCAACAGGGACAGTAACCAAAAGAATATATTTCTAATAGGGCAAATATTTTTCTGGTTTATCCAATAACATAGAAATCAGTAATCTGAATAATAATATCATGTCAAAAATATAACTATTTTTGCCAAGATTTATGATCAGAGAAGAGGATAAATGAAAAGATTTCTTTTTACGTCTATTATCATTGTTGTATTAATCAACATAATTCCAAAATCTTCCAAGGCTGCAGGAGGACCTCCTTCTCCTCCAGGTGGTGGTGGTGGACCTCCTTGTGGATCACCATGGGGCTGCGTACCTATTGATGGCGGGATCGGATTCTTGCTTGCTGCCGGGATTGCATATGGTGGGAAAAAAGCATACAAGACATTTAAAGAAGACAAATAGAATAGACTCTCTCATTTACCTGGCATTTATCGTCTCGCATGGATATATCTTTTAGAAATCCTCTATTTGTTTTTTTAATTAAAGCTTTGCTTCTTTATCTTGCCTGGACGGCCTTTTATGAGCTTTGGTTACATCCGAATAAAGAAATAGAATTGCTAGTAGTTTCAAATATTTCCTGGATTGCAAATGGAATTATCGAATTACTGGGATTTGAACTTATAGTGCCTGAGGTCCTTTATAAATATGAAAAAACTGTTGGGATTGATGGTACTCATGGCTTATTTGTTTCTGATTCTTGTTCAGGTATAACATTAATGGCTCTTTTTACTGGATTTATTATTGCATACCCCGGAAAACTACTAAGGAAGCTTATCTTCATCCCCATTGGAATCTTTACAATCCATATCATTAATATATTGAGAATTGTTGGACTTTGCATTGTGCTAAAGCATTCTCCAGAATCTTTCGATTTCAATCATCATTACACTTTTACACTTGTGGTTTATGCTTACATATTTTTGCTCTGGGTAATATGGACAAACAAATATGCAAGCAATCCCCAAACAGCAGAATAATGAGGATGCTGAACTTTGATAGTGTAAAGATTTCAAAACTAATTGTCTTTATTGGTATAATAATGGCTGCAGGTTTCCTGAGGCTTTATTTGTTTGAAAACATCAACCATCAGCTTGCTTATATGTATTATGAAAATGATATTTCATATGTAACAGAAGGACTTTCTTTTATCGATAACTATTCTTATGATACCCTTATGGATGTCAAATGGGTTCTTACAATTTTCTTTACAATTGCCTATCTAAGTCTAACACTAGGGATTATTAATATCCTGTTCAGCAACAGACAGTTTATGCATATTACCCTCTTTATATTTGGCTTAATTATATTTGTATCCTTTATTCTTTATTCTGCATTTGGATTTGTCAACGAATCAGCTTTGGGATACAGGTTTGCAAGGTTTTGCATGGGTGTAGTTCAGTCACCTCTGCCATTAATGATATTGATACCTGCTTTTAAACTCGTGGACAATAAATGATCTGCTGGGCTATCATTAATCAATCATTTTTTTATTTTTACGGCAATATTTACCATAATAATAAATGAGAAAAAATGAAAAAGGAAGTAATCGTTTTTGACCTTATTGAAAAAGAGTACCATCGACAGAAGGATGGTGTTGAGCTCATAGCCTCTGAAAATTTTGCAAGTGATCAGGTAATTGCTGCAATGGGCACCTGTCTTACTAATAAATATGCGGAAGGCTTGCCAAGAAAAAGATATTATGGAGGCTGTGATGTTGTAGATGAGATCGAGCAATTAGCCATAGACCGAGCTAAAGAACTCTTTGGAGCTGAATGGGTGAATGTGCAACCACATTCGGGAGCCCAAGCAAATGCAGCTGTAATGCTTGCAGTACTAAAGCCTGGAGATAAAATTCTCGGCTTTAACTTATCTCACGGCGGACACCTAACCCATGGTTCTCCGGTAAATTTTTCAGGCAAATTATATAAGCCTGTTTTCTATAATGTAAAGAAGGAAACTGGAATTATTGATTATGAAAAACTTGCAGAAACTGCTGCCTCTGAAAAACCAAAATTAATTATTGCTGGCGCTTCAGCCTATTCCAGAGACTGGGATTATGAAGCTATGAGAACAATTGCTGACAAGGAAGGTGCATTACTTATGGCAGATATCGCGCACCCAGCAGGATTGATTGCCAGCAAATTACTCAATGACCCACTACCCCATTGTCATATTATAACAACGACGACCCACAAGACCTTAAGAGGACCCCGGGGAGGAATGATCATGATGGGACAGAACTTCGAAAACCCCTGGGGGTTAACGACACCAAAAGGCAAAACAAGAATGATGTCAGCCATCCTTGACTCTGGTGTATTTCCGGGAACGCAGGGTGGGCCTTTAGAGCATGTTATAGCAGCAAAAGCTATAGCATTTGGCGAGGCCTTAACAGATGGTTTTAAATCTTATTGCAAACAAGTCAAGATCAATGCTAACACCATGGCAGATGCTTTTGTAAATAAAGGATATCAGGTGATTTCTAATGGGACAGATAACCATTGCATGCTTATAGATATGAGATCAAAAGGGTTAACAGGAAAACAGGCTGAAGAAGCACTGGTAAAGGCAGACATCACTTTAAATAAAAATATGGTTCCGTTTGACGACCAATCTCCTTTTGTTACATCAGGAATACGAATAGGAACACCCGCTATTACAACAAGAGGCCTTAAAGAAGAACATATACTTCAAATTGTAGCTATGATTGATAATGTCCTGATCAACCATGAGAATCCGGAGATCGCTGATTCTGTAAGATCGGAAGTAAATAAACTAATGAAACCTTTTCCTCTTTATTCAGAGGAATGGTAAGTTTTGTTTAATCTCTTAGGAAAAGATTTACGAATATCAGCCTTAAATAGATTCTAATTTTTCAAGGTTATAGAACTAGAAGCAATCTATTATTTCCATAAACTCTTAGGTTGATAAGAATCAGCTTATCAAAAATGAGGATCATATTTTTCTTTTTTTTAACTTTACCTTTAAAACGATTTAGTATCTTAAAATGAATAAAAAGGAGATAGAGAAGGAGAATAAAGAGATTCTTAATCGCTATCGTGGCTTGTTAAGAGACTGTAACCGCCGTTATCTCAGTAGTAAGCAGAAGAAAACGATAAGAAAAGCATTTGACATTGCTTTGGATGCGCATAAGGAGATGCGCAGAAAATCTGGGGAACCATATATATATCATCCTATTGCTGTAGCGCGGATAACTGCTGCTGAAATTGGGCTCGGTGCAACTTCAGTTGTATGTGCACTACTTCATGACGTTGTAGAGGATACTGAAATGACCCTTGATGATATCCAGTTGCTTTTTGGGAAAAAGGTAAGAGCTATCATTGACGGCCTTACAAAAATTTCAGATGTCTTTGATCATACTTCGTCCCTTCAAGCTGAAAATTTCCGTAAAATGTTGCTAACGCTTTCTGAGGATATCAGGGTAATCCTTATCAAGCTTGCTGATCGCTTGCATAATATGAGGACCCTGGAGGTAATGCCCAAACAAAAACAGCTTAAAATAGCATCAGAAACATTATATCTCTTTGCACCCCTGGCGCATAGATTGGGATTATACACCATTAAATCAGAGCTTGAAGACTTGGGACTAAAATATACTGAGCCCAAAATTTATAAAACAATACAAAAAAAACTTACAGACTCTAAAATAGAGCGCTCTAGATTTATCTATCGTTTTGCAAGCCCAATAAAGCAATCACTCAGTGGCCAAGGAATTAAATTTAAAATATTGGGGCGAACAAAATCTATACATTCCATATGGAATAAAATGTTAAAAAAAGATGTTGGTTTTGAAGAGGTCTATGACTTGTTTGCCATTAGAGTTATCTTGGAATCTAAGCCAAGTGATGAAAAAGCAGATTGCTGGCGTGCTTATTCTATTGTAACCGATTATTACAAGCCTAATCCAGATAGATTAAGAGACTGGGTATCAACCCCTAAATCAAATGGCTATGAATCTTTACACACTACTGTGATGGGGCCAAAAGGGAAATGGGTAGAAGTTCAGGTTCGCTCAAAACGGATGGATGAGATTGCAGAGAAGGGATATGCAGCACATTGGAAATATAAGGAAACTGCTTCTGAAAGCACTCTGGATCAATGGATAAAGAAAATAAGGGATATGCTTGAAAATCCAGAACCAGATGCTTTAGACTTTATAGATGAATTTAAATTAAACCTATTTTCTGATGAAATTTTTGTTTTTACCCCCAATGGTGAACTTAAGACCTTGCCTTCAGGGGCAACAGCACTTGATTTTGCATATGAGATCCATACAGAAATTGGCCATACTTGCATTGGAACCAAAGTGAACAATAAGCTGGTTGCACTAAGTCATCAACTTAAAAGTGGTGATCAAGTAGAGATCATAACCTCAAAAAAGAACAAGCCACAAAAAGACAGGCTAAACTTTGTGATTACTGCCAGGGCAAAATCTAAAATCAAAGGTTCTATAAGGTCACAGCAAAAAGAGGCTGCAAGTGAAGGAAAGGAAATCTTTGAAAGGAAGCTTAAACGTTATAAGATCACCGCAAACACCGATAACCTGAATAAAATACTGGCATTCTATGGCCTAAATGATGGACAAGATTTCTATTATAGAATAGCGAAGGATAACATTGATTTGACAAAGCTAAAGGAATTTACCAAAGACCGTGGCAAAATCAAAAAATCTCCGGTTAAACAAGAAAAGGGAAAAACACTTGAGGAGTTAGTACGACAAACTCGAGGCAAAAAAGACACATTGGTGATTGGAGATGAGTTACAGAAAATTGATTATAAGTTATCAAAATGCTGTAACCCAATATCCGGTGATGATGTATTTGGTTTTATTACTATCAATGAGGGTATCAAAATTCATCGGGTAAATTGTCCCAATGCAATACAGCTTATGTCTAATTATGCTTACAGAATTGTTAAAGCTAGGTGGACAAGCCAGGAATTGATTGCATTCTTAGCTGGCCTAAAGCTAACGGGAATTGATGATTTAGGATTGGTTAGCAACGTAACCAAGATTATCTCAAAAGATTTGAATGTTAACATGAGATCAATTGGCTTTGATAGTAAAGATGGAATTTTTGAAGGAACCATTATGCTTTATGTTCATGATACTGACCATCTTACGAATTTGATCAATAAGATTTTGAAAGTTAAGGGGATTTCTACTGTTGATCGGATCCATTAAGCTATTAATTTATTCGTATCTAGTTTTAGTCTTTTTCTTTAACTAATTTAGCCTCTCAAACCCTTTCATGTCTGCAATGTCAAATACGAATCAAATTGATGATGTAAAAAAACTGTTTTCAGACTACCTTGTAAATAATGGGCATCGTCAAACTCCAGAGCGGATTTCAATTTTGAGTGAAATTTATGACCAGGATAATCATTTTAGCGTGGAATTACTCTATATCATAATGAAAAACAGGAACCTAAGTATTTCCAGAGCAACAATTTATAATACAATTGAATTGCTAATAGATTGCGGATTGATCATCAAGCATCAATTTGGCAAGAATATTGCTCAATATGAAAAGTCGTACGCTTACAAACAACATGATCATTTAATATGTATGGATTGCGGCAAAGTGTTTGAGTTTTGTGATCCTAGAATTCATCAAATTCAAAAGACAACTGAAGAAATGAATAACTTAAAAATTGTAAAACACTCGCTAAACTTTTATGGCAAATGCAATACCTTAGAAGAAAATAAATCATGCAAATACATAATAAGTAATAAAGTTTAATTAATAGTTTTAAGAATTAATCTATCTTTATACTGTAGTAAATAATCAATAAATTTAGAATGGATTTTGAATTTAAAATAGAACCTAAAGAACAATACAATTTTATTCATTTTGGTGGAGATCTGATTGAAGCTAATCAGACGAATGATTTGTTAGTACAAGTTGATGAGCATATCAATGAATCCAGAATCAACTTTATTATTGATCTTCATTCAATTGAATATATGAATAGTACTGGATTGAATATCTTAATTAATATTCTAACAAAATCAAGAAATGCTGGTGGAGAAACTGTTATTGCCAATATCCCTGAAAAAGTAAAGCAGCTAATGATCATCACCAAGCTTAACACGGTCTTTACAGTTGCAGACACTGTACAAGAGGCCATTGACCTATTGAAAAAGGAAGAATCATGGCTGTAGATGTATTGCTTGGCCTTCAGTGGGGAGATGAAGGCAAAGGAAAGATTGTTGATGTAATCACTCCTAAATATGATATTATAGCCCGTTTTCAAGGGGGCCCAAATGCTGGCCATACGCTGGTATTTGATGATATTAACCATGTAACTCATACGATTCCTTCAGGTATCTTTAATGACAAATGCCTAAACCTTGTAGGTAACGGTGTTGTTATAGACCCTGTCATTTTCAAGAGGGAATTAGATGAATTAAAACAGTTTAAGATCGATATCTATTCTAATCTTGTTTTGTCTAAAAAAGCTCATCTTATATTGCCTACTCACAGGCTCTTAGACGCAGCTTCAGAAAAAGCAAAGGGAAAAGATAAAATTGGTTCCACCCTAAAAGGAATTGGCCCTACCTATATGGACAAAACCGGTCGCAATGGATTAAGGATTGGTGATACCCTACAACCTGATTTTAAAGAGCAATACGACAGGCTAGTCAGGAAACATGCTCAGATACTCAAATACTACAAGTATGAATACGACCTCAGCGAGATGGAAGCTGAATGGTTTGAAGCCATTGAAGTTCTGAAGACCCTAAGGATGGTTGACAGTGAACACCTGATCAACGATGCCATGAAAGAAGGTAAATCTATTTTGGCTGAAGGGGCTCAAGGAACCTTGCTGGATATTGACTTCGGATCTTACCCTTTTGTCACTTCATCTAATACTGTTTGTGCCGGAGCCTGTACAGGACTTGGCATTGCACCCAATACCATTGGAGAGGTAATAGGTATCTTTAAAGCGTATTGCACACGGGTTGGTAGCGGTCCTTTCCCAACTGAGCTGACAGATGAAACTGGAAAAAGAATGCAAAAAGCAGGAAATGAGTTTGGTGCTACAACTGGACGGCCTAGGAGATGTGGGTGGATAGACCTGCCTGCTTTGAAGTACGCTATTATGATTAATGGAGCTACTCAGCTGATAATGACCAAAGCTGATGTGCTTTCCCATTTTGAAACCATTAAGGTCTGCACGCATTACCTTTATAAGGGGCGGGAGATTGACCATTTTCCTTATCAGCTTCCGGAAGACCTTACCCCTATTTATAAAGAGTTTAAAGCTTGGGAGATTGACCTTTCAAAATTGGATTCAATGGAACAAATTCCTGATGAGTTGGCCGATTATATTAATTATCTCGAGGCTGAATTGGCAGTTCCAATAACAATGGTTTCTGTAGGCCCTGACCGTAAAGAGATCATTTACAGGGAGACTGTGGGTTCAATAAGTTAAAAGATCACTATAACTGATTTATCAGTTGATCAAATAAAAGCATAAGCCTTTTAGTGTTTTCACCAACACAGCCATTACCAATAGGGTGAGAATCAATGTTAACTACAGGAATGATCTTCTTGGTGGATCCACTTATAAAAGCCTCATCTGCTGAAGACAGTTCATCAAGCAATAATTTACGCTCTTCTACTTTAAAATCACTTGCTGCCAATTTCAGTATCTGCTCACGAGTTATCCCTTTAAGGACATTTTCCTTGGCTGTTACTAAAACATCATCTTTAAAGATGAAAAAATTATTCCTCGGAACTTCCAGCACTTCATCTTTATAAAAGTAGAGAATATCGTAAACATTGTATTGCTTCTTAATAGGTTCGTGCTTTATGGCATTTAAATACTGGGTTGACTTTACCGTAGGAACTTCACGCTGGTATTCAAATGTCTTTAGATGGACACCTTCTCGATAAAGTTCTTCAGGATAATCAGGAAGTTTTTCAATAGCAATAAAGAAATTTGGTTCCGCAATAGACATCCCATTTTTGCTGTTACCACCTGTAAGCACCAAACGAATCCCAGCGGTAGGCTTATTGGTTTTTTCTATCAATTGCTCAATAATATCTTTGATATTTTGGTCAGTATAATTAAAGGGCAGCCTTAGCTCTTTGGCAGAATTCCTAAACCTTTTCAAATGTTGAGCCAACATAAACGGCTTACCGTTATTTACACGGAAATAATCAAAAACAGCATATGACCTTAATAGCCCGAGGTCAGAGATATGAACAAAGGCCTGTTCTGAAGGAATGATCTTACCATTAATAAAACAATAATATTCTCCTTTCATCTCTCAATAATTCTAAAAGCGTTTCCTATATTCTCAATGATATCGCCAGCAATCATCCCCTGCTCTCCTACTTCTCCAGCTACTATGTCACCGGCTAATCCATGAATGTACACAGCGATGATTGAAGCATCTAGCGGTTGATATCCCTGTGCCAACAATCCGGTAATTAACCCAGTAAGAACGTCTCCACTACCTGCAGTTGCCATGCCAGGGTTTCCTGTGCTGTTGAAATAACAATGGCCATCTGGTATAGAGATAGATGTATGCTTTCCTTTAAGAACTACAACCACTTTATGCTCTTTTGAGAATTTCAACTGCTTAACCATCCTTTCATACCCACTTTCGCTTTTGCCTACTAGTCGATCAAATTCTCCTGGATGTGGGGTAAGAACAGAATTTTCTGGAACATATTTTAAAAGTGATTTGTCTTTAGCCATTAGATTGATTCCGTCAGCATCAATGACCAAAGACCCTTTTGCAGCTATAAGGACTGCTTTTAGAAGCAGCAGTGTTCTTGGATGCTGCCCAATGCCAGGTCCAATTCCATAAGATGTATACTTCTCAAGTTCAACTTGTCCTGACAGGAAATTTACTTCATCACCTGTCATGACCATGACTTCCGGAACTGAGCTTTGCATGATCTCATAACCACAACCAGGGACCATTGCGGTAACCAGGCCAGCCCCAGAACGCAAACAGCTTCTACATGCCAAAGCTGCTGCCCCCATCATGCCATAGCTTCCGGCAATTAATAAAGAATGGCCATAGGATCCCTTGTTAGAAAATGGTGACCTAGGTTGAAGTCTCACCTTAATATCTGTTTGATTAATATAGAAAAAAGGTGAATCTAGGGTTTCAATATAAGAATGATCCAGGCCAATGGGAATGATAAAGAAATCTCCTATCAATGCGGCATGCTCAGAAAACATATAAGACAATTTCGGTAATTCAAGTGACAACGTAGAAGTTGCCTTAACAACTCCGGCAAAATCATTGGCGCTATTTTCGTCAGCATAGAGACCCGAAGGGATGTCAATAGAGATAACCTCCGTTAATGAAACATTAATATCGTTTATAACCTTTAGAGCCAACCCTTTAGCAGCCCTATTCAATCCAGAACCAAAAATCGCATCAATTACAGTTGATTTGCAGAGCTTTTCCTTATCCAGGTTATACTTTGTATCTGTTAATGTTTCAATGATAACGGCTTTATTCCTTTTTACTCTTTCAAGATTGATAGAAAGATCCTTTGAGAAGGACCTGGAATATTGAACGAGGTAAACCAATACACTATAGCCCTTCTCTGCCAACATCCTTGCAATAGCTAGTCCATCTCCGCCATTATTACCAATACCGGCAAAAACAACAAAAGGCTTGTCTTTATCAAATCGGCTAATGATCCAATCAAAGCATGCCAAAGAAGCTCTTTCCATCAGGTCAATGGATTTTATCGGCTCATTCTTTATTGTAAAAGCATCAGCTTCTTTTACCTGCTTTGCTGATAAGATCTTCATGAATTTTTAATATTTGTGGTAGCAGAAGGTTCTTGCCATTATTATCGATAATATAATCAGCATAACCTTCTCTCTCCTTCTCATTTAGCTGCTGCTCTACCCTGCTCTTTACTTGCTCCACCTTAACCTTATCACGCTCAACAACCCTGGAAATCCTCAGTTCTTCATCAGCGGAAACAACAATGATGGTATTACAATCTTTATTTGATCCGGATTCAATCAGGATAGCGGCCTCCTTTATCAGATATGGAACGGCTTTCAGGTTCTCTTTCCAGGCGAGGAAGTCTTTACGTACAGCAGGGTGGATGATCTCATTCAGCTGTTTTAGTTTTTCCTGGTCCTTGAATACTACGTTTGCCAGGTATTTTGGATCAAGGATGCCTTTTGCATCATATGCGGCATCACCAAACATGCTTTTGACTCTTTCCCTGACCTCTTTGCTGTCCTGCAAAAGAAATTTTCCCCTTTCATCCGCATTAAAAACAGGAATACCCAGATGCTCAAAAACTTTGCATATTGTTGATTTACCACTACCTATACCACCGGTGATACCAACTATATGCATAAGGAACGATCTTTATTTATTGGGCTTGTCAAGTTGCCTGGTCATTTCCATAGAAACAGATGATTTGTCAATCTTTAGCTTCCCGCCATTTTCCACATCAATAATAAAAGCCTGGTCTCTTATTTCAGAAATTTTTCCGTGAATACCGCCGATTGTAATAATCTTATCGCCTTTATTGATCTCCTCTTTAAACTTTCTTTGATCTTTAGTTTTTTTCATTTGAGGCCTGATCATAAAAAAATAAAAGACAAGCATTATCAAACCAAGCATAATAAATGTGCCCATGGGGTTTGAACCTTCTTGAGTAGGCCCCATTAATAATATCTGTAATAAATGCATAAAGAATAAATTAAATTAATAAATTAATAAAACTGAACTATAAATTAAGGGACAATTACTTCACATTTTAATCTCAAAACGGAAGTGTTTGGAATTGCATTTGTCACAACAGTGATGTCCTTGGCCTGGGCCCCAGATTTTCCGTCACTATCAAAAACAACCCCTATTTCACCTGATCCTCCAGGAGGTATAGGCTCCTTTGACCATTTTGGAATTGTACAGCCACAAGTGCCGCGGGCACTTGTAACAATAAGAGCAGCATCGCCCTCATTTGTAAATTTAAATGAATGTGTTACTTTCTCCCCCTGGATAATTTTTCCAAAATCATAGGCGTTTTTTTCAAAAATAATTTTGGGGAGTTCTTCACTCGTTCCATCTCCGTCATTATCAACCTTTCCATCCAATAAAAGGAAAAAATAACCTGCAGGCCAATCCCAATCCAT
>JYMV01013922.1_pt1 | contig 13958 bp, 13 predicted proteins | sample 338911 | NCBI WGS metagenome assembly JYMV01 (sample SAMN03354496, study PRJNA234377) | hydrothermal vent metagenome | biome: Deep sea; feature: Hydrothermal plumes at the Eastern Lau Spreading Center, Western Pacific Ocean; material: Seawater | place: Tonga | collected 2009 | depth 2000 m m
ATGTGGCTCTAAAAATTTTCCGGTCAAGGAACCCTTTGTGGAACTCATGAAAGGCAGTTTGCAGACTTTTCTCAATGCGATGACCTTTCCCGATAAGACCATGTATCCCGTTGCCAGCAGGAACCGGAAGGATTTTTTCAACCTCATGAATGTCTATCTGGATGCGGTTTTTTATCCTAATATTTCAGAGGAAACCTTCAAGCAGGAAGGCTGGCATTATGAACTGAACAGCCCGGAAGGTAAAATTGTTTATAAAGGGGTGGTGTTGAATGAGATGAAAGGCGAGTTCTCCAGTCCGGAAAGTTGTATTGACCGCCATTTGGCTCATTCCCTTTTCCCTTCCACCCCATACGGGTATGAATCGGGGGGAGACCCTAAATCTATTCCCGACCTGACGTACACGGACTTCAAGGATTTTCATAAAAAGCATTATCATCCCTCCAATAGCAGATTGTTTTTGTATGGAGATGGGGACACCCAAAGCTACCTCGAATTTTTGCAGGAAAAATATTTGCAGGATTTTGGGCATATGGACGTTAACACTTCCATTGCTCACCAGAGGTCTTTCAGGAAACCGAAAAGAAAAAGTCTGACCTACCCGGTTTCCAGCCATGAGTCGCCTGAGAAGAAGACTTTTGTCCTGGTCGGCTACAAACTGGATAAGGCCATCAACCATGAACATTGTCTCGGATTCAGCATACTGAGCCATCTCCTGCTGGGGTCTTCCGCGTCTCCTTTAAGAAAAGCTCTCATCACCTCTGAACTCGGTAGTGAAGTCATTGGCGGAGGATTCGATGACAATCGTGCGGATACAATATTTGCCGTGGGCTTGAAAGGAACAGAGGCCGAGCATGAAAATAAAGTTATTGCGCTCATAGATTCGACCCTCCGTGACCTGGCGGAAAATGGAATAGAAGAAGATATGGTCCGCTCGGCTGTTAATTCCATAGACTTCAGGCTTCGGGAAGCCAATTTTGGCGGGTTCCCGAAAGGCATTGTTTATAATATTCAGGCTTTGGGATCCTGGCTATATGATAAAAATCCTTTTGGCCATCTCAGGTTTGAGAAGGTAATGCGGAAAATTAAAAAACGCATGCACGAAGGATATTTTGAGGATTTAATTCTCGATTACCTGATTGAAAATAACCATCGCAGTATTCTGGTGGCAGTTCCCAAGCCCGGCCTAGGCAAAAAATTGGAAGCCCGGGAAAGAAAAATTTTGAAAGCGGTTAAACAAAAACTGCTTGCCAATGAGATTGATAATCTGATTGCGGAAACCCAAAAACTGCAAGAATTGCAATTGACTCCGGACTCCCCGGAGGCGCTTTCCACCCTTCCCTCGCTGGAAATTCGGGATGTTCCCAAAGAAATAGAAAGGTATCCCCTGGAAATCAAAAATCAAGGCGATACAAAGATATTTTTTCATGATCTTTTTACCAATGATAAATAGGATTCAACACACATTCGGTACCGGCTGAAATGATTCCTTATATCCCTTTACTGGGAACTCTGGTGCTAGGGATGGGTACCGGCAGGCATAGCTACACAGAAATTTCAAAATTGATCGGTATACATACTGGCGGAATCCGCACTTCCCATTTTTCATCAGCGACCGTTCAAGATCGCCATCAAGTCCTCTCTTATATTTTTTTTAGTGGAAAGGCATTGATGGAAAAAGTGGACAGCCTGTTTGATATATTTGATGAACTGCTCGGCGATTACAGTTTTGATGACCACAAGCGGCTGGTCGAAATCATTCGCAGCGCCAAGTCTGATCTGGAAGATTCGATTGTCCCCCATGGAAATCATTATGTGTTGTCCAGGCTCCAGTCTTACCAGTCTCGACTCGGGCAGTTTGACGAGCTTACGGATGGAATCAAGTATTACCGATTTTTGGAACAATTGCTGGAGCGTGTGGAGAAAGATCCTGGTGGGGTTGCAGGCCAGTTTCGACAGGTCGCGGAGCGAGTGTTTACCCGGAAGAATGCCTTCTTTAATATCACCTCAACACAAAAGGATTATCGAAAGATAGAAAAAAGAATCGGTGGAACGTGTGGCATCCTTTCCGATAAGGACTGGAATGTTGAGGAATGGAACCTGAAAGCGGTGCCTCTGAATGAGGGATTTTTGACTGCAAGCAATGTTCAGCATGTTGGCAAAGGGGCCAACTTGTATGACTTGGGATTTAATTATTCCGGACAGTTTGAGGTACTCAAAGCCCTGCTTAGAACCGGATTTTTATGGGACAGGGTACGTGTTCACGGTGGTGCATATGGCAGTGGCAATTCATTCGATTTTTTCACCGGCGATTATAGTCTTCTCTCCTATCGGGATCCCAATCTTACCGAAACCTTGGAAATTTATGATGAGATTGCTGACTTCCTGAATCATTTGGAACTGCCCTCTGAAGAACTGACCAAAATCATCATCGGCTGTGTCGGCAAAATGGACCCGCCTTTAACCCCGGATCTTAAAGGCAAGGCATCGATGATCGATCATCTCACCGGACGCACCCATGAAATGAAACAGAAAATTCGTGAAGAACTGTTATCCACTCGGCTTGGCGATTTAAAAGACTATGCCCCCTTGTTTAAAAAAATCAGGGATGGAGGCCATGTCTGCGCCCTGGGAAATGAAGATAAACTCAAGAAGTCCAAGTCTGTATTCAGCCAACTGGTCAAAGTATTCAACTAACCACTAGGCATGGGGCCGACTAGCAATAGCTTTCTTTGGCGAGCAAAGAGTTATCTCGGCTCAACAGGCCCTTACCCAGTTACCTCTTCTGCCAAGAAGCTGTCTTCAAATTGCGCGCAAAGATCTTTGGTTGCTTAACAGCTATTGCACGCTGGCTCCACGCCTAGTGGCGCTGGCCGGGCTTAAGTTTTTGGTGTTTCTTGTCGATGGGAGATAGAGAAGAGTCTCCTGTTGACAGGTGAGAAATGAAGATCAAACGCAAAGAAATTTTGGACCTTTTAAGGTCATTTGGGGTGAGCCAGATGTCCGAGTTAAAGACCGGTTGCCGCGAATACGAAACTTATTTCAAAAAGCGACAGAAGCGGGAAGACCAACGGTTTACACGCCATTCAATCCGTTTATAGAGATCGGGCAAACTGCGGAGAACCTCCGCGGGTAACTGGCAATAGCTTTTTAACGCAAGTACCAATGTTATGGGTTCAACTTGTCCTTGCTTATTAGGCTCCACGCCGAGTGGAAGGCTTTTTCCATTTCAGGCAGTTGGGCTAGTTCCCTAACCACTTCCAGATACCGGATGACCCCTTCACGGTCGAGCACAATAACAGCCCGGGCCAGTAGTCTGTTTTCCTCAATCAAAAGACCGGTGGATTTACCAAACTCAGCGTCCCGGTAATCTGACAGGAACAGGATATTGTGAATGTTCGCTTCTTTCGCGAAACGTTTTTGTGCAAAAGGTAGATCCCGACTGATCGTCACCAGTTTGGCAGTTTTATCCAATCCTTTATTCTCTTCGCTAAGAAAATGAGTTTGTTTGTCGCAGGTGGGAGTATCCAGGGAGGGAACGATACTCAGTATTGTCACCTTGCCTTTGAACGATTTTAGATCAATCATGTTCAAGCCCAGGTCAGGGAGGCTGACATTTGGGAGTATTTTTCCCACCTGTGCTGTTTGTCCCATCAGTGTCAGCGGTTTTCCATTTAAAGTAATTGTGGAAACCTGTTCTCCCCAACTCAGTCCTGCAAAAGCCAGCACCCCGGCCAGAATTAAACTTCCCGCAAAAAATGTTTTCTGAAACATTAGTAGCTCTCCTTTCTAAGTTTCCTCTATTCTATCTTAGTATTTCAGCTTTAATTCAGAAATAAGACCCGGCCCTGCTATGATGGAGCAGATCATTTTTTTATGAATGAAATCATGGCAGAATTCAAAACTCCATTTGGCGTGGGTCCAATGAGCAATAGTTTTATCAGGCGAGCAAAAAGGAGTCTCGGCTTAATGAGCTCTTGCTATCTGCCTCCCCTGCTAAGGGGCCACTTGGCGTGGGTCCAATGAGCAAGAACCCATTGGGCCAAGATACTGTTCGTCCGCATAATAAAGATATTGAAATTTGCCAGCGGAGGCTCTCCGCCTCTGAGCTTAAAAGAAATATCAAAGCCTGCACTCTTTGTGAGGCAGATCTTCCTTTTCCACCAAAACCCACCTTCTCATTTTCTGCGAGATCAAAAATACTCATCGTTGGTCAGGCTCCGGGTATCAAAGTGCATGAATCCGGTATCCCCTGGAACGATGCCAGTGGCGATAGGCTACGCGCATGGATGAAGGTATCTAAAGAACAATTCTACAACACGAAATACTTTTCAATCGTGCCAATGGGATTCTGCTATCCCGGAAAAGGTAAATCAGGCGATTTACCTCCCCGTCCCGAATGCGCGGAAAAATGGATGTCACCCATTCTTGATAAACTGCCCAAAAGGCAGATCACTCTGTTAATAGGTCAATATGCCCAGGCCTGGTTTTTACAATCCAGGAAGAAAGCGACACTGACAGAAACGGTAAAAAACTGGAAACTTTATCTTCCCCATTTCTTTGTTTTGCCCCACCCATCACCTCGCAATAATATCTGGCTTAAGAAAAACCCGTGGCTTGAAAAACAGCTGGTGCCGAAATTAAAAAAAAGATAGGTGAGTTTATGTTCTAAAAATCAAAACTCAACAACGGTGACGCCATCGCCCCCTTCGTGGCGTGAGCCAGGCATGAACTGCTTGCAGAGCCCGGCTTTTTCCAGGTAATTTCGCACCAGGGTTTTGATTGTTCCCATTCCGTGACCGTGAATGATGAGTACCCTCTGTACTTTTTGCACGATGGCCCTGCTGATGAAAGCCTCCATAACTGCCTCAGCTTCTTCGGAGTTCATGCCTCTTAAATCGCAGGATGAAACCAAACCGCCCTCCGACGCGGTGTGGATATTCAATGAGAATTTCTTTTCCGGTTTTCTCCCCTTTTTTCGCGGGTTACCGCGAAGAGCACTTGCCTCGACAACAGTTGTGATGTTTCCCATTTGGACCCGAAGTTTTTTCTTTCCCTCAGGAGGTTCCAAAAGGGTGGCGAGGGTTCCCAGATTCAAAATTAAAACCAGGTCGCCAGTTTTCAGATTTTTCACCGGCAAGGTCCATTCTTCGAGATCTTCCACTTTGGAGGACAAGGGTATTTGGTTCATGGACTGCAATTTTTTTTCCACCTTACGGATTCTAGGAAGGTCTTTCTCGCTTTTGATCTGCTGAATCATTTTTCGGATTTCAGCTTTTCCGGCACGTATTTCTGCCTGCAGTTTTTTGGTTTTATTTTTTTGAAAATCTTTTTCTTCGTCCCGTAATCTCTGGGTCAGGATTCTCTGCTCTCTCGCCAGGGTTTCAGTTTCTTCTTTCTGCTGTTTTATTTTTTCCTGGTCTCGGTGGAATTCCAGCCTCTGGCGGGTCAAATCTTCCAGTAGGTTTTCCGCACGGTCCTCCTTGGCCTGATACAAATTTCGTGCCTGGTTGATGATACTTTTTTGCAGGCCCAGCCGTTCGGCGGTATCGAGAGCTGCGCTTTGGCCCGGCGCCCCAAAAATCAAACGGTAGGTGGGGCTCAACGTATCGAGATCGAACTCGGTACAGGCATTGAGGAAACCTGCATGCGTTTGCGCCAAAATTTTCAAGGTGAAATAGTGGGTGGAGACCAATGTCATCACATTTTTGCTTTTAAGGTCAAGGAGGATGGCTTCTGCCAACGCCGCGCCTTCTTCCGGGTCGGTGGCAATTCCCAACTCGTCCAGAAGCACCAGGGAGCCCGCATCGACATGATCCAGGATATGAATTATTTTTTTCAAGTGCCCCGAAAAGGTCGACAACTTCAATTGAATATTCTGGTCATCACCAATGTCGGAATAAACCTTCGGGAAAAACGGAATCCTGGAATTTTCTTTAACCGGAAGATGCAGTCCTGCCCTGACCATCAGGGCCAGTAAGCCCAGGGTTTTAAGCGTTACCGTTTTGCCTCCGGTATTAGGGCCGGAAATAATCACCACCTTGACTGAGTCGTCCCATTCAATGGTATTAGGAACCACCGTTTCTCCATCCAGAACCAGTTCCGGGTTTCGGGCTTCTTTAAGTTCCATGATCGAATCGCGGTTCATGGGACAGTGTACAGCCGCCATGGTTTTAGCCAGGCGGGCTTTAGCGAAAATGAGATCCAGAGATATTAGTGTCTCCAGATTTCTTTCCAACGGTTCTTGGAACTGCCGGGTCTTTAGAGCAAGCGATTGCAGGATTTTTATTTTTTCCTGTTCGATCTGAAGCCGGGCTATTTTCAATTGATTATTCAAAGGCACGATGGAAGTGGGTTCTATGAATAGAGTTTGTCCCGATCCGGAACTGTCATGTACGATGCCGTCGACCCGGGACTTGAATTCCGCCCGTACCGGGATAACCATTCGCTCCTCACGTTCGGTAATGTAGGAATCTTGAAGCGCCTCGCGGATTCTTTCCGTCTTGAAGAGCCGTTGCAGGCGATCTTCCAGCTTGCTTTTAGCGGTATCGGCATTGCGGAGGGCCTGCCGTAGTTCCGGCGTGGCGTTTTCCCGGATGTTTCCCTCATCATCCACGCAACGGACCAGTTCCTCCAAAAACTCTTTGAGTGGATCAAGCTTTTCCAGCCAGGCATGCAAGTGGGGATAAACGGATTTTTTATCCTTTTCCCGGCATAGGTTTCGGCACAGGCGCAAAAGTTTGATGAGAGACAGGCATTGGCCTGGATCGATTATCTCGTGCTCTTCAGCATTCCGGAAAACGGGGCGAATATCCTCAACTCGATCCATCGGAAAGGAATCCAAAGAACTCAGCAAGGCAACCATCTCGGCGGTTTCTTCAAGCAGGGTTTGCGCGCAATCAAAATCGATTTCGGGTTTTAACTGACGGCATTGATCTTGGGTGATAGGAGAACAGGCATGGTTTGCCAACGCCGTGACCACTCTGTCCCAGCCTAGAAGATGCATGGATTTTTCAAGCAAGTGAACGACCGTATTGCTCATAATAAGGGTTCATTCCGCGGAGACAACTCTTTGCTGGCAGACACGGCTATTGCTCGTTGCCCCTCCGGCGAGGAGTGGACGAGGGTGGACTCGAGAAGAATGCTCACCCTGGCATCATAAAGACGGTTGGGATCGCGGAAATTTTTATATCCATACAAGAGGACAGCGAGGTCTTTTTCCACTTTCTTTTTATAGCTGGTTTTTTTTTCTCCGGGGACCAACTTATTGCCTTGAACCTGGATTTTTTGGGTGGTGACAGTGACTGGTTTGTCGAAGTCAACGGTTTCGGTGTTGAAATATAAATCATATTCAATGATATGCTGTCCCATCACCTCAAAAATATTGCGGCCTTTGCGGATGGCGAACAGAGTGGCGATTTTACCATCCCGTTTAACCGGGTTTGGGCTCTCCGGTCCAGGCAGTTCTAGCAAGGCGAGGTTTCGTCCTTGAACCAGCCGAGCCCAGTGGATCGCGCCCAGGTGGTTGCCTTCCCGGGTCATGCGGACGACGTCAGGATTCAGCCGACGTTTTTGCTTGCGAATCCATTCCAACATGGCGGGCACTTCCGATTCGGGCAGAAAATGGCCTCCGTGAGCCTTTCCTCTTTCCCCATGTTCCCGGTAGGTGACGGGATATTTCATGTCGGAGAGAATTTTATGAATACGCCGACTGAGCTGTATGGGAAAAATTGGATCGTGCGCACCCTGGATCAAATAAATCGGCGTGTTGCGAAGATTAACCAGGAAATGCATGTATCGGGGGGTGATGCTTCCGGCAATGGGAATCAGCCCGGCGAACCGGTCTGGATAAAACATGCCGATCATGTAAGTGCCGATGGCACCATTGGACAACCCGGCAAGAAAAATTCGATCCGAATCTATATTGTATTGTTTACGAACCTGATCAATGAGACCGAGCACCATTTCCTCGGCAGGCCGTGCCCACCAGGCCCCCATCGGATAAGTGGGACACAATACCGTGAACTCTTTGTGCAAATGCTCGACCCAGGCCGGAATGGTGTTGGCTCCGCTACCACCCAGCCCATGCAGGACAACGATGAGTGGGATATTTTCATCTTGTCTCAATGACTCTGGAAGAAACAAGGCATATGGGTAATCTTTTCCATTATGCCTGTACTGTAAATTTTTTTGAATTCCGACAGAGCCTGTGCTTTTTTTTACCCGTGTACGGAGAAGGGATTTAACCGTTTCGTTTGAAACTTGGGCCGACTTTAAACGTTCCAGCACCCGATTTTCCACTTCGGGGTCCTGAGTGGAAAGAAACAAGTCTACTTCGGACTTAACGTCTGTAACTTCTTGCACTTTGCCAGACTCTTGCACCATAGAGCACGACACCGCAAACAGGAAAACCAAAAAAATTTTCAGGATATTCATAACTTACACAGTATCGGACTTTAAAATCTTTGTAAAGGTTTTAGGATCACTCTAAGTGACTAATTTTATTGGCATTTTCTGTCGCCATGCGGTAAAATCCATTTCTGTTTAACTACGTTTAGCTACGTAGTACGATTCTTAAGGAGTCCTCCAGAAATTTCCCGCAGCCATGAGCGCACCCTTTAGAAAAGGAACGCGAATTGCTGGTCGAAAAATATTGAATAAGTAAACAAACACTTTAAATCTTCTTATGGCCTGCCTGATGAATTCACTCAAAGTACCTGTTCAAACTCTGGTTAAAATCCTCAATCTAGGAACCCTCTCGCTTGGAAAATGCCGAATGGACTTGGGAGAATCTGCCGGATTTACCCGGATGTTCACGTTAAAGAAAAACGGAATGGATTTTGTGGGGCAGGTCCGGGTGGGCCCTGGAGACCCCTCCATCCGAATCGAGGTTTTCAATGAAAATTATTTTGAGGAGTTTGATAAATCCGAATCTGTTGTGCTGGACAACTTGGCCCGGAAAGTACTCGGGCAGGTGTCAAAGGATAAGGAATTACCGGAGACGCTGAAAACCCTGATCCGCGAACACTTTGCAGAGCAGAAAATGCGGGAGGAAGAAGAGGAAGGGGAAGTCGCGGAAACCATCAACCAGCGGGACCTGGATAAAATTTTTGCGTGTTTGAATAAGGAGTATTTCAATAACCGGGTTCAAGCGCAGATCATGTGGGGGCGCGATGTGAAATCGCGCAATAAAAGCGGTTTTCGCTACGGCTCCTATGATGAGGGGAAAAAACTCATCCGGGTTCATCCGCGGCTGAAGCAGAACTTTGTTCCCTTGTGCGTCCTGGAACTCACCGTCTATCATGAAATGTGCCACCAGTTTGTCCCATCCTATGAAAGGAACGGAACCTGGCAGAGCCATCACTCTGAATTTAAAAAGAAGGAGCGGGAGTACAAAAATTTTAAGGAAGCCCGCAACTGGGAAAAGCACAACTGGCACCGTTTGCTCCTTCCCTCCATCGACCCCCCTGACGGGGGAGGCAGATAGCAGGGACTCGTCAAGCCGGGATAAATCTTTGCCAGCCTGACCCTCTGGCGAGGGAAACAACTGGCAAGGGCTTGTTAAGCCGAGATAACTCTTTGCTAGCTGTAAAAGGTTATGGCACACTGGCCCCACGCCTAGTGGCCGCTTGCAAATGTCGTTGATTTGGCCTAAATTGGTTCCACGCCATGAAAATGATCAAATGCTACATTCAGTATGAAAAGTTGGAAGTGATCCGGGAAAAGCTTTTTGAACTAGGGGTGCCCGGAATATCGGTGGTCGATGTCAAAGGCATTGGCAAACCGATGAGCCATTTGAAATCTGACCCCGACTTGAAAGTTCCGCAATTCCATCCCTGCGTGGAAATTTCCTTAGTTCTGGAAGCCGAAGCAGTGGATGAAGTGCTGGATATGATCGTGAAGACGGTGCAGACTGGCAACTTGAGCGATGGAAAGATTTTTGTCCTGCCGGTTGAAGAGGCAGTCCGGGTCCGTACCGGGGAGCGGGGCAAGCAGGCCCTCTACTGACCAGCGAGCCGCTGGACCCAACTAACAATAACTTTATTGGCGAGCAAAGAGTTGTCTTGGCTTAATGAACCATTGCTGTAGAGAAAATTTTCCGCTTGAGGCAAGCTTCCGTTGATCGCTGAAAATCTCGCTGAGGTCCAGGAACGGATTTTCCAGGCCATGCAAAAGTCGGGGAGAAATCCGGACAGCGTCCGCTTGGTTGCTGTATCCAAACAAGTGGACATTACCCAAATTGAAGAAGCCCGGATAGCAGGCGCTGTGATTTTCGGGGAGAATAAAATTCAGGATGCGGTTCCCAAGATAGATCAAATGAGATCGGAAGGAATTTCCTGGCATTTCATCGGTCACTTGCAAAAGAACAAGGTCAAGTTTCTCGATGAACGCTTCGACTTGATTCATTCAGTGGATAGTTTGGAACTGGCGGAGAAAATTGCCAACCAATGCCAGTCAGAAAACCGGGTGCAGTCGGTTTTGTTGCAGATCAATGTTTCGGGCGAAACCGCAAAGTTTGGAATGGAACCGGGTGAACTGGAAAACCAGATGCTGGCTTTTTCCCGGTTGAAAGGAATTCGGGTTGAGGGGCTGATGACCATTCCGCCTTACCATCCCGACTCGGAAAATTCCCGCAGGCATTTTTCACGATTACGGGAACTTCGCGACCAATGTGAAAAACAGACCCGGCTTTCCCTTCACGAGCTTTCCATGGGCATGACCAATGATTTTGAGGTTGCGGTAGAAGAGGGATCTACCTTGGTTCGTGTCGGCACCGCTATTTTTGGTTCCCGTCCAAGGGGTGAAGGAAATTAAAATGGAAAAGACTTTCTTAAATCCCGGTTATTCGAGGAGATCATCGTTGTGCTGAAAAACAAAAAACTTGGATTCATTGGCGGCGGCAACATGGCAGAAGCCATGATCAAGGGCCTGCTTTCCGCCTCGTTCATTGAAGCTAAAAACATTTTTGTTTCGGAACCGGCAGGAGCGAAACGAGATACCTTGCACGCGGAGTACAAAATCAAGGTTAGCGCCGACAACCGTGAACTGGTGAAGAAATGCGACATCCTCATTCTCGCGGTCAAACCGCAGATTTTGCAAGAGGTTCTGGTTGACATACGTTCGTTGGTGGATAGTGACAAGCTGATTATATCCATTGCTGCGGGAGTTCCCATTGCCATCATAGATGATGCTCTGCGTGGAGACAAAAATAAGAAGTTCAGTATTGTGCGCACCATGCCCAATACTCCGGCGCTGGTTCAGGAAGGGGTGACAGCCATCGCTTCCGGCCAACATGTCAGCAAAACGGATGTGAAAATCGCCCACCGTATTTTTGAAGCGGTAGGCTGCACCGTCGATGTTGAAGAGGACCAACTCGATGCCGTGACAGGTTTGAGCGGTAGTGGGCCGGCTTACATCTTCATGCTGATCGAAGCGCTTTCTGACGCGGGAGTCAAAATGGGCCTTTCGCGCGAAGTGGCCAATATCCTGACCATCCAGACGGTGCTGGGTTCGGCCAAACTCGCTCGCGAAAGCGGAAAACATCCCGGCGAACTCAAAGACATGGTCACCTCACCCGCCGGCACCACCATCTCCGGACTGCATGCCCTGGAAGAAGGGAGTTTTCACACCACCCTGATGAATGCTGTGGAAGATGCCACACTACGCTCTCGAGAGTTGGGCCAAAGCGCCCTCAACAAAAACTCCACTAGGCGTGGCGCCAAATGAGCAAAAACTCAACGACATATTGGAATGTACTCCATGCGGAAAATGCCGGCAAATGGGGACCGATTGAAGGTACAGATGGAATGCTGGAGCAATTAACTCTGGCTATGGATGATGTGACGGGTGATTACACACGATTGACTCGATTTCAAACGGGCGCTGACACAAAAAAGTTTGGTGCCAAGTCGCATGATTATCCGGAAGAAATTTATATAATTTCTGGTCGTCTTTACGATGAAGCTTTCGGTATGTGGCTGGAGGCGGGACATTTTGCCAGTCGGCCTCCGGGTGAAGTGCATGGGCCATTTATTTGCGAGGAAGAATGTTTGGTTCTGGAAGTCTCACACCCAAGTTAGTCGACCAACGATTCTTGAAAATAGCATCCAGTGGACTTCAAAAAGGGATACTCCAAGTTCCGTTTTGCACAGCAAGCCCTTGGGGTGGTTCGCCGTTTTATTCTTTCTTGCCATTTTGCTCCCGGCACAAGCGCAAACTTCAAGCATCCCCAACATGTTAAAAATCGAAGCGGACTGCTTCACCATGGGAAGCGAGGAGTTCGTGGTCGAAGAACCGGAACACAAGGTTTGCCTCAATTCTTATTACCTGATGGTTCACGAAGGTACCCAGAAACAATTTGAGAGTGTTACGGGCGAAAATCCGTCCCGTTTCAAGGGGCTGGACCTGCCGGTAGAAAATGTCTCGTGGCCCGAAGCGGATACTTATTGCCGGAGCTTCGGGGGCCGACTTCCTACCGAAGCGGAATGGGAATACGCCGCGCGGGCGGGTTCTACCACCGCTTTTTCCTGGGGCTGGGATATGGACGACACCTTTGCCTGGCATCGTGGTAATTCGCAAAATGGGACGCATCCTGTAGGGCAAAAAAAGGCCAATTCATTAGGATTTCACGATTTGAATGGCAATGTCTGGGAATGGGTTGGTGATTGGTATCGCGAAGATTATTATGAGTTGGCTGCCATATCGGAACCGGCGGACAACCCACTGGGCCCGCCCTCCGGACAGTTTGTCGTCCTTCGCGGCGGCTCCTTTGAGGATGAAGCTTTTTTTCTCCGGTCCGCTTCGCGCTACTGGTATCCACCCACCCTGAAACACCACAACCTGGGGTTTCGTTGTGCCATCAATCCGCAGGATATAGAGAAAGGAAATCCGTAATGGTCAAAAACGTATTGTTCCTGACCGGAGTTCTTTTGTTTTTCTTTTTGGGTTCGCAAGAAGGCTGATCGGAAACGGTGGAAGTAAAAATCATCAAGTCGACTTTTATTCCCACGGTTATAAAAATCAAGAAAGGCGATACCATCCGCTGGGTCAATACGGAAGAACTTCTGCACACGGTAACGAGCGGAAAGGCTCCTAATCCCGACAAGAAGTTCCACGCCGCTTACGTAAAAAAGGAGTTTGAAGTGACCCTCGATAAAGCGGGTTTTTACGATTATTTCTGCGAACTGCACCAAGCCGTCATGCGCGGAGTGGTCATCGTCCGGTGGCGACTAGCAAAAGCCCATGAGGTAATCTACCCCGTTAAGCGCAGTAAAAACACGGGACCAATTTTTGTAGGAATTGGTCTAGGACTCACCAAGCCGCCAACACAGTTTGAGTGCAGTAAAAGTTATTACCCCTCCGGGGCACGCGTGATGTCTCTCTTCACTTGCCTTCATGCCCCGTGGTATTTTACCTTAACTTTCGTGCCCCGCAGGGGTAGCAAGGGTAAGAGCTTAGGTAGAATATCACGTGTTCACTGGCCCCACGCCTAGTGGGTTATTTGCAACGGAATTTTTTGTATTCGCCGTAGCCGATGATGGCGAAGCCGAGAAACAGAATCCAGGTGGGATGCAGGACATCCTCCGGTTTATTGAAGTAGAGGAACAGCATTATTGCCACGCCTGCCATAGTGACGGTGAGTCCGAGAAAGACGGCGGTCAATCCTTTTTCAAATCCATCCGGGTCTTTAAGTTGTTTTCTTATTTCCGGCCGCAGTTGATATTTAAACACGGTCTTTGTATTCCAGTAAGGCTGAATTTAAATTTCCCATTCGGTATCCCTCCGGGTCCAGCACCACATTGTTAAATCCTAAAGCCTTTAATTTTTCCTCAACAGCCTTCTGGACGGATTTATCATTCTGGTAACGGGGAATTTCGTTTTTGTCGAGTTCTATGCGGGCCAGGGTTCCTAGATGGCGGACACGGACCTGGGTGAATCCTAAAGAGAGCAGGAGGTCTTCG
>JYMV01002731.1_pt1 | contig 13956 bp, 17 predicted proteins | sample 338911 | NCBI WGS metagenome assembly JYMV01 (sample SAMN03354496, study PRJNA234377) | hydrothermal vent metagenome | biome: Deep sea; feature: Hydrothermal plumes at the Eastern Lau Spreading Center, Western Pacific Ocean; material: Seawater | place: Tonga | collected 2009 | depth 2000 m m
AACGCGACAATCTTGTCCTCATTATTGGTTGTGCTCAATTCTGTATTCCACCGCGAAGGCAGTGACAAGAAACTCGACTCAGTCAAGGCACAGCTTTGGCGGGTGGCGCAAGAGCACGAGTCTTCTTCGCTCACGAGTACACAGCTATTGTGTTCAATTTGCGCAATCAGGAACATGTTCTTCTTGTTTATTAGTGCTTTCATTCTCGCCTGTTTTGCGAGTGAGGCTATTCCGGTGGCAGCATGTTTAAAGGCATTTCGCTCATTCCATGCATCAAATGAAGGAATAGCAATTAACGATAGGAGACTGATTACTGCCAGTGCAACTAGCATTTCTAAAAGCGTAAACCCATTCAATCTCCGTTGTGGAATGCTTAGCTTGTTGTTGGATGTGTAAGCGTGAAAAGCCATGCGTAAGTCCAGTTACCCTGCTTAATTCATATTGGTAATCTCAATGTACTGAAATTCAATTAGAGAGATAGCTGTACCATGGAAGGGAATTATAAAGCGTACATACAACATCATCTGACTGAAGGTTTTTCGCTTTTAGAAATACTGGTTGCAACGGCTATAGCAGGCATATTGTGCGTTGCGACTACGTCGGCAATTACCGCTAGCGAACAACTAAGTCAGCTCAACAAGGTCAAAGCGTACCTTCTGTCTGCCCAAGCAATTCAGTCGCGAAGTTGGCTACTTACAGGCGAGTACGTAACGCACGATGCGTTGCCACCCTCTGGAATAGCCAGCGTACGCATCTCACAAACCATCAGCGACACGGGAATGTATGAAATTAGTGCTACACTGACATCTAGAGCATCTACGGACAGCTGTAGAGTAATAAAAATACGTGAAGACGCACTGACGCCCACAGAATGTTGGTAAGAAAATGCTCGAAACTTAACGATACGAAAAGTGAACGGTTAGCTACAGCTTAACTCATTACCTTCTAGGTCTTCTTTTTTGCCGTTGTCATCACTGTCTACGGCAACAGATATTCTTCCGTAAAGCGATAATAAAAGTGCTGACGCATAGTTTGCATCGTTGTTATTGGGACATAAAGTGATGGTTGCGGCGCGGTCTATTCCGCCTTGTTCGTCGAAGATAAGGCTGCCGGTTATACCGGAGATGGTATTGGCATTACTAAGTGGATCGCTTGCTACAATTAAGACCTCATTGTTATCCCGGCCGCCGTTTCCATTTGCATCTATAAACACCATTTTTGCATTGCGCCAACTCGACGTGCAGGCTGTATAGTTTTGCGTAGGGCACAGCACTACGTTCGTTTGTTCGTCTACCGCAGAAAAGCGAGCGCGTTGAATCACTGCACTTAAATTGTTTAAGTCAGAGGTAATTCTATTTTTGATTACGATATTTTGAATGCCAGGCGCAACTGTGGTGAGAATAATGGCAAGAATAGCGACGGCAACAAGCATTTCTAGAAGGGTTAATCCTTGCTGTCTCGACATTATGGATAGTCGTGCTGTAAGCCTAGTGTTTGTCATAAACGGTATTGATTCCACGCGTTGCTATAAAGAGAAACAGGCGAGTTTGCTTTTGCGCCGCCTTTCTCCAATGTAATGTTGTAGCGCCATAATTTTACGCTACTTACTCATATTTTAGGGTAAACTAATTTGAGTTGGCAAAGGTATGTTTTACCGCGCAACCGCATATTTGGCCATACGCCTTACGTTTAATGGCTTGTCGTTCTGCTGTGCTTGAATCTCAACTTAATAATAAATAAATTGCTGACCTTAAGTGCTGCACAACTGCAATACCAGAAGAGTAAATCCAAATAGATGCGCGGATACCACTAACATCTGCGGTCAGATTGTCGTAGAATCAAGTTCCAGGACGCCCCAAAAATACGTGGATATAATGATGCAAAAACAAGCAGTTATTGATGAAATGAAAGTGCTGCCTGAAATTGACGTAGAGTACGAAGTCGCACGTCGAGTCTCGTTCATAAAAAAGCAGTTACTTACTTCTGGTTTAAATTCGCTGGTACTGGGTATTAGTGGCGGCATTGATTCATGCACATTGGGTCGGTTAGCTCAATTAGCAGTAAATGAATTAAACGATGAGCACCACGAAAAATACCAATTTATCGCGGTTCGTTTACCTTATGACACCCAAGCCGATGAAGACGATGCACAGAAATCTATCGACTTTATCCAGCCCTCTCATTCTCTTGCAGTGAATGTAAAACCTGGCGCAGATGCTATTCATGCGTCTACTTCACAAGCGCTTGCCAGTGCTAACCTTCTTCCCGACAATGAAGCGAAACAAGACTTTGTGAAGGGAAATGTTAAAGCACGTACCCGTATGATTATCCAGTATGAAATTGCTGGGATGGTTGATGGCCTCGTTTTAGGTACCGATCATTCGGCTGAAAATATTACAGGGTTTTATACCAAGTATGGTGATGGTGCATGTGACCTTGCCCCGTTGTTTGGTCTCAGTAAGCGCCAAGTACGTGCAGTGGCAGCCCATTTGGGTGCACCACATAACGTCATCACTAAAGCGCCAACTGCTGACTTGGAAAGCCTGTCTCCGCAAAAAGCCGATGAGCAAGCATTGGGCATGTCTTACGACCAAATTGATGACTTTTTGGAAGGAAAGTCAGTTTCTGCGGAAGTGGAAGAGAAATTGCTCTATATTTATGAGCGTACACAGCATAAACGTGTGCCAATTCCAACAATTTACGATGAGTTGTAGTCATGAAAAAAATTGAAGCTATCATTAAACCGTTCAAAATGGACGATGTTAGGGAAGCGCTAGCTGAAGTCGGTATCGCAGGGATGACAGTGTCAGAAGTGAAAGGGTTTGGTCGTCAAAAAGGCCATACTGAACTTTATCGCGGTGCTGAGTACCAAGTTGACTTCCTACCCAAGATCAAAATTGAGCTTGTATTGGACGATGACCGCGTTGAGCAAGCGGTTGAAGCTATTCAAACGTCAGCTAAGACAGGCAAAATTGGCGACGGGAAAATCTTCGTTTACAACGTTGAGACCGCCGTACGAATTCGTACCGGTGAACAAAACGAAGACGCGATTTAAGAGCCGCTGGCTCCTTTTTTTGTTCCTTGCAATCCTTTGCTGGTAAAGGGATGTCTTGAAATACAAAGGCTAGAAGCTACAATGCGCGCTACAGACAACGCTACAAAGTACGCTACATGACATCCAGAAAGCACTTACAATTTAACGGAAGAACTTGGTATATCAAAATGAGAATACCTAGTGACCTCATCCCTCATTACGGCAAGAAGACAATTAATAAATCAACTCGTACAGACTCTTACAAAGAAGCAGAGAAACAGCTAAAGGCTCAGCTCTATGAATTTGATTTAGTAAGAGCAAAGGTTTCTGATAACGGTAAAGAAGCTTACGAGCAGCACTTAGCCTACTTAATGAGTATCATTGAAGCTTCTAAGCAAGATGGCTCTAAGAACATTCTTGATGCACCAGAGTTTAATGCAGATGCAACAATGTCTGAGCCAATGGTCAAAGCAGTGAACGATGCTATTGCCTATTACTATGATGACTCCTTAAAAAACGCAAAGCATCACAAAGATACTTACGCAATAACTTTAAGAGAGGCACTTAAGTTAGAGGAAGAGCGTATTGAGCGCAGAGAAAAAGATACTGGGCTCGTAAGAAAGCGAGCTACAGCAGTCAAGCTCTTCCTTCAGCATATTGGCGTTGACGATATGAGTCTTCAAGACATATCTAAGCGCATGGCCAATATCTTTGTTGATGCGATGGTTGATGCTGAAAAGTCTCACAAGACAATAAAAAACTATATAGCTGGTCTTCGGGCTTGCTGGGAAGCTGCCGCAAGATTTGAGCATGTAGACCATGACACAAACCCATTCTTCGGAATCAAAGTGGAAGCGCAACAATCAAAGAGCTATGAACCATTCAAAAGACAGCAGCTAGAAGCCCTTTTAGTGGAGACCAGTAGTTCCGACCACGATTTTCACCACGTATTTCGTATAGGTCTAGTGACTGGTGCTAGGCTACTAGAAATTGTTTCGCTAGAGAAAGACGACATACTTGAAATTGATGGTGTGACTTGTATGCAAATAAAGGATGGTAAGACTGCTAACAGCGTGCGCATCGTACCACTGCATGGAAGTGTCGGTGATAAAGTAAGAGAGCTTGCAGCAAAGTGTGAGAAGCACTTATTCCCTAAGTTAATTGCGATGAAACCAAGCTCAGTTAGTAATCTCTTTGCCAAGGTAAAGAAAGAAGCTGGAATTAGTGAGAGGGGTTATGTGTTCCATTCTTTAAGACACAACATGGCAACCGCATTAGAGCGCTCAGCAATACCCGAACACCAGATAAACAGAATACTGGGTCATAAGATAACTAACATGAGTACTGGTATATACAGCAAAGGCTTGCCACTGACTGAAATGGCGAAACAAATAGGCGCAGCATTAGAGCAGCCAGATTATCCTAAAGCGCTTTACTAGTAACTTTGGTTAAGCTTTCTATAGAGCTAACAAGCTAGCAGGCCACAAGCAGCTGTCCTTGTAGTATAACTTGTATGGTAAATCTAAGAATAAGGACGAGCTGTTGCAGTATGTCGAAGATATTCAAGAGGATGAATGTCTAAGGTTAATTAGCAGTACTATATGCAACGTTTCCGATGAATTTTGAAAAGTGCTAGATTAAACCTCGTAGTCAGATTGCTATAATAGAATAGTAACGTCAGGACTTTCTGTTATCTGTTTGTATAATTTCCAGCTCTCTTCGAGTCGGCCATTTTTCATTTGTTTATTTATGGCATATAACTTTGAAATTAAACCGTGAACTTTTTGTAAGTCGTCCCTAATAAGGTATGCAGGAATCCCCATCTTAAGAAGGTCTTGAGTTGCTTCGCATAGCTCTTTAATCTCTTGATTGATTACAAAAAACTCATAATCCACTCTCTTTATTATTGATCTATACTCTTCTTCTGAGTACTCAATATTATCCTTAATTTTCTGGTAGTCGAAAGCAAGAATGTTAAGAATATCACTGGATTTGGAGCTAAAAGTAAGAGCTTCTGTCGAGAACAACGAGTTGTGAACTTTCTTTTCGAGTATATTGAAATTCTGATGTGCCAGTATGTCTTTTACCCTTTTCTGGAAAGTTTCTTTAATATCATCGTAAAGAAGAGACTGAGAGTGAACTTCACGAGTAAGACTGAGTTGTTCGGTGGCGTCTGCTAGTTCTTTATTTTGTAAACGCAATGACCTTACCAGTAGGAGTATCGTCAAGATTGATAGACAGGGATTAAGAAAGCCGCCGAAAAAATCACCAGCAGCCCCCCAAACAGAGGCGTCAAGACTTGGCGGAGTGAGTGTAATCCATCTAGGAACGAAGTAGATTAAAGCAAGTATAATAATTGTACTAGGAATGTAGAGTTTTAGATTGTTTATGAATGAATCTAATTCACCAGCATGGTCGACTAGTTTACTGTCTTTTTTCATAGTTCCCTCTAAAAGCCATATGTGAAGTATCATGATACACAGAATCAGTTACTGTGAGAAACGAATAGTAATATTTTGACTTCAAAAATCTGAGCGCCCAAATTAAACAATTCGAAGTCCCGGTTTCCCCCGTAGGGGGCTATACGCCACAAAGCATTACTAAAGCCAATCCTCCAGCTAACTCAAACCACCAGCGTTCAACGCAATGAGACAGCACACACTTGGTAGTATCACCTAGCGCCAGCCAATTATACCTTCAAGCAGCAGAGCTAAACTTATTGCCTCCCAACCGCTCCTGTAACTAACTCTCACTACGACCAAAAGCACTGTACCAGCAGGGTATATCCATAGCAGTACACTTGATTGGTACACTTTCGATAAGTTATTTGTATGGTTTTAGGTTGACTTTTAATTATTGGTACGGTTAGCATTTAAACGTCATAGACATAAAACCACACACTTAAAGGAAGCAGTAGCATGAGTCAGAACATTGGATACATTCGCGTTAGTACAGTAGACCAGAACACAGCAAGACAGCTTGAAGGGCTAACGCTGGACAAGGTGTACACTGATAAATGCTCAGGTAAGGACAAGAACAGACCACAGCTAACGATTATGCTTGAGCACTTGAGAGCTGGTGACACTGTTCACGTACACGACATATCACGTATGGCTAGAAACGTTGGTGATTTACTAGAGCTGGTGGAGTCGCTTAAAGCCAAGGGCGTTACCCTGAAGTTCTACAAAGAGAATATGACCTTCACAGCCGATGCGAATGACGCAATGCAAGACCTAATGCTCACTATGCTTGGCGGTATCTATCAGTTTGAACGCTCTATGATGTTAGAAAGACAGCGTGAAGGTATCGCCATAGCGAAGAAGGAAGGCAAGTATAAGGGCAGACCGCAAAGCGTTGACCGTGAACGTGTGAGTCAGTTGTTAGATGAAGGTGTGAGTATTCGTAAGATAGCAACACAACTCAATATTTCACCTTCAACTGTTCAAGCTGTGAAGAAAGAGAGAGCTACAAGCTAACCTTAAGCACTATCATCTGTTTAGTTTCTAGCCGAACGCTTATACGCCTCAAAAAAACTTATAGTCGTAAGTGACTGGTCAAGTATATAGCAGCTCTAAGCCTATTCTCAGCTGTAACTGTTAGCTCAGTCACTAGTGATTATACTTGTTAATTATCAGTTGCTCATGGATATTCTCGTGTACTGAAACCAATGAGTTAACTATGTATCGTTGCCGCCTCTTCTCAAGCAGTAAGGCTAAACAAATGACTCAAAGCACACTAAGAACTATGAACGATGCAATTGATACAGCACTAGCACAGCATGAATACAAAGCAGCTGAGTTAGCAAAACAATTCAATAAGAACCTAGCGATATGGAAGATACTGTTCACCATATAGCTGACTTGGTTGCTGCCATAGTGAAAACAGAGCCAGCATTTCGATCTGTACTACTCTCAGAGCTTACCAAGTAGTTAGGCTATACAATCAGTCTTCAAGCGCCTTAAGGCTTCTCACAGATCTATACAGGCGCTATGAATGGATAAGTTCCTAGCTTAAAAGGTACAACTGTCATAACCAAGCAATCAACCCTCTATATAAGTGTTGCCTATAAAATGCGCAAGCTCTGTAGCCCTCATATTTACTGGGCTTGCGACTGTCCGACATAAGCATAGAGAAAGTCGAACTATAAGAACTCAGCTATGCATAGGACATTACAAAGCATCAAAACTCAGTCACTAGCTTTGTAGTGGTGGGCTTAGGCTCAGGGGCAAGTGACAGGTCTAATGAACTCAAGGTCAACGAACCAATTTCTTTAGCGAATACCTCTACTCACCATCAAATCTATGGGGGTAGGGGGGCAACTCTCAGTCTAAGAATCTAAGGTCAACACTTAGTTAGACTTACAGTTAGCCTTAGTACTCCTCCCTACATACACACATTAGATGGTTGTTAGTTAGTACACCTAGCCCTTTTTACAGTTCACTCCTTTATGTAACTAGGGCTATTTGTTTACACAGTAGTTAGTGGTTATACCCAGCTCTATTACAACTAACCATCCATGTATTCACTACCCAAGACAGACTCATAACTTCTCACGACCTTTTTTTGTAAGTGTCCGTGTGTAAGTCCCTGTCTAGCGTTTTCCTTAAACTCTAAAAACCTAACTACAAGCAGCTTTACGCCACCAGCGTACGGCTACTGTTTTCCAAAAAATCTAAAGAGGTAACACCATGCAATACAAAACCCTTAACACACAGAATCTAGGTGTGAAGCTATCAGACAAAGCGCTTCAACTACTACGTGAACGCCAAGCAAAGCGACAAGCTACATCAGATAAAAAGCTCAGTGCTAACAAGCTCATTAATGAGTGTGTAGAGCAGTACCTGAGCCAACCAGACTAATCACTATCATCAAAACTAAACAACCAACAAAGGAACACTAATGACTAATCAAGAACCAACTATCACGAATGAAACTGTACGCCATATCTTTACCGATGGTGCAGCTCCAGATAATCAGAACGGCTGTACATTGGGAGGTATTGGAGTGGCTGTGCTAACGCCGACTAATCAGGTAATCAGCCAATTCAAAGAAGCAGTGAGACCAGAAGAACATGAGATATTCACGACTAACAACCGCTGCGAAATGCTAGCACTGATTAAAGCTCTCAAAGTTGCTCAGCCTAACGATGTAATTCATTCAGATAACGAGCTGGCTGTTCGTGGTTATAACGAATGGTCTCCTAAGTGGAAGGTTAACGGCTGGCGTAAAGCCAACAAGAAGCCAGTAGTTAACAAAGACCTATGGCTGATTATAGATGCTCTAAAAGAAGCGAAGCCTACTGTAGTAGTTAAGTGGGTAAGAGGGCATAGCGACTGCTACGGGAACATATTGGCTGACCAACTTGCTAATGAAGCACTACTACTAGCCACACACTAAACCAATAAACACAAACAATAAGGACAAAACAAATGACCACAGAAATAAAGACACTAAAAGACACTGTAAGTGCCCTAGAAGCGCTCACTACTCAAGTACTATCAAGCTTGTATTCACCAGCGCAAGCAGAAGTAATGATTAGCAGTGCCAAGATTAACTATACCGAAGAGGCTGTAGAAGCTAGACGTAAGAAAGAAGAGACTAGAGCTTATAACGAAGCGTTGCGTAACGCAGTGACAGACTTTAAAGACAAGATGAAAGCTGCGTATTGGGATATAGCATTGCTGTCAGATGATAAGCGTACAGCTTTTGCTAGCGAGTCGTGGGATGAACTAAAGGAGTCGTACTCATTACGCAAGAACTCTCAGCAACCAGCCCTTGACTTTACAGAGCCTACAGTTGAGCAGCTAATGGCAAGACGTAGCGAGCTTATCGCCTCTCTGGAGCGCATTAACTTAACTCAAGCCCATGACGAAATCGAATTTTGTGCAAGACACCTTAAGAACAAGTCGATGCTTACACATGACCAAAGGGGGCTACGTGAAAGGCAACTTGAATCAGCGAAGTCCACTATCATTCGCCATGCAGATATTGAGAAAGAGCTAGAGAGCGTCCAAGAGCTGCTTAAAGAAGCACTTTAGTTATGAGTGCTTAGAGACAATTAGGAAGCAAGCGTTTCTTAAAGAGGCGCTTTGCTCTTCCTCAATGATATTTGGAGAGCTTACGGCCTTAAGGCCAGCCAAGTGCCTAACCAATGGCGGCATAAGGTAAAAAAGCATTTTCGCCAGACCGCAAAATTGCAGGCTGGTAAAACTCGCGAATCGGACGGAACACTTAGATACCACACTTGGGCAACACTTGAAGCTCTCTACGCCTACGCTATGTGGGTAGATACAGACTTCTACTCCACTTAACGAAACTGGAAATATCAATTCTCGTAGCGTTAACCAGCCAAGCGCCAAGCCAATGGCGAAACAAAGTACGCACCAAACTTTCCGAGACTGCAAATATGCAGGTACGGAGAGCAGAAGGCTCAAAAGCATCTACAGCGCATTGCAAACTTGCACTCTGTAAAAATCCATAGTGAAAATGGAGGGGCGAAGCGAGGAATATACGCAAGACTTGAAGCGCTCTACGCCTGCACCATGTGGGCAAACACAGAGTTCTACATGGTTGTAGTAGCTGCGTCCACTGAGCTAACCAAAGGCAACACGTTAAAACCACAACAAACAATCAAACTAAAACTACAACGATAAAGGATAGTAATGACAATAGAATTTGAAGACTACTGTGAGACAACACAGCAGGAAATAGGAAAACTAACAGCACAAGAAATTCACCACGAAGAAGAGCAAGACTTAAGCCTCACTGCTATAACAACGCAAACTGGAATGCCTCTGGATATATCAGAAGCCTCTCTTGATTCACTAGTTACTGTTGGTGGTGTAACTGGCCAAGTAAGGCACATGATTGATGCTGGGCTGGTGGATAGGTCAATCTTAAACGGAAGTTACGAGGACTATGAAGCCCCAACACAGCAAAGCGAAGACGAAGAACAGTACATTGAAGCTCATACATCAGAAAATACAATGACTACCTTTCATCAAGTGGAACAGGAGCTTGGTAGCTCAGGTGTAATCGACTCTGTTACCGCCTTGCTCAATGGTGAGGAAGTCGATGGTAATGCTATTGCCTCGCTTGCTGAAGCTTATGGGGTAACTCAGAGTGCAGCTTTACGGGAGGTGGAAAGTGCTACTGAAGAACTGTACGAAGATTTTGAAGAGTACGCTGGTACACAGTTTGGTATTAGCGACACCGAGCACCTTACACAATGGGTAGGTTATGCGGCTGGACAGAGTAAGAAGATTAGTCAGTTGTATAACCAAGCTGTAATGGGGGCGCTTAGCGGTGACTTCTCGTTAGCTGAAGACCTAGTGAGTGAATATAAGAGAGTCTATAAGCTCTATTAGTTGCTCGTTTGGCAGAGCTGAAAAAAAATAACGCTACAAGTTACGCTACAAATGACGCTACAGGTGAAGTGTAAGCTATTGATTTTTAATGATTGTTGATTGAAATAAGGGAGCCGTTGGCTCCCTTTTTTGGATGATTATCACACGTTAGTGTTTATCGTCAGAGCATTCACCTGTTTTGGGATCACAGCAGCTGCTTTCTGCTTGGTGCACATGACCGTGTTCAAGCTCTTCTTTCGTTGCTTCTCGTACGTCAACAACAGTTACGTCAAAAGTTAGCGGAATACCGGCAAGAGGGTGGTTACCGTCAACAAAATGACCGATTGCTCACCTTGTGGCGTAGTTGCGCGGAAAGACATACCCACTTCAACATCCATACCGTCAAACATTGAGCGTGGTACAGTTTGTACAAGTTCGTCAGCACGTTCACCGTATGCTTTTTCAGGGTTTACTGAAACGTTGAAGCTATCTTCCTTCGATTTACCAATAAGTGCATCTTCTAGTCCTTCAATTAAGAAGCGACGGCCTAGTAGTACTACTAGTGGCGATTTCCCTTCTGAAGAGTCTAGCGTTGTGCCGTCTTCGGTAGATACGGTGTAGTGTAGCGTTACAACGCTGTCAGAAGTAATTGTCATAACAAATCCTATCTTGGCCCTTTAATAAAGGGCAATAAATGTAATGCAGTAAAAACTGCTTATCGACGTTTTTTCACAATATTGCTAGCTTTCTGCTCAATACTGTACGGCAAAGTATTAGGGTAACAGGTAATGGCGTTATTATCAGCCAATCTGTGTAAATCTTCGCTGGTGGTATCGTTGTTGAGCACTGCAATAAACCAGGTTTCATTATCAAGCGATGCAACATTGAGTATTTTGCCCGCTATACGCCAATTTTCGCCCAACTGCTTTTCTAATGCATCGCCAGGTTTAATATTTACGTTACCTTCAAGCTTAAAGCTGTAGGCGGCGCGTTTGTTTTTACCCAGAAAGCGGGTTCGCGCAACCACCTCTTGCCCCATATAGCAGCCTTTATCAAAGTCGATACCGTTGAGCGCCTGCACATTAATCATCTGGGGCACGTATTCCGCCACTGCGTCGCCTTGCACTAAAGCGTGTACGCTTTGAATTTGTATAGCGTCAAACACGGTTTGGGGATAGCAAGAAAGGGTTTGCGCCTCTATTAACGAATTTATTTGCTTTGTGCCATTATCATCTAAAAGAACAATAATTCCTTTGCAGCTAGTATTGGCAAAATAGGCGACGCCGTGTTCGCTCTCGACCTTTTCAAGAGAACCATTGTCAGGAGTATCGCTCTCAAGAAGGCGTTCCACTTCGTTTTCGGAGAAAAGCTGGCTTAACGCTGCCTTTACTTCGTTAGTTTTCACTGCATCAAGCGAAATAAAATAAGCGCTGTATGTTTGTGTGTCGTCGAGAATATCAACCTTAGAGAACACACCATACTTATTAAGCTGTGCTAATGAATGACTACCCGCATCTTCATTGGTAACCAACAATAATTTGTTTTGGTGGCGAGTTACGTACCCGGTAGACCACGTTTTGCCTTTATTATCACAATGGGCGAAATGCCTGGCAGTATTCTCGGTTAGCTTATTAATGTTGACCGTAATTTGCCCTTGCAGGTAACTGTCGGCCTGTTCTCCTTCCAAAGAAATTATCATGGCATTTGAAAGTTTGACCACAAATTCACTTGGAAGACTTTGTAATGATGCGATAGATGTCATATTCACCACTGTAAAATTCGCTGTATGTACTCAAGGTATGGTAAAACCACCAATATTCAAGGGCAATACATGGGAATGTGCGCAGATTAAGTTCTATTTAGTTTGCCTATCTGACCAAAAGAGCAGTGATCCCCACGCATAGGGCATGGTATTATTGTTAGCGAATAAAAAACGGTATGAAAGACATATGTTTGAACCAAAAAGATTAGCGCGATTAAAGTGGGCGTGTCGCAGAGGCATGCTAGAATTAGACGTACTTTTACTTCCTTTTGTGGAAGAAGCCTTCGATTCTTTAAGTTATGAAGATCAAGAAACATTTGAACGTTTACTTACCAGTGATGACCCTGATTTGTTTGCATGGATCATGGGACACCAGAAGTGCGAAGACCCTGAACTAGCCGCCATGGTGGCGACTATCGTCAACCGTGTCAAAGTATAGAATTTGCATTACGCACAATAGGTTTAGAAGGTTATTTGGGGAAGTATGCGTTGCTGTTTGTCTTTTCGCAGCATTGTGCAGCCTTCCTCAATACTTGTGGTCTTGGCTGAGCTTCTCAAAATTGATAGCGCTTGTTGCTGCTGCAACTACGTTAGTTATTTTCTGGCGTCTTTATGACGCGTTTAGTAACAAAATTTCTGCTACTCAATACGCTCTCTCTTTGACCAGCGATGGTATTATCCGGGTTGTTGACGACAGCACGCTCCCACTGGATTTGCAAAGCATGCCAAAAGGTAGCTTGTTAGTTGATGCTCAGGTCGACGGCACACCAATGAACATTCATCATTCTTCCCAGCTCTTTACTTGGGGGCTGTGTATCAATGTGCTGCGCCAAAAACGCAGATGGTTTGAAAAAGATCATAGCCATCTCGCTTGGATCTTAAAAGGTGAGTGCTGCGAAGCAGACTATCGCCGATTGGCTAGAGCTATTATCTTGGCCCGAAAAGCAACGCCTTAAAGGAATTAAAAAGATGTTTCGTGAGTATACCAAAGCGTTATTTAAACGCGTTGACACCAGGCAGCTTATGCAGTTTAAACCGCCTACGTTGCCTCAGCGCATCTATACCAAAACGCTCAATGTCGACAATGTGCACTACGCTTCTTTTTGTCAGGAAGTTGACTGGCCGGCAAATGAGCATGCCCATCCACTTTATTTACAAATGCTTTCCTTACCATTGCAAATGCAGTGCTTGCTGGACAAACAAAGCCCATTTCCATTGCTTGGCCTTATCCACGCTGCTAACAAAGTATCGGTTATAGACCATTGCGATTTAAGCGAACCCTTTGAATGTCGCGTGCGCTTTCACGATGTGAGACCGCATAACCGAGGTTGGGAAGTGGATGTGATGTTAGAAGCGCTGCAGGCAGGGAACCTGGTTTACAGGGCGATAAGTAGTTACTTAGTGAAGGTGAAAGCCGTTCATGTAGCTCCACTTGGTGCTAAAAATGACTTACATGACGATTGTGAATTAGAGAATAGGGCGCTCATCGGCGAAATTAGTGCTTCGGCTAATACAGGTCGCCGCTATGCAAAGCTTTCTGGCGACTATAATCCTATTCACTTGTCTGCAATATCTGCCAAAGCATTTGGGTTTAAACAGCCTATAGCGCACGGCATGTGGACATTGTCACGCGCTGTGTCGGCGTTTGTAAGTCATCAAGACTTCAGACAATCTATGAGCGTAAAAGAAGTAAATTGCCGCTTTAGAAAACCCGTGTTTTTGCCCTGTGACATTCATATTCAACAACACTGTAAAACAGATAATAGTGTGCTAATAGACGTTACCGATAGTAATGACAGCCTTGTGCACTTATC
>JYMV01043994.1_pt1 | contig 13956 bp, 12 predicted proteins | sample 338911 | NCBI WGS metagenome assembly JYMV01 (sample SAMN03354496, study PRJNA234377) | hydrothermal vent metagenome | biome: Deep sea; feature: Hydrothermal plumes at the Eastern Lau Spreading Center, Western Pacific Ocean; material: Seawater | place: Tonga | collected 2009 | depth 2000 m m
TCTAGTGTGTTCAGCATTTTCCGTGCGTCGCCACCGGAAGATTGAATAAGTAATTCTTTTTCTGATTCACCGATAGTGATTGAACCTTTGGACATGATCACATCATGTGAAAAAACCGAATCAAGGATTTTCATTAAATGATCCGTTTCCAAAGGTTTCAAAGTAAGAACACGACACCGGGAAAGAAGAGGAGAAATCACTTCAAAAGATGGGTTTTCCGTGGTGGCACCAATAAGGGTGATTGTTCCGTCTTCCACGGCTCGGAGCAACGAATCCTGCTGGCTTTTGCTGAAGCGGTGGATCTCATCGATAAACAGGATCGTTTTTACCCCCATTTCACGATTGTTTTCTCCTAAGCTGATCACTTCACGAAGGTCTTTCACGCCGCTGGACACAGCAGACAATTCTTTAATCTTTGCGTCAGTTGATTTCGCGATCATCCGTGCCAAAGTGGTTTTTCCTGTTCCCGGTGGTCCCCAGAAAATGATGGAAAATGGTGCCGCCTGATCCATGAGTCGATGAAGAATCTTTCCTTTATCCAGCAAATGTCCTTGGCCGCAGAACTCATCAATGGTCTTGGGGCGAACCCGTTCAGCCAGAGGCGGCAGGTAAGATTCGAATAGCGCTTGTGTTGAATCCATAAGACGGTAAATTTACAATCCTTTTTTTATCAGTCGAGGAACGAACATACCATGAATTTTTCTCATCAATTTCTACTGTCTGTCTTAATCTTTTTTGGAACAGGCTGCAGCAGTATGGGGAGCATTAAAACAATGGAGAATAGATTGATCATTGAAAATCTGGTTATTGGTGAAGGCGCTGAAGCCCAGGATTATAATAAAGTTGTTGTGAATTATACAGGAACGCTGGAAGATGGTTCCGTTTTTGATTCATCCTTAAATCCAGACCGGGAACCCTTTACATTCACCCTGGGTGTTGGCTCAGTGATTAAGGGCTGGGATCTTGGCGTAAAAGGGATGAAGATAGGCGGAAAACGAAAATTAACCATTCCTTCTGATCTCGGATATAGGGATAAGGGAGCAGGATTAATCCCGCCGGGTGCTACACTGATCTTTGAAGTGGAACTGCTGGAAGTAGAAGCATATTAATTGAATATATAAGCCGGTGAGTGTCCAAAAAGCCACGCCGTTGACTCTAGAGAAGGCAGTCCATGATCTAGAACAGGATGGAGTCACCATTATTTCAAATGTATTTCGGCCCGAGCAAATCGCCAGGTTTCGTGCCCAATATGATCGATTATTTACCCGGACAATGGATATAGTGCAACAGGGACCCGAGGATTCCTATGAGCTGATCACGCATTTTGACAAAGAAGTTCGCGCCAACAAGACCGCATTCGCCGATGGTGAAGGGGGGGGGGGTCATTATTGAAATAGCGCCGGGGCGGCATGATTTTACCTTCAGTATGGATCGAGGCGTTTTCGGGAGTGATGAATTTCAGAAACCGCCCAAAATTTGGACCCTCATGAGACACCTGTTCGGCAGTCGATATGTGCATAACTCAGGGATGCTTTCCTCAACGGTGCGGTCCGATGATGGTCCCTGGCATCGCGATATCTACAACCTTCAAGGTTCTGCAAAGGCAGATGGCACCTACGATGACTTCGCTGTGGTGCACCACTTTGATCCGTTTTACTACACCGTGCTCATGCCTTTAGTGGAGCTCACCCCTGACAACGGTTCCACGGAGTTCGTTCAGGGCTCCCATCGGCTGACTTACGCAGAAGCTGAGGACAAACCCCATTTGCAGTTCCGTACGGCGCCGGGTTCCGCCATTATCTTTGATGGTCGCATTTTTCATCGCGGTCGTCGAAACAAGTCGTCTGAATCAATGCCGGTGCTGTATCAGGTGTACACCCGGGATTGGTATAATGACATTTAACATTAGTATTGGAAAGAAGACTTGGGGGGTTTTTCAGGAAATTTTGAAATACACATTATTATTCATCCTATTATTCCAAACTCTACTATTTGGACAAGACACTAAATCTTTCAGTATTAAAATGTTGAACGAAAGAAACTATCCGATGGTTATTGATACGAGTGGAGTTTATCACATCACTATTGATGATAAACAACAATCCATCTTTAAGATGAAAGGGATTACTGGAACAAATGAAACTGAAAAACTGACTTGGAGAACAAAGGAAAAGTATTATTGGAGTGATGGAATAAGAACTGATATTTATCCAGTTGTAAATCCTTCAAGTTATACAAAAGATGGTGTGGGTTATTCTATGGTAGGTTTCCTGCCTGAAATGAAAGGAAAAATGATTGTTATTTACGGCACTTATTATAACGAAACGGATAGTATCAGAGTAATAGTAGAATAAAGAGCCACCGAGCAGAATCGAACTGCTGACATCCAAATTACGAATTTGGCACTCTACCAACTGAGTTACGGTGGCAAAATGATTTACTTAAAATTATAACAAAATTTTACATCATATGATGTAAAATCATGAAGTATCCAAATTATTATCTCTGTAAATAAACAAATAAATATACTTAAAAATAATCTATGGATTCATGCGAAGCATTCGTAAAGCACAGGTCGGTGGTTCAAATCCACTCACTGGCTCAAGTCTCATTATCACCTGTCTGGTAATACTTGGCTGCCCGCCAACCCCCGTAGATCTCACCCAGGTAAACATAAACAGCGGCAGTGCCAAGAATAGGCCCGGCAATAGGGCGCTCATCTTTAATCGCATAATGGGCTGAATTGTAAACAAGATAAAAAGTCCACAAGCCCATGATTCCATCCAGAACACGACCGGAATAGATGCGGCCTGATCCTGGAAGGACCGCTGAAAATAATGCCGCAAGGAGGGGAGATTTTTTTGAATGAGTTATTTGTTTTTGCACAACAGGGTCAATTAATCTTCCATCTTTATCATGAAAGGGACGCTGTAATTCCAGGTGGTAATGAAACGCAAAAGGATTACAGCGGGTGATTCGCTCTGATGCCATAATACCACCGCGGATGATCCCGAATTTCCTGACCGCATCGGCACCATAATTAGAACAACTGGGATAAAACTGACAGTTGAATAAATTTGTATTGTAGGATATTCTCTGCCAGCCGGCAATGGGCAATAACCCGATCTTATGTATAATAGAAACGTTTGATGATGCCAGGAGTGAATCGGCTGGATATTTTGATTGTGCTGAAATACAGGTAATAAAAAGAATTGTTAAAACACTGTGCATTGTAAAAATTAATCAGAATTGTCTTAATCCTAAACCGGTTCCTTTTTTAGATTCATCCCAGTATGGAATCCGTTTTAGATACGACATTTTCTAATCCGGTATACATGGCCATCGCAGGGGTGCTGGTCATTATGCTGGTCTATGCCTTAATTAAAAAGATCATTAAGCTGGTATTTACAGTCGGGGTGATCCTGGTTCTCTATGTTGTTTACTTGAATTATACTGATCAGGAGATGCCCCAAACTGCGGATGAACTTAAGGAATCCGTGACTGAAACTTTTGGGAAAGGAAAAGAAAAAGCATCCGAATTATTAGAAGAAGCAAAAGAATCCACAAAAAAGATCGTTGAGGAAAAGGTAGAAGATAAAGTGGACGAAATCTTCGGCGATTAGATAGAAACAGTAGCCGGATCCTGGGGCATTAACTCCGGGAATCCACCGCTGGCCATCAGGCCCAGGCCCAGCATCAATAGGACTAAGATAAAGCCTATTAAATAAAGAGTCGCTGACAGGAAAAAGAATTTCTGGATTTTCCCCAGTGCATCTGAAAATCCTTTATCATTCTCATTCAATCCTGCAAATCTAAGATTGGCCGCTGCACCCGTTAACTGGAGGCCCATATAGATGAGAATACCAGACATAAATATGGAAGGGACGGATATAGCAGCCAGTCTGTGTCCACCAAATAAAAGGGGAATGGCAATGATGCCGTTAAACCCGCCCAGGGTTACATTGATATAGCCGAGTATCCTGGCCCACTGGGCCAGTTTAAAGAGGCCTTCCTGTCCCGGTTTATCTAAATGGTACTGTAAGGATGTAAATGGCTCAGGCGCCATTTCTAAAGGAGATTGCTGGCCAATTCTGCCAGTTCGCTCCGTTCCCCTTTCTCCAGGGTAATGTGGGCGAAAACATCCTGGCCTTTCATACGGCTGATGAGATAGGTCAACCCGTTGGATCTTTTATCCAAGTAGGGATGATCGATCTGATGGATATCCCCCGTAAAAACCACTTTTGTTCCTTCACCAGCCCTGGTTATGACAGTTTTCACTTCGTGGGGTGTCAGGTTCTGGGCTTCATCCACGATAAAGAATGCTTTCTGTAAACTGCGGCCGCGAATGTAGGCAAGGGGAGTAATAAGCAGCTTATCCTGTTCCAGCATTTCGTTGATCTTTGCGGTCCGTTTATCCTTATGTTTGAACTGGTGACGAATGACAGCCAGGTTATCAAACAGCGGCTGCATGTAAGGGTCTAATTTTGACTGGATGTCTCCGGGCAGGAATCCAAGGTCCTTGTTGCTTAAAGGAACAATGGGCCGTGCTAAAAATATCTGCCGAAAATCAGTTCGCCGTTCCAGGGCCGCTGCCAATGCCAAAAGCGTTTTCCCCGTGCCGGATTTTCCTGATAATGTTACCAGTTGGATGCGGTTATCCATAAGCATATTAAGGGCAAAGGACTGTTCCGCATTCCTGGGCTTGATCCCATAAGCGATGGGATTATTGATCTGAACTATTTTTTCGTCGAAAGGATCAAAAGCAGCTAAGATCGATTTCTGACCGTTTCGTAAAATAAAATTTTCATTTGCCTGTGGATCGATTACTGCATCTAAATCTTCTATATCCACACCATGAGACTTATAAATGAGGTCGATTTGTTCTGAACTGACGTCTTCCACAAGCCGATTCCCCGTATAGATCTGGCTGACGTTTTCCACTGCATCGGTGGAATAATCTTCTGCATTGATGCCTAAAGAACGAGCCTTCAGCCGCATATTCGTATCCTTTGAGACCAGGATCACATCCTGTTCAGAATTTTCATGATGGAGTTTATAGGCACAGTTAATGATCCGGTTATCCGGGCAATCTTCATTGAAGGTGGCTTCCACATCCGGATGCCAGTTGTGATTCACTACGACCCTGATCTTGCCATCCAGTTTTTTCAATTCACTTTCTTCAGAATTGACAGATAATTCATCCAGGTTTCTTAAAAAATCCCGGGCATTATAATGGAGTTGTTCATTTCCCCGTTTGAACTGGTCTAACTCTTCCAGGACAGAAATGGGAATTACAATATCGTTATCCTCGAAATTCCGGATACAGGTTGCGTCGTGGAGAATTACATTGGTATCAATAACAAAAATTTTCTTATTAGGTTTTGGCATAAGGATATAAAAATGTTTACTCTTTAAAGGGTATGATTGAATAGAGAATTAGGATATTCAAATTTAGGAGGTCAAATAAATTGTATCAAGACCAAGGGTGGTGGCAGAGTTTCAAAGTTGCATTGTATTGGTTAAGGCATGAACCCAAACATGGCATCTAAAACCTGGTAGATCAAAAAGCTGTAAATAAAAGCCAGTGAGAGTAATGCGGCAGGTGTGACCCGGAATTGTACCCTGAATTTGCTGTGTTGTTTTTTAATGTCATAAAACTCGATCAATGCTTCCAGTGTTATTTTACTTAAATAGATCCCAAAAAGGTATAAAACCACTAAAATGCCATGATCCAGGCCCGACAGGGATTTTAACCACTGACCTAAGGTCACGGGATATCCTTTAAAATGGATTTGAACTCAGACAGGATGATGGATGTGGCACCCCATACCATTTCACCTCCCAGGTCAAAATAAGGGATTTTAACCGGGAATCCCGCCAATGTATCCTTTTTCTCTTTTTGAGTTTTATCCAGCATAAAGTCTTTGACAGATGGTGAGAAAATACAGTCTACTTCCTGATCATGGATGGATGTTTTTGGTTCCTTTTCCGTCCAGCCAATGAAAGGAAATATCTCAAACCCTGATACGGGTACGTAAAAAGAAGTAAGGGAGCCGATGAGTTTGATTTTAGAAGGCGGGATACCGATCTCCTCATGGGTTTCCCTTAAGGCAGCATCCTGAAATGATTCATTCTTTTCCACCATTCCCCCCGGGAAAGAAACCTGGCCTTTATGGTGATCAACAGTATTGCTCCGTTTTGTCAGGAAAAAATACCAGTTTTTATTTAATGGATATAAAAGAATTAATACAGCTGCGGGGGTTCCCTGTTTATCCAGGTCAATATTGGGGAACGGAAGCCGGGGTTTCACCATCATGATTTTTTGGGCTGCCTTACCGGGTAGGTACTGCTGGAGTCGGCTGGACAATTTTTCAATAAATACCGGCGACATATCACTAAAAATTATCCCATTTTATATTGTTCTGCCCGAAGTTTCGCACAGCCTTAACTATGAAATACAAACATGTTATATGGGACTGGAACGGCACGCTTCTAGACGACTGCTGGCTGTGTGTGGAGGGAATAAATGCGGCCCTAATAAAAAGAGGTTTACCTGTCATTACTGAAAAAACTTACAGGGATGTTTTTACTTTTCCCGTAAAAGAATATTACAAAAAGGTAGGCTTTGATTTTGAGAAAGAACCCTTCCATATTGCCGGCGATGAATTTGTTTTCTACTATGGAGAGCATTTTCAACGTACAGAACTCCACCCGGATTCTGTATCAACCCTGGATGCTATTTCAGCCAGTGGCAGAACACAATCCATCCTCTCAGCGGGCAAACAGGAATTTTTGAATGACTGGGTTAACAGCCATGGATTAGCAGACTATTTTATAAACGTGCTGGGCATTGATAACCAATATGCCAGAGGAAAAACAGAACTGGGTGTTGCCTGGATCAAGGAATTGCCCCATAAACCCCAGGAGGTAATAATGATAGGCGACACCATACATGACAGCGAAGTAGCGAAAGCCATGAAGATAGAATGTCTGCTTGTGGATCATGGCCATGTGAACCGGGAGCGATTGCAAAAAACAGGCCGGCCCCTTATCTCAAACTTAAACCAGGTAGTGGATGTTTTGGATTGAAAAGGTGTAGAATGAAAAATACAATTTATATTTTAGGAATCATTATGACAGTGCATGCACAGACTTTGAACCAAAAAGTAGATCAGAAAACAGGCCAAGACATTCCTGTAGGTATTGCCCTGGGCAGCCACGTTCAGGATGACAGATATGAAGAATGGTATGATAAGGAGTATAAAGATTACTTCCCGGATGATGATCTCGCTGATGCAATAAAAGATTTTGTTGGTGGAGTGGAGTTCGAAACCTATATGGGAACCTGGTGTGAAGACAGCCGCAGGGAAGTCCCCCGGTTCTTTAAGGTTTTAGATCATGTTGAATTCCCAGCAGAAACCATGAGACTGGTAATGGTTGATCGTGACAAGCAAAGCGGCACAGATGCAGAAGAGGGAAAAAATATCCATCATGTGCCCACATTTATTCTTTATAAAGATGGAGTCGAATTAGGCCGAATTGTAGAAACGCCGATTGAATCCTTGGAAGAGGATATTTTTAATATTTTAATTGGCTCACCGCCCCAACCCAATTATCATGACTGGGTGGGAAAGGATGAGAATTAATCTGCCAGGTCTGCGATCAGCAGGACATCAAAAATATCAATGGTCCCATTTCCGTCCACATCCGCCGCCAGGAATTCTTCCGGTTGTAATTCAAATAACCCCAGTATATAGTTTGAACATAAAAGGGCATCAACCACCGTAATGCTGCCGTCACCGTTTACATCACCCAGATCGTGTTCCTGGCTATCGTTGGCCAGGGCAATGACTGTCAAGTAAGCCGTATCCGTTTCACCATCTACGCCTGTCACAGTTAAAGACACTTCATAAATACCTGGTTCGGAGTATTGGATGGTTGGATGCCTTTCTGATGATGTATATCCATTTCCAAATACCCAGAACCAATTCCCAACTGGCCCCTGGGATTCATCAAAAAAATAGCATTTCCCGGGTACTGTAATTACGGAGTTGGTGGTCCTGGGGACAGCCGTTAAAGGATGCAAATCTCCGATGAGTAAATTTACCAACTGGATGCCGGCCATAGCCCCAGGAACTTGTGAAGAAAAGACCTGGATATAATTATAATCGTTGGGCTGCACTATATTGACGGGGAAGTTATCAAAGGTCAGTATACTATCCCATTGAACCAGTCCCACATCATCAAACCAGGTTTGAGACTGCCCAGAATCAGGGATACCGGTATTCATTCTCAGATTAAAAAAATTTGCACTATCCTCTTGTTGTATATCAAACCAATACGGCATCCAATCCTGTGTCCCATATACAGAATCTGCCATAGAAATTGTTAACAAGTTTTCTCCCGTTCGTCCTTCGGCCAGCCTTAACTGCAATGTAACATCTTTTCCATTCTGGGTTTTGATATGCCCATGGATCGTATGCTCTAATTCACTCTTAAATGGCATCCTGTCTTCAAGATTTGTAACAATATTATCCGGTGAATCTGCATTTCGCAAATGAGATGCCGCTATTCCACCGCGGCGAAAAATGGAATCCTGTAAAAATTCATCATCGCTGTTGAAATTCCAGAGGCTGCTTCCTTCATTTTCAAAATTCTTCATCCATATTCTTTCCCGGCCTAATCTGTAATGGGTAATATGATTAAACCCCCCAACGATACTGGCAATACTACCAGCATCCGGGATCTGTAAAGGATTAGAAATGAAATATGCATCACCTTCAAACTCAATCTCCTTCCATAACGGGTCCCATATTGAGTATTCCAGCTCCTGGGTTATGATGGTTGTTGTATCCATGATAACCTGGGCCCGGTGAGTCTCCTGGTTTACATGTACATAGGTATCCAATTCCCTTGAACGCATGGCAATATAATCCAGTATGTAATTTCCCAGTTCACCCGTAGCAGGCAAGGTCAGATAATCATCGATATAAAGTGGAGTAATGGTATATCCAATGAACCCGCTCTCATCCGCTTCCGCATTCAGGATCATGGAAGTATAGGTCTCAGCATAATTCAGGTCAAAAATGAAATTTCCCAGGGAATGGGCGATCATTGTTCCATTGTAAATCTCAACACCCTGGATAATATGGGGATGATGTACAATCACTGCATCCGCTCCTTCATCCACAGCGAACTGGCGGATGGCCCGGTCCCACATCTGGGGACGGTCCAGACGCCAGGAATAATCTTCCGCTTCCAAACCGTATTTTGGAACTGCCGTAAACCCGATTTCACTGGCAGGATTTGTGCGCAGGGTCTCGAATCCGTCCGGAGGACTATAGGAATCGTAATGGGCTCCAGGGGAATATGAATATTCGCTGCCTGCATGCATTTCCACCACAACAAGATCAGCCAGGTCCTCAACAGACTGGATCTGCTGCTTCAAATAATAGGGTGTCATATAGGCAAAGCCGGGTTTATTCTCCCCCGCATTCAGGTAAGGCTGGTAATTGTTATACTGGCCGGTCCGGTCGCTGGATGCGAGAAAGGCAATGGTCTGTCCTTTTACGGATTTGAAAGCAGGAAGGTAGGCCTCATAACTGTTCATCCCGGCACCGGAATGAAGAATCCCTGCTTCATCCAAAATATTTTGGGTCTGGATCATGGCAGGTTCCATGTAATCTAAAATGTGATTGTTTGCCAATGAGACCACATCGATTCCACCGTAGATCAATCCAGCTACATTTTCCGGTGCACAGCGAAAGACAATGCCCTTCGTTGGGTGTGGGAACCCCTGGTTCGAAAGAGGTATTTCCAGGTTAGCCACGGTTACGTCTGCTAAAAGACCCAGGATCTCGTAGGTTGGCTGGTACAAGGCCTGGACGCCCTGGGTTGTGATAATGCCGTCATCTTCTTCATAACTTCTGCCCATCATGATATCACCGACAAAATTAATGGTTAATGGAAAAGAAGAACTCCCCTGGTCGACCTGGATCGCTGTTGTTGCCCAGCCCTGCTGCCCGGTTTCGTCTTCCACGGTCAGGATCACTGTATAATCGTGATCGTCTTCAACAAGGTAATCATGGGAGGGATCAGGCTCTGTAGATGATTCACCATCACCGAATTCCCAATAATATGAAAAGGAATAGGAATCCGTATCCTGTATGGATGAAGAAAATGAAACAGAAACTAATTCCTGGTGATTCTCATTCCGGATATTCCCGATGGAATAATCAATAGAGACTACAGGCGGAATGGGTAGGTCTGTTGTATAATCGCGAATCATGCTAAAATGAATGCTCCCCGGAGCACGGCTCGTATCGTCCTGATCATTTATAAAATGAATTTCAGTGATTGAGGAAAGGGAGTCGTACCAGGCCAGCCAGTCATCGCCAAGGGGTATCCGGTAGGACTGCCAGGATCCAACCTGGTTTGTGCCCTGATACACAGGTATCCATTCTTCAATATCCAGGGCTTCATGCCCTGAAAAAGAGTAGCGAATTGTATTTTCACCGGTTGAAAAGCCGATGGCCTGGATTTCTGATATGCTGTCGATCCTGGTAAAAACCTGCAAAACAGTAGTGGTATCGGGCGTAAATGGATCGATCTGGACGGATTTCCAGGTGTTGCCAAAAAGGGCAAGAGTCGGGCTATTCCCGGGCATGAGGACCAGGGTATCTATTTCATAGCTTTCCCCATCTATATCTTCGTCGATAATCCCTTGAATTGAATTATTATTATCAAAGTATAAAATTGTATCTGGCGGGCTATGCCCGGGCAACATATTTGATACGGTTTTTGACCAGGGTCCCGCGTTTTCAAAGTAATCTACCGCACGGATGCGAAACAACCATGGTACTGTGTTATTTAACCCGGACAATGTCTGATGGTCCCGGCGCATATATTGGAGCATAGTGTAATCTGTAAAATCAAACACCATCGAATTATCAGTGAGTGTATCCGTATCAGCCTGTATCTGGAAGGATTTAAAATTGGTGTCGTATACGGGAGACCAGTTCAGATAGACCTGATCGGAATTATCTACATTGTAGGCCATAATAAATGCAATTGAATCTGGCGAGGTTTGATCCGGTACCGTTTCCCAATGCGTTAAGTATAGGTCCAGTGCCTCTATAAAAGGCTGATAATATTCTCTTATCATAGAAAAGTTTTGAATGCCGGTGGGATACAATCCATTGGTATACACCGTATCATCGGTAATTCCAGTGCTGTCAAATATCATGGGTTTTTCATCCAGTTCCACATGTACCCAGGGTTCATAGACCGACCAGCCGCTAAACTGGGATTGGAGATCCAGCATTTGGATACCGCCAGATGGACCTTTCAATTCCGTAGCCAGTGTCATTGGAAATTGTTCGGCTCCATTATCGTATACGCACTGGTCATCATAAAACACTTCATAATAATCTGTGACGTGGAGGGGATCAGGATTATTAAACTGATTTTGTGAGATAGGGAACTCTTCCGTGAAATTTATAATATCAAAATGATCATCCGTAATGTCCCGGATAGGTTTTGTTGTAAAAGAATTCTGAGCTCCTGCTGCTATGATGACTGATTTCCTAGGTGCATGGCTGGCATTGTCAAAGCTGTGGATCGCAAACACCAGGGGCCAGTGGGGATTTAAACCGATTAAAGGCTGAGTAACAACCTCTTGAAATGTCTGGAAAACCGTAGGGGCATAGCGGGAAGGGTCTGAGTGGGATTTGCTGTTTGAATACTCCCCCACTTCGCTCCATTCAACTTCTCTTCCGGCCCCGTTAATCATAAATCCGAACCCATCGGTCTGTTGATAAATATCAAGAGCAATATAGGGAGCAATAAAATCATCGCAGGGATGAGGGACCTGAATCATAATCTGTTCCCTTAATGCAGCCGGGTTAATGATATACAAACCCCAGCTGTTGCGAAAACTACCGATCACATCGTCTGCATCATTATCGGGCTGGTTCAAATCCACAAAGGATGTGTCAAGCTGTTCCCGAAGTATGTGAAATGTTTTATTAACCGTTGTGTCTTCAAAAATAACCAGTTCATAAAAAAAGGATTCAATGGAATCCTGCAACAATGAATCAACGGTGGTTGTATCGCCTGCAATAAATTGTGTAAAGATGGTTTCCCAATACACAAGTGTAGGAGATCCTTCTTCCAATTTTCTGTAGCTGCCAAATCCGTTTGTTTGTATATCAAGCCAGTCTGGTCCATAATCATTGAACCCTTCGCTGGCTATGCCCTCTGTAACGTGGCTGACCCAGTTCTCATACGATGTACCCGGCGACTGTCCCCCCACAAATCCTGATAATACGCCGGATTCGTATGTAACGTCAGAATAGAGGAGAGCCATTGAACATAAACTGTAAAAAAGTCTCTTCATTTTAAAGTACAGGAATGTAGAGTAAAATAAATGGACTTAAAAAAGAAAAACTAATAGGTCCCTTAAATATACTGAGAATTATTTCAGATAAATCAGTTTCTGGACGCTTCGAGTATTTTCTGTCTGCAACCTGACAAAATATATTCCTGTACCCACACTATGGCCCAGTTGGTTTCGGCCCTGCCAAACAAGTGTATGGTGTCCCGGTCTCAAATGATTTATAGGAATATCCGTAATGCGTTCACCCAGTAGATTATAAATTATGATTGAAGCATTTATAGGTGTAGCTAATTCTAACGGTATGGTAACGGCACCGTTAAATGGGTTAGGATAAGCCGGAAGCATGCTCGTTGTTTCGGGTATAATATTTTCTGCAACATCTGAAGCAAGGTAGGCTGTATTTTGCATGCCAGGGGATCCATAGTCCATGGAACTTGCCCATGATACTGCAAAAGTATTATCATACTCAGGGTTGATCAATTCCAGGGTGGGGCCATTCCCATCCGGTTCCAGCGGCCATGGATCTGCATCATCATACTGGACAGAGTCGATCAATATGCCAGCATTATCAAAAATCCTTACCTGGTCACCGCCACCGCTTAAGCTGAAATCAAAGGGGCCTATGACATTACTAATATCCGGGTAGCTGGAACTGAATAGATCCATATCTTTGGCAAGGACCAAATAATTGTTGGGCTGGATGACCGTTTCATCAGGGATAGTGTAACCATGGCTGTTGTCATCATCTTTTAATATCCAGTTTGAAATATCTATTTCTATCTCTCCTGGATTAATCAGTTCTACCCAATCATCCGAGTCGTGATCATCATTGGAATTATAATTTATTTCATTAATTACTGTAGCGCCTGGGCTGAGATCCGTGGGTATAAATACAGCGGTTAATGTAAAAGGGTCTGTAACCTGTATGTGGATTGTTGCGTTTGAATCTGGGAATTCCAGCCAGCTATTGAACTGGAATCCTTCGTTTGGAATTGCCCTGGCTTCAATCGGAACTGTTGGGAAATAATAGCCGCTCCAGTCCGATTCCATAATCTCTAAGGTGTTGAACTGGATCGAACCAGCCCCATCGGGAACAATATTCAGGGATGTCAAGGCAATATTTGGCAGATCAAACTCATTCTGAATATGATTAATAGCATAAGACCTTCTGTTATTACTAAAATTTTCCATTGTATTTATTCTACCCTGCCAGTTCACAGCAGAATTAGGCCAATTCCCGTTATTATACCATCTGGCTCGATGGGCTGGAATAATTTCTTCAATATTACTGGCTATAGAATCAAGATGGTTTGTGAGATAATCTGATTGAAAAACAGTATTCAACAGATCACAGTAAATATTTATAAATGAATGCCTGAAATAATTATTGTCCATCATTCGCCTGAACAGAAAAGTACTCCATGGCGGGTTAGGCCATCCGGGCCCGTTTGGATCCAGGGCAAAACTAAGGGTATTATATGTATAGGCGTTGGATTCCCAAATGCTGAATCCAAAATCTGTATCAAACAGTATCCAGCGCCATTTTCCTCCAGCCCGGT
>JYMV01012577.1_pt1 | contig 13954 bp, 15 predicted proteins | sample 338911 | NCBI WGS metagenome assembly JYMV01 (sample SAMN03354496, study PRJNA234377) | hydrothermal vent metagenome | biome: Deep sea; feature: Hydrothermal plumes at the Eastern Lau Spreading Center, Western Pacific Ocean; material: Seawater | place: Tonga | collected 2009 | depth 2000 m m
ATCCTTGAAAGATTTATCCCCGATAGGGCGGGGGCGAGAAGTTTTTTAGATAGCTCCTCTGTAAAGTGGGGTAGCTCCTCTTCTGGAATATCTTCTCTCTCGTCTGTGGTGTCGCAATTACCACTAATACATCTTTCAGCTACAAACTTTTCAAACTCTTTCCTCAATTCACCAAACTTATCCATCATAAAACTCCTTTTTCATACATTTCTCGCATTCTCTCCTTTTCTCTCTCTCGTTTCTCTTTTTCAGCCAACATCTTTCTATATTTCTCTACACTAAATCTAAACCAGATAAGAGTTGGAGAGGCGATAAATATTGAACTATATGTTCCTACAACTATTCCAACCAAAAGGGTGAAGGAGAAGCCGTGAATTATCTCCCCTCCAAAGAGGAAGAGGGTGAAGACGACAAAAAAGGTGGTCAAAGATGTGAGAGTGGTTCGCGATAGGGTTCTGGATACCGATTCGTTGATAATATGGGCTAGTGATATATTCTTGAACTTTACAAGCCCTTCACGAATCCTATCAAAGACAATAATAGTGTCATTTAGGGAATATCCTAAGATTGTTAGGATAGCTGCGAGAGTATCCAGATTTACCTCTATCTCAAATAGGCTAATCGCTCCAAGTGCAATAGTTACATCATGAATAAGTGCAAAGATAGAAGCTAAGGCAAATCGCCATTCAAACCGAAAAGAGAGATAGATAAGGATAGAAATCACTACCAAAATTAGGGCGGTAATTCCTTTCTCTCTAAGCTCTCCACCAACTTTTGCCCCAACCATATCAACTCTTCTAATCTGGAACTCTCCCGTTCCTCTTAGAATTTCTGCCACCTCATCACCAATATCCTTTTTCAATTCACCCGATGACTTTTTTATTCTAATCACTATCTCATCAGGAGAACCAAATTCAGTAATTGAAGCTCCTTGAAATAGTTCATGTTGTGATACAGCTTCACGGATAGCAGATATAGGGGCTTTATCCTGATATTTCACTTGAATCAGAGTTCCACCGGCAAAATCTATACCGAAATTCAGCCCCTTAGTCCAAAGAAGGAGCAGAGAAGAGACCATGAGAGTAAGAGAAAGAGATAGAAATATCTTACTCTTACCCATAAAGTCATAGCTGTTTTTAAATCGAAAAAGTTCCACTATTTAGCCTTTACCTCTATTTTGAGATTACTATCTATATAGTTCTCAATTCCAACCACTCCACCGATAGAAGCGAATTGGTAGCCTAAGAAGAGTTCAACGAATGAAATATATTTTCCAGATTTTGTAGATATAGATAGTTCCAAAGTATCGCTATCGGTTGATATGAACTTCTCAACCTCATCGGCTATTTTTGGATAGTCGGATAGCATATTTCGAAACTCTTTGGTTAGTTCTTCTCTATACTCGTCCATAGTGATATTAGGCTTATCCTTCTTTCTCAACTGGTAGAGCCTACCCAATAGCTCTTTATCTGTAAGAGATAGGGATATATGTTGAAAGCTGATACTTTCTGGTTCATCTTTACTATCAATATGTAGTTGTGTAGATAGGGTAATAGCTGTTAAGGTAAGGTCGATGGAAGTTTGTAGGTCAAGTGCAATTTTTCCACTTTCAATATTTGCAATACCCGATACAACGAGAGATATAGTATCGCTATCTCTCATAATATCCTCTTTTTTGAACTCCTCAATTTGTGGAGAGGTGAAATCGTTCATTTCAATATGAAAAGGATATTTGCCATCTTTTTCAAGATTCTCCAATCCATAGAGTTTCTCTATATCTGATATTTTCACCTCTCTAATTGTGAGTTCTTCATCTTGAAATTGCATATCTGAAATGGTGCAAGAGGTTGAGACGATACCGGAACAATCTATATTGTTGTATTGAACTCCATCTAATTTCTGCAATCTATCTGCTATCTCTTTCTCGATTTTGCTGTTTTTGTAATAGATAGCTCCAAAAGCCAATCCTGCAAATATTGCTAATAGGATTAGAACTATATTTTTTCTACTCAATTCCAAAATATTTTCTCCCATGTTTTGAAATAGAACTACTCATAGCCTCATATATGCCACGAGTTCCCAATATTGCAGTTAGCATAGATGCGAGAATACCTATACTAATAGTAATTGCAAACCCCTTTACTGGTCCATTTCCATATCCATATAGAACTATTGCAGCAATTAGGGTAGTTAGGTTAGCATCTAAAATTGCTGTTGTAGCCTTTTCATACCCTTCTGCTATCGCTTTATGGATAGATTTACCACTATATATAAGCTCTCGAATTCTTTCGTTGATAATAACATTGGCATCTACCGCCATACCAACAGTTAAAACAATTCCAGCCATACCCGGAAGGGTTAGGGTAGCTCCAAATAGAGACATTATCGCAAGGATTAGAAATAGATTGGTAATTAGAGCGATATTGGCTACTATTCCAGACCTTCCATAGTAGAGAACCATAAATAGAATTACCAACATAAAACCGCTTACAAGTGCGATAGTAGCTGAACGGATTGAATCAGCTCCCAAAGATGGTCCAATGCTTCTCTTTTCCATAATATAGACAGGGGCTAATAATGCTCCACTTCTTAGAGCAATAGCTAAATCTTGTGCCTCTTGAAGTTGGAAAGAGCCGGAAATCTGTCCGCTACCTCCTCCTATCCTTTCGTTTATTACAGGAGCAGAGACCACTTTACCATCTAAGACTATTGCGAGGTGGTTACCTACATTCTTTTCAGTAAAGTTGGCGAATATTTCGGCTCCAATTCCATCTAATTGGAAAGTGATAACAGGTTGTTTCATCTGATTAAATACCACCTGAGCATCTACCAATCTTGCCCCATCTAAAACGGGAATTGACTTTACAAGATATTTCACCTTTTCATTATTCTCCTCAGGCAGTAGCAGGTCTCCATAACCTTTCGCCTCCTCTTCTGTAATAGTAGAGGCTTTCGATTGATGGGCTTCATCAACCGCCATCAAATAGAGTTGTGCAGATTTTGCGATGAGGTTTCTGGCTCGTTGTTCATCTTCTTGACTTTTGATACCCGGTAGCTCTACGAGGATTTTATCCTCTCCCTGTTTTGCTACTGTTGGTTCGGCTAAGCCGAATTGGTCTAATCTGTTTCTGATAGTCTCTACCGCCTGATTTAGTGCCTGTTTCTTAATAGCCTCTTTTCCTTCTGGGGTTATTTCAATCGTCCAAGTATCGCCGTTTTGAGTAACTTTACTCCATTCAAATTTAGATAGATATTTATTTATCTCTTCCCTATCGTCGGGGTCTAAATAGGTAAAAACTATCTTATCCCCCTCTATTTTCAAGTCCTCTATATATATATCATTTTTGTCCATGTGATAGCTAATACTTGTAGCCATAGATTTCAATCGAGACTTTATAGCCTCTTCACTCTTCACCCCTAGAAGTAGGTGCAATCCCCCTTGTAAATCTAAACCTAGATTTATCTTTTTTCCCCACTCTGTTTGAAAAATAGAAGGGATAGAGAGAGCCACCCCAAAAAGGGTAGCGATTAGAAAAATGAATAGTCTGTAATTAAGCTTCATCATACTTTTTCAAAACAGAATCTCTATCCAATTTAGCCTCTGTATTGTCGTTTAGTTTTACTTTGAAAAAGTTTGGTTCAACTTTTACAACCTCTACAATGAGACCACCATTAGTAACTATCTTATCCCCTTTGGTTAAGCTATTTACCATCTCTTGATGCTCTTTCATCTGTTTCTGTTGAGGTCTAATTACCAAAAAGTAGAAGATGGCAAATAGAACTATTAGAGGTAGAATAGATGCTAAAAAGCTCCCTTGTCCAGCTGTCTGTTCCATAAAATTTCCTTTCTATTTTTTTGATGCATTCTAACATGGAAATTTGAAGGCTCTCTAACTATTGAGTAGTATATGTTCCATACTCTCTTTTTGCAGATGCTGTTTCGCAAATTTCGCCATCTTTTCTAATAGTCTCTCCTTTTCCTTATTTGAAAAGTTTGTATTTATATCCACTCCAAATTTTTGAGATGTTTTGTGTTGGTATTTGGTCTTATCGAACTCAAAAACTTGGGGAAAATTTCTATATAGGTTTTCCAAATCTACCCCTCTTTTATCCATTTCAGATAGGAATAGTTCAACTTTTTGGAAAAATATTTCAGCTCCTCGACCTCTTGGAGCATCTAATTTGGAGAAGTTATCCCAATCGATGAGGTGGCTCTTTTCTGGAATATCCAATATTGGATTACATTCAATCTCTTCTAATAGTAATTGCCCCTCAACGACCTCTATCTTTTTTCTCAGCTTCTCAAATCTATTTAGGGGAAATCGAAAATATTCCAATACCTCCAAATCACATTGTGAGATAGTTTGGATAGAAAAGTTGTAAATTACCTTGTTTTCCAATCCATTTTGTAAATTATCTACTATCCAATACTCTATCCCATTGGTCAATATTCCAATATCTGTTTTCTCATCACTATTTAGGTATGTAGCGAGTTGCTCTAAATCTTTATAATCCAGCTTCTTATCACTTCTCTTAGCTTCAAGTAGAAAACTTTTAGAGTTAGCTTGAAATTTTATATCTACCCTTCTGTTTGTTTTGGTCTTATCCTCAAAGACCATATTTTCCACCATTCCTATTTTCCAACCGAGATTGTCGAAAAGTGGGATAACTAGATGGAACAGAGTTCCTAGCTCTGATTTTGGATAGGTCGAACTAGTGGCTATCTTTCGAATCGTCTCTATCATGTTTGCTCCTGATATATCTGTAAAATCGACCGTTGAAGTTGGAAACTGCTATTAGTAACCCTCTCCAACCTTCTAAAAATCCGAGTTGAAATATATAGGATTTCAAAAATGCAAATAGAGATTTGAGGAGTATCAGAGATAGGGGGTATCTCTTTTTTGGAGCCATCTTGGAATATCTCGCTATCTTTTCCAATATTTGTGAAACATCGCTAACGGCAATATGGGAAAAACTATTTTGGAGTTTCCTAATATTTTTTTTATCAATCTCTACATATTCATGAACTGGTAGATTGGCAAACCTATATCTATCTCGGTTGAAAAGACGAACCAACCAATCATTACCAACTCCTCCCCACCTCATCTTTTTACCCAAAATATAGTTATCCCTCTTTATCGCATATCCAATATTGGAGTCCAATTCCAAATTGGCAATTTCAGAGACTAAATCGCAATTCAAATATTCATCATGGTCTAACACCAATACCCAAGAGTTAGAAGCATAGGAGATAGCCCTATTTTTCGTCTCTCCAAAATTGGAAAAATAACCTTGAACCAAATTGGTATTGGGATATTGCCTAATTATCTCCAAAGTGGAATCTGTTGAGCCTGTATCGTAAATAATAACTTCTCGGAACTTTTGGAGTGAATTTAGGGTATATCTAATACTCTTTTCAGAGTTGAAGGTAGTAACTACAATAGAGATATTGGTTATCAACTATCTAACTATTTTGTATAGAGATGTCTCCGACTTATTCGCTTTCTGCAAAGCTTCTAATGCTTTGGCAATAGATTCCTGAACTTTTCGAGTTGGTAGCAGTTCAGAAATTCCAACTTTTACCCTAATATCTACCTTCTTATCTCCAACATACAAAGCACTCTCTTTTAGTCTATGGTTGAACTTTATTATCTTGTCTTCACTCTCTTCTAATGTTGAATGGGTAATTAGAACTCCAAAGATACTATTTCCATAGTATGCCACTGTGTCGGTTCTTCTAAAACTCTCTTTGAGAATTCTGGCAATAGTTTTTAAAATGATATTGGCTACCTTTGGAGTGAGATATTTAGAGGTTAATCGTCGATGAGGTATTATCAAAGCTATTGAGCTATGGTGTTGGAAATAGCCCATCTTCTCAATTTCATCATTTAGAGCATCTATAAAATATTTTCTATTATATACCTCAAACTCATCATCGTAGATAGTATTTTCATATATACTATTCACAGCCGAAGCAGTGCGACTATATAGGTTTTTCATACTATCCTGCTGTTTTCCTAAGACACTTTCAAGCTTGTTTAGGTCGAACTTCAACAATCTCACTACATCATGGACACTCTTGTCATTCAGCTCTTCATCTCGTTGATGGGCAATATTTCGCATAATAGAGATATTTTCGTATATCTTAGCGGTGAGAGCCAATAGCTGTTTATTCAATTTTATAGTCTCTTGTAGAGTGTTCTCTATCTCCTCTTTTCTCTCTTCCTCTTTGCTGTTGCTTTCTTTATCTAAGATGTCAAATATAGCATCTTGAAAGGCTTCACTTTGAGTCTGTAAAAGTTGATGAAAATAGATTTTGTAATTTTCAGGAGTTGGAGGTAAGTTCCGCCTAGCTATCTCTTCTAATATCAACTTTCCAAACTCAGAAATATCACCACTCTGCTTGGGTGGCTCATATGTTGATGGAGAAATATCTATCTCTTGATTCTCTTCTTCTAAATTATTTAGTGCAATTTCTTTGCTGAAATCTATCTCATCAGGAATCTCATCAGTAGGAACTGAACCTAATTCCTCTTCAAGATTTTCTATATCAATATCCCCTTTGCTCATGTCGCTCTCAAATTCATCAATTTTTTTATCTTGTTCGGGAATTCCTTTAACTGAATGGGTAGAGATGATAAGTTCTTCCAGGTCAAAATCCTCATCATCATGCATTTAAGAACTCCCTAGGTTTTGCTAACTCTCTTCGCTATTTCTAAGTAGCACCTTATCGATAAGTCCATACTCAACTGCATCAGAAGCACTCATAAATTTATCCCTTTCGGTATCCTCCTCGATTTTAGAAATATCTTGCCCTGTATTTTCGGAAAGAATTCTATTTAGTTCCGATTTGATTCGTAAAATCTCTTCTGCTTGAATTTTTATATCTGTCGCCTGTCCCTGAGCTCCTCCGAGTGGTTGATGAATCATAATTCTTGCATGAGGAAGGGCATACCTTTTCCCTTTTGTTCCCGACGAAAGAAGGAAAGCCCCCATCGATGCAGCTTGTCCTATGCAGATAGTAACTATATCTGGTTTAATATAGTTCATAGTGTCAAAAATAGCCATTCCACTCGTAACAGCTCCACCCGGAGAGTTGATATAGAAATATATATCTTTTTCAGGGTCTTCTGCTTCTAAAAAAAGGAGCTGAGCGACTATTGAAGAGGCAACAGCATCATTGACTTCACCACTCAACATCACTATTCTATCTTTGAGAAGACGAGAATATATATCGTAGGCTCTTTCGCCCCGTCCCGTCTTTTCAACTACATAAGGAATATAGCTCATCTCTACTTTTTCAACTTACTATCTAAAATTTTTGTCAATACTTTATCTTCAAGAATAGACATCTTGATTAGAGGAATTAGCCCCGCCTTCTCGTATTGAGCTATAAGTTGGGTATAGTCTTGTTGAGTCATCAAAGCCTCATATATCAACACCTGTTGAACCTCTTCATCTGAAACAGATATTCCCTCTTTTTGAGCCAGAACATCGATAATAAAGGTCATTCTAACCGACTTTTCAGCCTCTTCTTGATGTCTCTCTTTCAGCTCTTCTATCTTTTCTGGATTGTTGCGAAGCTCGTTTATCTCTTCCTCTGACATAGTTTGAACTTCTTGATTTATTCTCTGCTCAATCTCTCTCTCAACTACCGATTTTGGTAAGTCGAACTGGAATTTTTCAGCAAGAGCTTCACGGAACTTAGGTTTTATCTCGCTATTGTATTTTTCGCTTAGTTTCTCATTTTCCAAATCTTTTTTCACGACCTTTTTAAGAGTTTCAATAGGGTTTTCACCTTCAACTATTTGGTCATCTTGCAATAGAGATTTAGCACTCTCTTCATTCAACTCTGGGGTCTCTTTTATCTCTATTTTGTTGATTTTGCATTTGAAAACAGCATCTTTACCTGCTAAATCTTTATTGTGGTAGTTTTCTGGAAAGGTAACTCTAACCTCTTTTTCCTCTCCTTTTTTCAATCCCAATAGTTGCTCTTCAAAGCCCGGGATAAATGTATTTTGTCCAACTTTTAGATTATATCCTCCTGCACTTCCACCATCAAACGGCTCACCATCAATAAAGCCTTGAAAGTCGAGATTTACATTATCTCCATTCTCTATCCCTCTATCTGTAACCTCTACAAATGGAGCTTTTGCTTCTAACATCTCTCGAATTCTCTGCTCAACCTCATCATCAGAGACATTAGGCATCTCAACCTCTGGAATTAGAGAATGGTAATCCTCAACCTCTACAACAGGTCTTAAAGGAACATTGATAATAACCTCAATTGAGCCATCATCTTTTTTCTCAAACTTCTCAAAAGTAGGCTCTGTAATAATTTGGGACTGCTCAACTCCCAACTCTTTTAAACCACGATTGAGAACCTCTTTAAGAGCTTCTGCCTCTCCATCTTCTACAAGTCTTGAACCGTAATGAAGTTTGACAGCTTTGACAGGAACTTTGCCTTTTCTAAATCCCGGTAGATTTATAGATTTCGATAGTTCTTTGGCAATTCTATTGACATGCTCGTCAATATCTGCTTTGGATATAGTGGCTTCAATTTCGATATTTGCAGTGTCTATTTTGTTAGGTTTCAATTCCATATAGATATATTCCTCAATCTAAAATATGTAGTCTTTTAGCTGAGAAGTATATCATAAAGGATTTACTCATCTGCCACATATGTTCCTAGCCATTTCACATTATTTCTATATGACCCCAAAATATTTTGGACAACCTCAGAACGGAAATCTTCATCAAAGTCTATAAAAAAACTATACTTGAAATTTCTATCTCGTGTAGGGCGACTCTGTATTCTGGATAGGTTGATATTATTATCACTGAAACCTTTTAGGAATTTGAATAAAGCCCCCGCCTCGTTTTCATCGTCAAACCTTACAATAATGGAAGTTTTACTATTGCGATGAGGTTCAACCACAAAATTACTGAGGATAATAAATCTGGTCTTATTAGAACTGTAATCCTCGATATTTTCAAAGAGGATAGGAATATTGTAAAGCTTACTCGCAATACTGGAACAGATAGCCCCACTATTTGGGTCATTTGAAGCGATATAAGCAGCTTTTGCAGTAGATTCAACAGGTATCAAATCGACCCTATCCAGATTATGAGCCTTGATAAATTTCTCACACTGCTTAAATGCAATATCTTTGGAATAGATTCTCTTTATCTCTTTCAGGTTTTCAGCGAGTGATACAAAGCTGTGATGGACTGGTATATATACCTCTGCAATAATTTTGAGTTCTGTTTTTTCCAAAATATCGAAAGTCTCTCCTACAATTCCATTACTACTATTTTCAATCGGAATTACCCCAAATCTTGCCTGTCCATTTTCTACCGCATTCACAACATCAGCTATCGAGTTTAGAGGCAGGTAGTCGCTTACAGCCCCAAAACGGCTTTCGGCTACTTGGTGAGTAAAACTTCCCTCAGGTCCCAGATAGGCTATCTTTTCAGGTTTCTCCAAATTTCGAGCCACTGAAAAGAGTTCTAGAAAAAGTGCATCTATCGCCTCTTTTGAAAGGAGTCCTTTCTGTTTTTCATTCAACTTATACAACCTCTCCAATATCTCTTTCTCTCTTTCGGGACGATAGATAGGAGTTTTATCGCGATGTTTGATAGCTCCTATCTTTTGAACCAATTTCATTCTCTGATTGAAAAGTTCCAAAAGTCTATTATCAACCTCATCTATCTTTTTTCTAATCTCTTCTATCTCCATTCTCTTTCCTCTAATTTTTGATAATTCTACTATTTACACTAAAATATTTGAAAAAAATAGGAAATAGAATGGATAAGCTCGTTATCGCAACTCGCGGAAGTAAATTGGCTCTTTGGCAATCGAACCATATTAAAGAAAAACTGCAACAGCTCCACCCAGATTTGGAAATAGAACTCAAAGTATTTACAACAGAAGGGGATAAGAGATTGGACACCTCATTAGCTCTAATTGGAGGAAAAGGGCTATTTGTCAAAGAGTTAGAAGATGCTATTTTGAGAGGAGAAGCTCACATAGCGGTCAATAGCCTCAAAGATATGCCTTTCCAAATTCCAGAAGGGTTAAAACTTTCAGCTATCACCAAAAGAGAAGATGTAAGAGATGTGCTATTGTCTGACAAATATGATGATGTCGAATCTCTACCATTTGGAACAACTATCGGAACTTCGAGCCTTAGAAGAACCATGCAACTTTTAGCACTCCGTCCAGATTTGAATATCAAGCCACTTCGTGGAAATATTGACACCCGAATAGAGAAATTGAAAAAGGGTGAATTTGATGCAATAATCTTAGCATCTGCTGGAATTGATAGGCTCGGTCTCCACAATAGTGTCCAAAATGTCTATACTATTTTAGTTAGTGAGATTATTCCAGCTATGGGACAAGGGGCATTGGGTATTGAGACGATAGATGACCCAGAAGTTGAGAAATTGGTATCTCCTCTCAATGATGAGGTGGCGATGGTTGAAACAACAGTTGAAAGAGACTTTGTGAAAGAACTTGATGGAGGTTGCACCGCTCCTATTGGAATCAATGCTACTCTATTGGAAAACGATACTATTATTGTAAAAGCTGTATTGGGAACTCCTGACGGTAGCGAAGTGTTGAGAGATACGATAGTGGGTAACAAATCAGAATATCAGACCTTAGGGAAAAAGTTGGCTGACAAAATGAGAGAGAGGGGAGCGGTGGAAATACTCCAAAAGGCTACCGCTATGTTAGAGGAAAAGAATGATAGTTGAATTGACGGATAAGAACTATCCCGATTTTATTACTCAAACCAATAAACCTATATTTATCGAATTCTATACCCCAATGTGTGGAGCATGTCAAGAACTCCACCCAATTTTAGAACAGATGGATTTGCACTATAAAGGTGATGTGGTGATAGCTCGGTGTGATGTGTCTCAAAATCCAAAACTGGCTAACAAATATCGAATTCCATCAGTGCCGTTTTGTGTAGCTATCAATAAGGATAAGAAGATAAAAGATGTGGAGTTGGGACTACTCGACCCACTTAGATATTTCGAGATGGCAGATACAGCACTATACAATTATAGTTGGTGGGAACTTCTAAAAAAGAAGTTTGGATTTTAATATAATATATCAAAAAGGATAGCTTATGAAACATCTGATTTCAATTCACTCTAAACGGGTTTTGGGAACTCTTACCATTTCAGTAGCTACTATATTGGCTAATGGTGGGTGTGCATCTCCTGAGGAAAATAGCGAACAGCAACAGAACCAAGAGGCTCAGAACAAGATTCTAACTATTGAGGAGAAAGAACCGGGAAAATATGTGATAGTTGATGAAGCTCCAACATCTGGACCAAGTAAAGCAATTATTACAGACCTCAACGGAACTACTCGGGTTCTCAATGAGGAGGAGATGAAAAAGTTTGCAGAGGAGGAGTTCAAAAAGGTTGAAAATGGAACCTCTAATCTCACATCTAGCAATCCGCCAGAAGATGAAGGATTTTCACTCGGTGAAGTTCTATTAGCTGGTGCCGCTGGTGCTTTGCTCGGTGGGGTGGTTGGCAATATGTTGGCTAATAATCAAAACTTTCAAGCCAATCAACAGCGAATCAATCACTCCTCAGCTTACCAATCTCGCATGGGTGGAAGCAGTAAAAAGATAAACTCGCAAGGAGTTTCTAAACAGAGCTTTTTTGGTAGTCGCTCCTCTTCTTCATCAACCTCATCGGGAATAAATCTCCAAAAAAGTAGTAGCTCCACTAGTAGAAGTAGTTTTTTTGGTGGCTAATTAGCCACTCCCCCTTATTATCTGAATGAAGGTAAGGAATGGAATCGAGAGAGAAACCACTTGAAATAGATTTATTGATACCAGATGAAGATAGCCTAATTTCAAACCAAAACCAGATTGAGAAAGAACTAATTTTAGAGGAGATAATGTCAGAGATGGATTCAGGGAATGATTTTTCTATCTACACTCTAATAAAAGCGATAGGGTTTCTACTCGTTTCAGTCTTCATATTTGGAATAAAAATCCATTTTAGCAATCAGGTATATATGTTAAGTCGAGATATTACAACTCTCAAAATAGAGAGAGATTTCCTAAGTGAGCAGAACCAAATTCTAAAAATGAAATTGGAACATGAAAAGTTCAAATCAGACATATTAGATGAGATATTCTAATCTACTTATTCATAGAGTCCAAAAAGGCTCGATATATACTATCTAGTTCTAAATCCTGCTCAATTATCTCCTTATTATCCTTCATTAGAATATGTTCCAAAATAGCTACTCGTTTGATGAGGTATTGAAAGAGTTCTCTATCTATATCGGGTAATTTGTTATGGCTTAATGGACTATGACATCTCCCCTTAGTTACAACCTTAGCAGGGATACCAACAGCGGTAGAGTTATCGGGAACATCTCTAATTACTACTGAATTTGCTCCAATTTTGGAGTTCTTTCCAATTACAATATTTCCCAAGACTTTTGCACCAGCTCCAATAACTACTCCACTTCTGATAGTAGGGTGTCGTTTTCCCCGTTCAAGACTTACCCCGCCGAGGGTAACTCCTTGATATATCAAAATATTATCTTCCAATATAGCAGTTTCACCTATTACTACTCCTATGCCGTGGTCGATAAATATACCAGTTCCAATAGTAGCCCCAGGGTGAATATCTATATTGGTCAAAATTTGGGAAACACCCATAATAAAACGGGCAAGTTTTCGAAATCCTCTCCGATATAGTCTATTTGCAATACGATAGTTGAAAATAGCCCAAAACCCCGGATAGTTGAAGAATAGCTCAAATTTCGACCTCATCGCTGGGTCGTGTTTTTGAACAGCTTCTATATCCCTCTTTATCTCTTCAATCAGCCCCATATCTCATCTCGATTCAAATAGTTATCCATGTGAAAGTATTTTTCAATACTCCGAAATATACTATCTCTATCTTGTGAAGAGAGGGGGGAGATATTATTAATTTGTTCTCTTAATTTGTTATAAATCTCATCATAGGAATATCCTATCTCTGAAAGAATATCTGTAAGAGATTTGGATACCTTGCTATCCCTAATAGAGAATCCCACCTCATCAACATCTACAATAATTTCACTTGGCCTATCAAATAGATTATGTCTCATTCCTAAGGTATCTTGATAAGCTCCAACCATAAAAAAACCTATATAGTAGGGTTTTGTAGTCAAATCTATATCGTGGAGAAACAGGGGGGCTTTCTCATCAAACTCAATCTCTCCATCACTATCACAAGTAATATCCCAAATTGAGGCGGGGCGGACTGCTTTTTTATCAAGATGATGGATTGGAATGATTGGAAAGGTTTGACCCAATCCCCAGAAATCGGGAATAGATTGGAAAATGGAGAAGTTGATGAGGTATCTCTCTTCTATTTTGTGAAGTAGTGAATCGTGTTCTACTAGTTCGTTTTTATCCAATATTGATAGTATCTTCTTAATTATCATCTGCCCCAATATCTCAATATTTGCCCTATCTTGTAAATCGAGATAGCCCAATCTGAATAGTGTCTCTATTGAATCTACATGTTGGATTGTTTCGTGGAGCAGTTCCAAAATCTCATCTTCGTCCAATTGGCTATCTACTTTTTTGTAAATCTCTTTTAGAATTCTGATAACTTGTGGATTGTTCCGCTCTTTTAAAAATAGGTGGTTTTCGCGATAGTCTTGGGTGTAAAGCTCCAAAACTGAGGTAATTAGAACCGCATGGTTGGCAGAAACAAACCTACCGAATTCAGCATAGATAGATGGGTTTTCTATTCCCTTCTCGTCTGTTACCTCTTTGATAATCTTTACAACAGTTGAAGCAAACTCCTCAGTTGTATAGTTTCTATCTATTCTACTTTTATGTTGTCCATAATCTACCCCTAAACCCCCTCCGATATTTATCTTATTCAGATATTTAGCTCCCATCTTTTTCAACTCCCC
>JYMV01015227.1_pt1 | contig 13954 bp, 11 predicted proteins | sample 338911 | NCBI WGS metagenome assembly JYMV01 (sample SAMN03354496, study PRJNA234377) | hydrothermal vent metagenome | biome: Deep sea; feature: Hydrothermal plumes at the Eastern Lau Spreading Center, Western Pacific Ocean; material: Seawater | place: Tonga | collected 2009 | depth 2000 m m
ATTTGCCCTGAGCTCCGGAAGTACCGGAGACGCCTGGGATGCGCTGGTGGCTGAACCTTTTCAGTTCACATTCACCAGACCGCTCGGGAAATTTGAAAATTGGATGGTTCCCGATGAGACCTCGAATTTGACTGAATAACAACTGTAAAGGAGATACCATGAAACGTAAAATTATTTTAGTCGCATTTGCTGTAACCAGCCTCATTTTTTCCAGCACACAAGCCTTTGCACTTTTTTCATTTAGTGCCGGTGTTCCAATTTCTCAAAGTTTTACAGGTAAAGACAGTTCCGGAGGTAAAATAGAGTCAGATGGTGTGAGCGGGATATTCCTGCATGCCAGTTTACCCATTTTGGTTGGACTTGGAGTTGAAAATTATAAAACTAAACTTAAAGGTGGCGGATCAGTTGAATTAGCAACAACGATGTATGATATTTTCTATTTACTGCCGATTCCTATCATCAACCTGACCCTCGGCCTTGGAGCAGGCACTACAGAACGGCAGTGCACTGGATGTCCTGCTACTTACGATAAAGGCAAGCCAACCCAGTGGTATGCCAGCATCGGTGTGCCGTTTTTTCCTTTCTTTGACATGCATCTAAGCTATCGTTCGCTTTCATCAAAAATGAAAATTAAGACTGCAGCTGGAGGAGGTGAAGTTGATTTTAGCGGAAATGTAACCGGTGTCGGTATCATGTTCAGTTTCTAAACAAAATATCTGCGCCAGATGTTAAACAAGTTAAATTATTTCCGGAAACTTTCTCTCGCAGCTTGTTTAATTTTTGGGCTGGTTTTAATCGCAGTTCCGGCTAACGCACAGTTCATCGGCATAAACGCCGATGTTGCCATCGCTTATTCTGCAGCCCCGGGAAGTGTTTCCGGGGGCTATGTCGGAATTTCACATCCTGCACCTTTTTTCCCAAATATTGGATATTCATCTATCAGCTTCAGCGAGAAAGAAGACAAAACTGACACCTCTAAAAATAAGACATCGGTCTCCCTTAACACAAATACTACAATCAAGACTATAATTCTTTTCTATAATGTTCCGTTTCCCGTTGTTACAATCTCTGTAGGTTTTGGTTACGGTTCACAAAACCTAAACACAGGGATGGAGACGAAAACAACAATTGTTGAAACCTACGAAGGCAATAAAATCGACCCAGATAATAGTGACTTGAAAACTTCCGTGTCAGAAGCATTTATGCAAATTGGACTACCTTTCTGGAACACAATTGAGTTTCATCTTGGCTACCACCACATGTCAGTTACTAGCATCGACATAACCAGTAAAAAAAGCACTAACTTTAGAGGAACTTACACTATTGAAAAAAAGAACTATTCTGGTGGAATGACCACAATAGGAGTTCAAGTTGCATTTTGATGTTTTCCTCACCGTTTCCTGAGTTCATCAGTTTTTTCTGCGGAAACATGTCTTCTCCGCCTGTTTTTCCACTTCTTCCGGAAGAAGAAATTTTCCTGAAAACCATTGGTTCTTCTAAAAGACAGGCTGAATTTACTTTGGGGCGACGTTGTGTTCACCAGGCACTTTCTAAATTTAAACTCGAATCCGCGCCTGTTCTGAGAAACCCTGAAACCAGGGAACCCTGCTGGCCGGAATCGGTCAGGGGCAGCATCACCCATTCTGGAAAAATGGCCGCGGCGGCTGTTGGATGGACCAAAGATATTTCGGGAATTGGCATCGATTTAGAAAGTTTTTCCAGAGAAATTGATTTCAACATCAGCAGACATGTCTGTGTAGAAACAGAGCTTATACGTCTAAAGTCTCTGCCGGCTGAGCAAGCGAAACGTGATCTTAGAATAATTTTTTCGGCTAAGGAAGCCATCTTTAAATGCCTTTTTCCGATCTCACAAACCTACCTTTATTTTAAAGATGCGAAAATCACGATTAATGAAGATAATGCTGAATTTTCTTTCGTCCTGTCAAAAGCATGTTCCGGCATCACCGAAGTAGGATTTCAGCACAGCGGCAAGTTCTCCATCAAAGATAATATGCTCCTGACTTCAATTTTTATCTAGGGATTCTTTGCTGAACTTATTTGCTTTTTTCAGCTTATAAAATCATAAACTTAAGACTATCATATTTTTCTCAACATCTTAGCTGATAACATTTCTTCTGCAAATTCAACTTATTGAAAGCAACTGTTGACAACTGACATTTTTTCAGTTGTTAACCAACAATTCGTGTTGGGTTTTTTCTTATTTTTTGCTAAATTATTGTTTATCAACATTCAACCAACAAGTTGTCAACGTGTGAAAAAACAGATAATAATTACAATATTTCAAAAAGTTAGACTCTTACCAACAAGTTGTCAACAAACCTACTACTACTAATAAAATAAATATGGAAATTACTTTAAAAAGGGAAACATTGAGTAGTACTCTGCAGAATATTAATTCTGTTGTTGACAAAAGCTCGTCTAAGCCGATCCTTTCAAATTTTGTAATCAGAACACTTGATAACGAAAGCTCCAATGTTGAATTTTCGTCGACAGATTATGAATTATCTCTGGTTGAACTTATATCTGCAGAAATTAAAGACCAAGGCAGTGTCTGCGTCAATGCCAAAAAAGTTTTTGATATTGTCAAGGAACTGCAGGATGAGGACGTTCACATACGTTCGACAGAACAACTGTGGATCTATATCACCTGTGGATCATCAGAATTACGTCTTCCTTCAGTCGAAGTAGGTTTATACCCACAAACAGTGCTGGAAACACTTCCAGAGTCGATGACGATCTCTGTGGAAGATTTGAAGCGCTGTATTGATATGACATTGTTTGCAGCAATTACCAATGAGTCAAGGAGAAATCTGATGGGTGTTTGTCTAAGTTCAACCAGTGATAAGAAAACACGCTGGCTTTCAACGGATGGTCATCGTTTGGCTCAAATACTCAAGCCGGTTGATAAGCTGAGTTTTAGCGAAGATAATGAAGTAATTATTCCCAGAAAAGCCCTGACTGAGGTCAGGAGGGCCGCCGATTTGTTTGGCAAGACAGTAAAAGTAACATTCGATTCTCGTGTTATGCAGTTTTCCGGCGGACAGATAAGTTTCAAAACCAGGCTGATTGAAGGTAAATTTCCAAACTGTGATCCTATCATTCCCAAAGACAACAATATGGAAATTGTGGTGAACCGTGAAAGTTTTATCAATTCATTGAGGATTGTTTCTTCAATCAGTTCAGAAAAGCTGAGACCGGTCAAGCTCATGATTTCACCTGGAGTTTTAAGACTTGAAAGTGAAAAAGCAGACTATGGTGAAGTGGTTGATGAAATTGAAGCCAATTATCAAGGTGAAGCTTTTCAAATAGGTTTTAATTCCAAATATTTGTTAGATGTTTTAGGAGTAATTGAAAGTGATGATGTTATTCTGGAATGCAAAAATTCAATGAGTCCAACCATCATCAAATCATCTGTTGACGAATCATTTTTATCAGTAATCATGCCTTTGAGAGTCGAATGGTAGTTTGACGGTTTGCGCTTCATTTTTCATGAGCACCCTGAGACAGCCGATAGTCTAACGTAAACCGGAAACGATTTGACATGATCATCCGCAATATTGAGATCTCTCAATTTCGCAACTACAGCAGATGTACGGCTAATTTATCTCCGGAATTAAATTGGATTTACGGCGCAAACGGTCAGGGAAAAACAAATCTGGTTGAAGCAGTCTATTATCTTTGTAATTTAGAATCATTTAGGACAAGAAAACCATCTCTGCTGTTGCAGGAGGACAAATTTGAGTCCGTCCTTCAGGCCCGGATCGAACGTCAACAGGTACAGCATCGTGTCCGCATCAACATTTCAAAAAAAGGTAGACAGGTATTTTTAGACCATTCACCTTTTCACCGTGTTTCGGAATATATTCTCTCCTTCATGGCACTGGCTTTCACTCCGGAAGATGTCAATCTTTTCCGGAATGTTCCACATGAACGTCGTAAATTTTTTAATCGGATTATCGCCTTTATAGATCCGGTATATTTTAAAATACTTCAGGAATATACCAAAATTATTGCCCAAAAGAATGTTTTACTGCGTCAAGGCAGTACAGAACAAATTCCGCTTTGGAATGAAATGCTTGCGCGTTCCGCAATTAAATTAATGCAAAAGCGCAGTAATTTTGTTGAGCAGATGAATCTTCATTTGCACGATCTTTTCATGGAACTTTCAGGTCGTTCTGAAAAACTGAGTTTGATTTATATACCATCCCTGAATTCAGATAATTTTGATGAGAAAGATTGTCTTCAGCAATTGGAAAAAAGCCTGCCCAGAGACATGCAATATGGGTATGCGGTACTTGGTCCACACAGGGATGAATACCATTTGCTAATGGATGAAAAAAAGGATAAGGATTTTTTTTCGCAGGGAGAGTTCAGGATTACTAATTTGTCTTTAAAAATGACAATAAATCGTTTATTATGTGAGAGATATAGATTTTCCCCAATTTTGATTTTTGATGATCTTTTTTCAGAATTGGATAAAGAGGTGATTCAGCATGTTTTGCAGTTTTTTATTAGGTTAAAAAATCAGATTTTTATCACCTCAACCTCTGAACCATCTCATTCCATGTCCGGAAAACTTTTTCACGTTGTTGAGGGACAGCTGGTTTGACATAACAGTTAAAGTTTTTATACTTTGGCTGCTACATGAAAGTACAAAATGCCTGAAATTGAAACCGTAGTAAATTCGGATTATGATGAATCTAATATAACCGTACTGCAGGGACTGGAGGGCGTCCGCCTGCGTCCGGGGATGTATATCGGCGGAGTTGACACATCTGCTCTTCATCACCTTGTTTTTGAGGTAGTTGATAATAGTGTTGATGAGGCATTAGCAGGATTTTGTTCTGAAATTCACGTGATTATAAATTCAGATGGAAGTCTTTCTGTTGAAGATAACGGCAGGGGGATACCGGTTGGAATACACGAAGAAGAAGGTATTCCAGCAGTTGAATTGATTCTGACGCGCCTCCATGCAGGAGGGAAATTTGATAATAGCAACTACAAGGTATCCGGAGGATTGAATGGTGTAGGAGCGTCAGTAGTGAACGCACTTTCTGAAAAAATGATTGCCGAAGTACACCGTGAAGGTTTTTTGTGGAAGCAGGAATACCGGGAGGGAATTACTTTCACGCCTCTTGATCAAATTGAGGAAAGCAAAAAAACCGGAACTCATATTACTTTCTGGCCGGATAAAACGATCTTTGATCATGTTGAATTTAATTACGAAATATTAGCCCACCGTCTGAGGGAATTAGCATTTTTGAACAGGGGAATTCTAATTTCAATCAGGGATAACCGTACGGAACGATTTCAGGAATTCAAATATGAAGGTGGAATAGCATCATTCATCAAACACATTAACGAAAATAAAAGTGTTTTACATGAAGCACCGGTTTATTTTTCAGGAAAATCAGATGATGTGGAAATCGAAGTCGCCTTTCAGTACAATGACAGTTATACCGAACGTATTTATTCCTTTGTTAATAATATCAATACAGTAGAAGGAGGGACTCATTTGACAGGTTTCAAGGGCGCACTTACTCGTACCTTGAACAACTACATGATCGCTAATAAAATTGCCAACGATTCAAAAGAGAATTTGTCAGGAGAGGATGTAAGGGAAGGAATGGCGGCAGTAATAAGCGCGCGGGTTATGAATCCACAGTTTGAGTCGCAGAAAAAAATTAAATTAACAAATGTTGAAATTAAAGGAAAAGTTGAAACTCTTGTTTCAGAATATTTGGGGGCATATCTTGAGGAAAATCCTGTTGTCGCTAAAAAAATTGTCGCCAAGGGCATTGATGCACAACGGGCCAGGATTGCCGCGAAGAAAGCAAGAGAATTAACCCGTCGAAAAAATGTACTTGAATTCAGTACACTACCCGGAAAACTTGCCGATTGCCAGGAATCGGATCCTGCTTTAAGTGAACTATTTCTGGTGGAGGGAGATTCCGCGGGTGGCTCCGCAAAACAGGGCCGTGACCGTAAGAATCAAGCGATTTTACCGTTAAAAGGTAAAATATTAAATGTGGAAAAAGCTCGTTTTGACAAGATGCTCAACAATGAAGAAATCAAAACAATGATCACAGCAATGGGCACCGGAATTGGTAAAGAAGAGTTTGATCTTGAAAAAATCCGCTACCACAAAATCATCATCATGACTGACGCGGATATTGACGGTAGCCATATTTTGACCTTGATTCTGACATTTTTCTACAGACAAATGCCGGAAATTATTGAAAATGGTTATCTTTACATCGCACAGCCGCCACTGTATCGAGCAAAAAAAGGACGCTCCAGTTTTTATGTGAGAGATGATAATGAATTGACTGAGCGTCTGGTTCACTCCTCAAGCGAAACATTAACTCTCAGCACGGAAAATGGAACAACACTCAGTGGAGAAGACCTTTTCCAGACTGCACTTAAGATCAGGCTTTACCGAACTCATTATGACCGTTTGTGTTTTAATTCTAACCTGACCCTGTTGATCAATCTTCTTCTCAGGCACCAAATCGAGCTGGATTTGGGTGGTGCTGAACACATTCTCAAATGTATAGACGCTTTGAGAAACATCTATCCTGATTATAAACTTATTGTGGATCCCGAAAAACAGGGAAGCAATGTTTTTCTCGAAGTTAATGAACAGCAGATAGAACTTTCGTTGAACTTACTTGAAAATCTGAGCGCTTATGATTTTTCCCAACTGTTTCAGGAACATTTGAGACTGATGGAAACTCTTGGAGAAAACGGCATGGTTCTGACTGAGGAAAATGAAGGCGAGAGCCACTCTTTACAGACTTGGATTGAATTACTTGATTTTATGGTAAAGTTTGGCAAGAAAGGCATGTACATCCAGCGTTACAAAGGTTTAGGAGAAATGAATCCGGAACAGTTATGGGAAACAACGCTTGATCCAAATGTCAGAACATTAAAAAAAGTAAAGGTTGAAGACATAGTTGAGTCAGACGGAATTTTTACTATTTTGATGGGCGACCAGGTTGAGCCCCGCCGCAATTTCATTGAGGAAAACGCACTTCGAGTTAAGAATCTTGATGTCTAGCGTTTCTGCCAATTTTCCATGTCCAATCCCCATTCCATTGTTGCCATTGTCGGGCGGCCAAATGTTGGAAAATCAACATTGTTCAATCGACTGGTCGGGCGGCGATCTGCAATTGTAGAGAAAAATCCGGGAGTAACTCGTGATCGCAACTATGGTATTTCTAAATATCATGGTTATGAATTTATCGCAATTGACACAGGTGGGTTTGAACCGGTGGCGGAAACCTCACTGATCCAGCAAATGGCGCAACAGGCGCGTCTTGCAGTTAAAGAGGCGGATTGTGTTTTATTTGTCGTCGACGCACAGGAGGGTTTTACTCCGGGAGACAGTGAAATTTTCCGGACTTTAATCGAAGCAGAAACGCCTTTGTTTGTTGTTGTAAACAAAGCCGATAATCCGCGTTTGGAAGAGGAAAGTTTAGATTTCTATCGGCTTGGTGTTGAAACAATATATCCAATTTCTTCTGAACACAATCGCGGAATAGACGGTTTGCTGGAAGAAATTGATCGGCGGATTCCCTTGAAAATAACAAAAAAGGAAGATTCCGGAGAAGAGCAGCTGAAGTTGGATGTTCCTATCGCAGTTGCGGTCATCGGAAAACCGAATGCCGGAAAATCATCCATTGTGAACGCACTGCTCCGCAAGGAGCGCATGATTGTGGATACCATTTCGGGAACGACTCGGGATCCGGTGGACAGTCTTTGCAATTATGAGGACCGAGATTTTTTGTTGGTTGATACCGCAGGCATCCGCCGGCGAGGGAAAGTCAGCCAGAAGATCGAAACTTTCAGTATAGTTTCTGCGCTCAAATCCATTGAACGGGCAGATGTTGCTCTCTTGATAATTGATGCGGAGGAAGGAATAACAGAACAGGTAATGAAGATTGCCGGCTATGCGAATGAGCGTAAAAAATCTCTGCTGATTGTGATGAACAAATGGGATCTGGTCAAGAAGGATGGTAAAACCCTGGGGCAGGTTGAAGAAGAGGTTTACGATCGTTTGAGCTTTATCAGCTTTGCGCCAATTCTATTTGTCAGTGCCAAAACCGGACAGCGGGTTACTCAGATTTTTGAAAAGATTCTCAACGTTCACGAGCAATATGTCCGGAGAATCCAAACCTCAGATTTGAATACGATCCTCCAGCTCATTGTTAACCAGCATCCTCCTCCCTCTAAATCAGGTCGTCCGACCAAAGTCTATTACGGCAATCAGGTTAGTGTTGCGCCTCCTACTTTTGTTTTCATGACAAACAATCCTGACAAAACAAATTTTGCCTACGAGCGTTATATCTCAAACCAGTTCCGCTACCATTTTGGCTTTGAGGGAACACCGCTGAATTTCATTTGGCGTAAGAAGAAATCAGCTCATAGCATAAAATCAGGAAAACGCAGTTGATTATTAGTTTATCAATGATTGTCAGGAGAAGTGTACGTCCGTGAAGCGGCTACGCAACTTAGTGACCTCATCTTTCACAGATTTGCCTTCAAGTCCTGCTTTCATCAAGGAAGCGAGCTCACCCATTTCAGCTTCTTTCATACCATAACGTGTCATTTCCTGCACACCAATCCGTAAACCGGAGGGGTTCCGCGCATCTTTGTCCCAGGGAAGCATATTGAAATTGGTGATGATATTGCTCTTTTCTGCCAGTGAACGGGCGATATCTTTGGCATTACCAAAATTAGTGACGTTCAACGCCAACTGGTGGCTTGCCGTGAAGCCAAATTCCTGAGCCTCCACCGTCACGCCTTCATCCGCAAGAGCTTGTCCTAAAGCTTTGGCATTGGCGATTATTTGAGCGGCATATTTTTTTCCATGTTCAGCCATTTCCCGAATCGCAATCAGCAAACCCGGTAAAGTGTGTAAATGATGACTGCTTGATGAGCCGGGCATCACGCCACGATCGACGCTGGTCCACCATTTCATTTCCTGTTCACCGGCCATACTGCCTAAAATGACTCCACGCTGAGGTCCGGGAAATGTTTTGTGGGTGCTGCCGTTGATGAAGTGTGCGCCTTCCTCAAACGGATTTTGGAACTGCCCGCCAAAAATAAGACCGAGGACGTGGGCGCCGTCATACAGCATAGGAATGTTTTTAGCCCGGCAGACTTCCGCAATTTCCCTTACAGGTTCCGGAAAGAGGAAGAGGCTTTTTCCAAGAATGACCATGTTCGGAGATTTTTCTTCCACTAAATCCACGCACTTGGGTACGTCGAGATGGTATCCGTCTTCCGTGGTAGGCCAGTAGTGTATATTGACGGAATTATCACGTCCGGGAGTGAGAACTTTTCCTCGAATCTGAATCCGACGTCCCACTACCCCAATCGGGCTGTGACTGATGTGGCCACCAACTTCAATTGAATTTACGATTACGGTATCACCACCGCGTAAAATCGCTAAGGCTACCGCCGTATTCGCTGCATTTCCGCTAACGGGTCGAACATCAGCCTGCTTGCATTTTGCCAGTTGGATGATTTCACTGGTTGCCATACTCTCAATCTGATCGATGTATTGTGTGCCTTCATAATACCGATTGTCACCGTCTGAAGTATTGGGATGGCCTTCTGCGTAGCGCCCCATGAAATCGTTGACCTCGACTTGTTTGACTGCATCAGACTGCACATTTTCGCTCGCAATCAGATTAACGGCTTCTTTGCCGCGCCACAGGTTTTGACGACTTACGATGTCCAGCACATCAGAAATATCTACACTCATAATTTCCTTTATTTAATGAAATATTGTTTAAGCTGGAAATAATTGCGAACTAATAAACATTCAACTTATTGATTATATTCTACATGTCCCCTGATTAATATTCAGGAAAATACTCAAGTTTAGCGCCTGTTTCTTCAATTGCCTCTTTTTCCGGTAGTTTCTTTTTTCGAAAATGCTCACCTTTGACTACCATTTGAGGACGTATGTTCCGGATGAGAGAACTTGCATCCGGATCATTGAAAATCACTACTCTGTCCACCGCTTCTATCGCGGAGAGCAGCAAGGCGCGTTCACGCTCATTCAACAAAGGAGGTTGGCCTTTTTGCTCGGTGATGCTTTTGTCGCTGTTGATGGCGACCACATTAAAGCCTTTCAGTGTCTTTAATTGATGCAGAAACTTTAAGTGCCCTGCTGAAATTTCATCAAAAAAACCATTCGTGAAGACCACCGGAAGTTCTTGAGGCAGTGAGCGGCAGAGTTGTTCCGGTGTCATGATTTTCGACGAAGTTTCTCCAAAATCATAACGCTGAAGCAATTCATTTTTGGTAAATGAAACTACACCGACATGTTGAATTTCCATGCTTGCGGCAAGTTGTGCCCAATACGCGGCCTGTTCAATCTTTGCCTTGCCGGCCAGCATAAAAGTCAACATGCTGCTGACAGAGTCTCCCGCTCCGACAACATCGAAAACTTCCTGTGTTTCCGCTGCCATAAAGTGATAATCCTGTGGACTGCGAAAAAGCAGTAAGCCGTCCTGATCGAGGCTGATGACAAGATATTTAAGTTTAACATCTGCCTGCAGGATTTCTGCTGCCTTGAGAACATCATTTCGATCTTTGAGGGCAAAACCAACAGACGCTTCTGCTTCTTTACGGTTAGGCTTGATGAGGGTAAAATCCTGATAGATACTGTAATTTGTAGTACTGCGAGGGTCACCCACGATCGGAATTCCGGATTTTTTTCCGCAATCCGCAATTGCTTTGAGAATTACAGGACTGAGCAAACCCTTTCCATAATCAGAAACTATAACGGCATCGCTTGATGGAATGGTTTGTTCCAGATAATCAATGAGCTGCTTTTGGGGAAGAGGGGTTTCCGGATCCGGATCTATATCCATCCGGAGTAAATGGGTTTGTCCCGCAATCATGCGGTGCTTGAGGCAGCTTTTAAAATTTTCAGCAACGATCACTCCGGAATGGTCAGCCTCGTTTTCGGATAAAAGTTTGAGGATGGTATTTCCGGTTTCGTCTTTTCCAGTGACTCCGCAAACGAGCACTTGGGCACCCAAAGCGGTTAGATTCATCACCACATTACCTGCTCCTCCCAAGCGTTGATCTTCCCGGAGAACCCTCATCACCGGAATCGGGGCTTCCGGAGAAATACGATCAACTTCGCCCCAGGAATAGTGGTCAAGCATAAGGTCACCCACTACGAGGATACGCGGAGATATGATTTTCTCAAGCGCCTGTCGTAAGTCCGGATCGTTCATTATTTTTACAGGCGACTTAAGTATTTATTTAATGTTTGTTGAAAAGTATTATAGGGCTGTGCTCCGGAAAGTACCTCACCCTGAATTTCTCCGGATTTGAAATCGAAGAGGCCAACAAAGAATCCGGGAGTTCCGGTAATCCCCAGAGCGGCGCCATCTTTCATATCTTCATTTACTAATCCACGATACCGCTCACTATCCAGACACTGATCAAATTTATCAGGTGATTTTATTTTAATATCGCGGGCATATTTTTTTAAATCGTCCACATTCTGTGCTTTAGGGTTAGCGTAAAGCAGGAGATGTATTTCTTCGAATTTGTTCTGTTCCCGTGCGCATTCGGAGGCAATGGCTGCTTCATCAGCTTCCTGATGAAATGCGAGCGGGAAATGCCGATAGCCAAATGCCACACGGTCCTGATAATTATTGATGAGCTTACGTATCGTAGTTTGCACCCGTCCGCAAAAAGGGCACTGATAATCTGAATATTCGAGCAGAATGACTGAGGCTTTTTTGTTGCCTCTAAGATAGGCAGTTTTAACATTCCCTCTCAACAGAAAATCAGAAGGAGCTTCCAGATGAGAAATTGTCCAACCCTTTTCAAGGGCCAAAGAGTACTGGTCCAACAAATGCTGACTGCTAATTTGCCGTTCCAAAAACTGCTTAATCTGGGGCCGGAGTTGATTCAGAGTTCCACGTTCCTGCAGGTTATTCTGCTCATAAACCGCAATGATTTCTTTAAGAGTCGCTTTTTTTTCCGTAGTCAGTTTTATCTCTGGATGTTTTTTCGCAAGTTTTTCCACGGCATATTCCATCAACCGGACACTCAAATGCTGATAGAGCTGTAGACTGAGGTCATTAGCCTTTTTGTTGCGTACATCTTCAAAAGTCACGGGCTTGCCGTCAACTATTCCTACAACAGGATTGGGATGATAAACGGTTCCGGAAGTTTGCGCAAACGCCGGAACAAAAACTATTGAGCTAAGGCTTAGTGAAAATAAAATCGCCAACAAACGTAGTGCTAAATATTTTTTCATTTTATGTTGAATTTAATTAAGAAAGTTAGGTGAGGATTCGCTAATAACTTCATTTGGATTTGACATTTCCATGAGGCAAATCAGGTCGTCCAAACGTGTGTCCAAGTCTGGAGACTCAAGCAGAGTCTGCTTTTCTATCCCCGAAAAATCAAGGTTCATGCTGAGTAAATTGACAAGGTAATGTGCAGGAATATCTTCGATTTTTTCCCACTCTATTTTCAATTTATTTCTTTCAGAATATTTCCTGAAGTTTTGATACAAAAGATTTGAATCTTTTGAGAGGCTCGAATTTTCCGTGTCATTCGGAAAAGAAGAATATTCAACTATTGCGATTCGGTATGGAGTATCGGTTTGCAGTTCCTCAACAATCTGGAAACGCGATTCACCATGAAGTTGAATCAAATAATTTCCTTTAGGCAGTTGTTGAGACTGTTCTATTGAACCGGCACAACCAATTTTACACAGCTTGTTAGAATCCTGCGCTGCAGGCTGGATTATACCAATTAGCAAATCATCATTTTCCATGACGTGCTCTACCATTTGTCGGTAACGGGATTCAAAAATATGCAGTGGAAGAACTGAGCCCGGTAATAAAATTGTACCGTGAAGAGGAAACAAAGCAACGGTGTCCGTCAGTTTTACAGCAGACATCAGGCCTCCAATGGATAACGTTTCCGAAGGCTGCTTGCAATCCGTTCTTCCACGTGCAGAGCAGTTTGCGGCTGATAGGGCATTGATTTTTCCCAGACGGAACCTTTTTCCATACAAAGATAAGTTGGTATTTGTGGCGCCAATTTTTCAACTCTCTGTTGAACGTTCCGGAAAAGGCGCTGGCGGATTTTTTTTAAATAGCGCATCTTTCCATCCTCTCCGGGAACAAACTCTCCCAGAAAAACACGGCTGTTTGGGAAGCGTTCATCCACAACGGATTTCAGCGAAGGAATGTAACGTAATGCGCCCAAACTGATCCAGGCAATTCTGTCCGGAGGAACAGCGTCCAGTATTTGATCAACCAGTTCCTGGTAACCTGTTTCCCAATCCGGATAATTGATCATGGGATCAAAATGAAAAGCGACTTTATACCCTGCTGCTGAGGCCATTGCGGCCGCTTCAAGTCGTTCATGCAGCCGCGCTGTTTTGTGTTCTTCCTGTTCAACAATGGCTTCCGGATTTACCGACCATGAGATTACAGTTTTTCCGCCATGCGGAAGATCGAGCAAATGCTCAACATGACTGGATTTTGTTTTCAGTTCAAGCAAAGCATTGGGCAGTTTAGCGAAGAAACGAATTACATGCGCCTTGATTCCCAAAATTTGGTCGAGTGCCAAACTGTCAGAATGCTCTCCTGTTCCAACGCGAAACAAAGTGTCAGGCTGTGCGGCTGTGCGCTGCCGAACCTGTTCCAGAATTTCCTGCAGATTTGCGTGAACTGTAATAACCGGTTTGTTCAGGAATGCTTGTAGAATACAGTATGTGCACTCAAATGGACAGTTTTCTATTAAATCCAGAGTAAAATAATTACAGCAGACAAGTTCATTAGAAAATCCCGGACAAGCCTTAATCGATGTTCCCTTGAAATACTTGAGATGCAAGGTCTTTTTTCCCTGCGTGAGTGGATTGCGCAGAGGATCTGTT
>JYMV01020691.1_pt1 | contig 13952 bp, 11 predicted proteins | sample 338911 | NCBI WGS metagenome assembly JYMV01 (sample SAMN03354496, study PRJNA234377) | hydrothermal vent metagenome | biome: Deep sea; feature: Hydrothermal plumes at the Eastern Lau Spreading Center, Western Pacific Ocean; material: Seawater | place: Tonga | collected 2009 | depth 2000 m m
CCGAAGGGTACCTGGTTATCCGCAAGTAAAACCGGTCAAACCGTAAATGCACTCCTTAATGCGGATATACGAACCGATATCGAGGATGGAGCCTGCTGTAACGAGGCGTTTTGCGAAGTCAGTCGTATTCCATAAGGGAGTGACTTTCTAAATGATTATTATTATTGAACTGAAGTAAAAGTGAAATTTATCTATGCCGATTAACAATTCGCATGTCGATCTGGAAGAAATAGAAAAATTCACAATTGCTCACTATGAGGACAACGCTGAGTCTTTTCGGGTGGGAACGAAGGATCACGATGTCAGTCAAAATATTGCAGCATTGTTAGGCGCTCTTCCCAAAGATAAAACTCTCGATATCCTTGATTTTGGCTGTGGTCCCGGTCGTGACATGTGCGTGTTTAAATCTTTGGGACACAGGCCCGTCGGTTTGGATGGCAGCAAAGAGTTTTGCAAAATGGCACAACAACTGAGTGACTGTCCAACTTTAAATCAACAATTTCTAAAGCTTGAACTGAAAGATAACAACTACGATGGAATTTTTGCCAATGCTTCGTTGTTTCATGTGCCAAGTCAGGAATTGCCCAGGGTTTTAAGAGAATTACACTCTGCTTTAAGAAAAGATGGGATTTTATTTTCTTCAAATCCAAGAGGTAATGCAGAAGGCTGGCAGGGACAGCGCTATGGGCATTACATGGAAATTGAGGCAAGTGAAACATTTCTCAAGCAATCCGGTTTCAGAATAATTGAGCATTACTACCGTCCATCAGGAAAGCCCAGAGAGCAACAGCCATGGCTGGCTATTGTCAGTCAGCGTCAGGATCTAAAGCAGTAATTCAAAATATAAAATGCAAAATAGTAATCAGCTTTGTCCTGTTTTGTTTATTCCGCATGGAGGCGGTCCCTTGCCACTGCTGGGAGATGAATCTCATCTTACATTGGTCAGCTTCCTAAAAGAAATAACTCCAACCCTCGCTTTACCATCATCCATCCTGATTATCAGCGCTCACTGGGAAGAAGAGATAGTAACAATTACAAGCGGAGAAAGACCGTCGTTAATATACGACTATTACGGTTTTCCGGATGAGGCGTATAAGCTTGAATATCCGGCTCCGGGGAATCCTGTTTTAGCTAAAAGGATATTTAGTCTATTGCAGGCAAGTGGTATTGAAACACAACTCGATGAGCAACGTGGTTTTGATCATGGGATGTTTGTACCTTTAAAAATCATGTTTCCAGAAGCAGAAATTCCGTGTGTTCAATTATCCCTTTTGAAAAATTTAAATCCTGAATATCATTTTAAACTTGGAAAGGCGCTCTCAAAATTAAGAAATGAAAATACGCTGATAATTGGCTCAGGTTTTACATTTCATAACATGCAGGCCATTATGTCTCAAAACTCGGACATTGATTTCAAGAATGAGGAATTTGAACAGTGGCTGATAGATACCTGCACTAACCCAAACTATTCTCCAAGTATTCGGGAGCGGAAATTGATTGAGTGGAATGAAGCCCCTTTTGCCAGGTATTGTCATCCAAGAGAGGAACACTTGCTGCCCTTGCATGTATGTGCAGGTGTAACCGGTTTTACTGCAAAACTGGTATTTGAAGGGAAGGTGGCAGGTAAAAAAACGAGTGCTTATTTGTGGAATTAATTCAAGTTGTGCTCCGGAGTGTCAGGCCCTTAATTTTAGATTGTCCGGATCACAGGGGGATTCCGGAATCACGAGAGCCGAGCGACGTTCACCAAGGATTTCGATTTCCAGCTCAGTACCGATGTCTCTGTTTCCGGCTTGGACATAAGCCAGAGCCAGGCTTTTTCCGACGCTGTGTCCATAACACCCGGAAGTTGCGCGACCGACCATAGTTCCGTCGCGGAAAATCGGTTCGCTTCCCATTGCATCGGCATCGGTAACGTCAATTTCCAGTGTGACGAATTCTTGTAGATCTCCGGTTTCACTTTGTTTTACCAAAGCCTCTTTACCGGCAAACTCATCTTTTTTGAGTTTCACAAAACGGCTCAATCCGGCTTCCAGGATAGAATATTCGCGAGTTAAATCTGAACCCCACATGCGGTACGATTTTTCGAGACGCATCGATTCCATCGCATACATACCGAAATGCTGCAGTCCATATTCTGCGCCAGCCTCTACAATTGCGTCAAATAATTCTACCTGCTGTTCTATGGGATGGTGCAGTTCCCAGCCAAGCTCACCGACAAAATTTACGCGCAAAGCCAAAAGCGGTACTCCGGCAACCGTAATGCGTTGAGAAGTGAGCCACGGAAAACCGTCATTGGAAAGGTCTGCATCCGTAATTTTTGACAGCAAATCACGCGCACGCGGTCCACAAACTACCAGAGTTCCCAGTTCAAGCGTGATGTTTTTCAGCGTTACACTTCCGTCACGTGGCAGAGTGCGCAGTAAAACATCATGATCATGACGCTCTGCTGCTCCGGAACTGACTGCATAGAACTTATCACCGTCACGGGTAATCGTAAATTCCGACTCCACGCCTCCGGATTCTGTGAGGGCATGTCCCAAAACCGTACCACCTTGCTTGGCTGGTAAGCGGTTGGCTATCATGTTATTCAGATATTCTTCTGCACCATCACCTGAAATTTCGTGTTTGGTGAATGATGTCAAATCCAACAAGCCAACTCTTTCCCTTACTGCCTTAACTTCCCGACCTACTGTTTCAAACCAGTTTGTTCGACGGGTATGAAAGCTGTACTCATTTAAATGTTCATTACCATGTGTCGCAAACCAGTTTGGACGCTCCCAACCATAACGCTGTCCGAAGGCGGCATTGAGTGCTTTTTGCCGCTCATAAATCGGGCTCGTTTTTGCAGGACGTGCTGCGGGACGTTCCTCAAAATCGTAATGAATAACAAAGACATGCTCATAGCACTCTTCGTTTTTTTCTTTGATGAAATCACGGGTTGATTGCGATGCGCTGAAACGTCGCGGATCTACTCCATTCATGTCGATGCTTGGAGAACCTTCAATAATCCATTCCGCCAGATGTCTTCCGGAACCTCCGGCAGCGGTGATGCCGAAACTGTGCCCTTCCGAAAGCCAAAAATTACGCAATCCCCAAGCCGGTCCTACTATCGGATTCCCATCCGGAGTGTAGGCGATAGGACCGTTGATGTGGTCTTTTATTCCGGCTGTTTCAAAAATAGGTACCCGCTCTCCTGCCGCAATAATATGCGGTTCAAGCCGTTCCAAATCCGGAGGTAAAAGTTCTTGACCAAAACCTTCAGGTACTCCGTCAAGTGCCCAACAAGGTGCACCTTTTTCATACGGTCCAAGAATCAATCCGTCTGCTTCCTGACGCATATAGTATGAGGAATCGCTTTCGCGTAAAACCGCCATTTCCAGATTTCCGCTTCGGTTGTATTCTACCAATTCCGGAATAGGTCCGGTTACGATAAACTGATGTTCGACAGGTACAACCGGCAATTCCAGACCGACCATGCGTCCGGTTTCACGTGCATAATTTCCTGTGCATGAAACGACAACATCACAGGTAATATCGCCTTTGTTAGTGCTTACTACCCATTCGTCATTCAGCTTTTGCGCCATTGCGGTTACTTCGACTTCTGAAAAAGTTTCTGCGCCGTTGGCCCGTGCGCCCTTGAGCAAAGCCATTGTCACATCGACCGGAGCCACATGACCGTCGTCCGGATGATAAAGTGCGCCGACGAGGTCATCGACTTTGGCGAAAGGCCATAGTTTTTTGATTTCAGCAGGACCTATCATTTCAAATGGTACACAAATCGTGGATGCGGTTCCACAATAACGTTTGTACTCATCCATGCGCTCCTGATTACGGGCCAAACGTAAATTTCCGGTTTTGTGAAAACTGACGTGCTGTCCGGTTTCTGCTTCAAGCCTCTGGTATAAATCCACACTGTATTTATGGATTTTCCCTACGCTGTAACTCATATTGAACAGCGGCAACAACCCGGCTGCATGCCAGGTTGAACCGGATGTGTACTCGATTTTCTCCACAAGAACCACATCGTTCCAACCCATTTTTGCCAAATGGTACAAGGTGCTGGCACCGATTATACCTCCACCAATAACGACTGCTCTGTAATGTGATTTCATTTTTCCAGCTTCATACTATAATTCTACTTCAATTTTTCGTTATGCCTTTAGCTTCTGAACTTCTTCCCGCAAAACAGGAACCGCTTTAAAAAGGTCTCCGACGATTCCGTAATCGGCTACTTTGAAAATAGGAGCGTCCGGGTCTTTATTGACGGCAACTATGACTTTTGAACCTGACATTCCGGCCAAGTGCTGAATTGCACCTGAAATACCTAATGCAAAATAAAAATCCGGAGTGACCATGGTTCCGGTTTGTCCGACTTGATGTTTGTGCGGCAGCCAACCCGCGTCGCAAACAGCACGTGATGCACCGAAAGCTGCTCCTAATTCTGTGGCCAACGGCTTAACGAAATCACAACCTTCTGTACCGCCTACGCCTCGACCTGCTGATACCACAATGCTTGCTTCGTTTAGTTCCACTTCGTCACTCACCTCAACTTGAACTTCTTTGACCTTTAGTTTTGAATGGCCTTCCGGAATTGAAAGAGACACCGTGATGGCCGGTGTCGGCGATGTTTCTTCTGCTTCAAAAAATCCGCTGCGGATGCTGACAACGCGCAAACCGTCTTTGCTGAATTTGCATTTTTGGATTACTTTAGTGGACATACAGGGACGGTAGGCCGTGATTTCATCACCACTGATTTCAATCTGAGTTACGTCACTCAGTGCTCCCACGCCTTGACGTGCGGCTACTCGCGGGGTCAGATCTCGACCCAACTCTGAAGAGGACAGCCAAACCTGGGTTGCACCTGATTGCTGAATTGCATCAGAAACTAAAGCGGTGTATTGCTCTGTGTTGTAAATTTCCAAAGACGCATCATCACCCAAATAGACTGTCGAAGTGCCTTGTCCGGCTAAAACATCCGCTTGTCCGGAAATACCGGAACCCAGCAACACAGCCTCATTTTCAAATCCTTGCGACTTGGCGAAGGTTAATAATTCAAGAGTATTTTTTTTAATTTCGCCGTTTTTGACTTCAGCAACAATAAGAATTTTAGTCATTTTTAAGTTTCATAGTTCAAGTTTCAGAATTTAGGCCGCTAAGTTCGCTAAGTCAGGCTAAGCTATTTTTCTTAGTGTTCTTAGCGGCTAAAAATAGATTTCACGCTAAAAATTTAGCTTCGCTGACCAGTAGTTCCATAGCTTGTTTTACGGTATCGGCCTCATCGCCTTCAAAGATTTTGCCTTCTTTACGTGATTCAGGTTTGTCGTACTGTAAAACTTCGGTCATAGAAGCTTGTGCACCACGCATTTCGGCTGAAACACCAAGTTCATCCAAGTCTACTTCTTCAAGCGGTTTTTTCTTTGCCATCATAATGCCGCGCATCGAAGCTAAACGCGGTTCGTTCAGGCTGTCGTTTACAGTTACCACTCCCGGAAGATTCATTTCCAAAACTTCTGTAGCATGGTCACCCTGGCGGTAAAGCGTGATATTTTGCTCAGAAACATCGCTGAAACGGATAATATTGGTAACTTGCGGCAAACCCAGGAACTCGGCAAGCATAGGTGCAGTCAAACCGGCATCAGTGTCTTGTGCCTGTTTTCCTGTGAGAATTAGATCATATTCACGTCCTTCTAAAACTTTTTGCAAAATTTTCGCATAGGCAAAGGAGTCGGTTCCTTTAGCGTCGTCGTATTTGACATGAATTGCTTTGTGTGCACCCATAGCCAGACCTTTGCGCAAGGATTCTGCTGCCTTGTCCGGACCGATGGTCAGCAAAGTCACTTCTCCGCCCACGTCTTCCGTCATTTGCAGAGCTGCTTCCAATGCTGTTTCATCCCAACTGCTGATGACATAACTCAAGCCTTCTTCGACTACGGCTCCGTCTTTGACTTTAATATTAAGCGCCACATCCGGCACCTGTTTAATTGGTACTATTATTTCCAAAAAATCCTCTTTTCAGGTTAAAATGTTAAATGATTGCCTCATTATTTCACTGTAAGGCACGGGTAAAATATTTAATTTTAGTTTTCTTTCCGATAAAAGTTTCGTCCCATTCTGTCAATATGTTCCAGCAATTATCAATTTATCAACCGCTCGTATTCCCCATGTGTTCCAATCCAAACCCAGATAAAATCATTATCATCTTTTACGGTAATAGCTCTGTAATAAATTCCAACTCTCGCAGACCAAAATTTTCCTACTTTTTTGAAATGAAGTGATGGATGTTTCGGATTCTTTTATAGTAAATTTAAGTTTTTTCTTGCTGTTTTTTGGATTTCTTTTGGTAAAGAATCTAAACATGCCCAAAAACGATTTGTTGTGCGGGGCATTTTTATAAGTCCACTAACTTCCCTGCTTTTTTTTCTTCCATCGCCTCATGTATAAGAAAATCAAGTTTTCCTAATGCAATGTCATTTTCTAACTGTTTGTCCCATTCCTCCCAATCTCTCTCATGAATCCAGCTTAATAAACTCATATAATCTTCATGAGGAAGTGCCTGAATATCTGTTTTAATTTTTTGAACTGTGGTCATTTATTCCTTTTAATTTGATTGTTTTTTCAGTTCTAGTTGGCGCTGTTATTTCTTGTCGAGGACTCTTTTATTCCTTCATTGAGTAACCCATAACAACAAAATTGAAAAAACTGTCGCTTTTTACTTCTTCGTCCAGAGAATCCGCATCTCGATGCAACTTAGCGAAGAGGTCGCGAATAGAATAAAAACCGAAAGTTAGCGACATTGCTCTTTAATTTGTTATATCTACGATGTTCCTTCTTGACGATAAAAAATATGTCCAACTCTCTTAAATGACTCAACTACCTACTGAAGCAGCCGCTTTTTCTCCAACCAGCCGATTTTCGGCAAAACGGTTGTAGCGGAACGGCTGAATCATTTCCGGAGTTTTTCCATTGGCGACCATGAGCGCAGTATTGTAACCACTGGCTGGAGATGCCTTAAAACCGTAAGTTCCCCAGCCGCCGTTGACATAAAAACCGTCAATTTCGTCAATCGGGGAAATGATAGGACTGTAATCCGGAGTCATGTCGCACAACCCTGCCCATTGGCGTTGAACGGCAACATTGTGCAAAACCGGGAAAAGTTCCAAAACGTGCGCAGCATAACTTTCCAGAAAGCCCAGAGTAGAGCGCATACCGTAATGCGGATAGGTGTCAATTCCATTCCCGCATACCAGTTCGCCGCGATCAGTCTGGCTGAGATAAATGTGCAGTGTTCCACTGACTACCACATGATGCAGCCATGGTTTGTAAGACTGTGTAACCAGGGCCTGAAGTGGATGCGTTACAAAAGGTAATTTCACGTCAACTTTTTTGCAAACTTCTGAACTCCAACCTGCCACAACAGAAATAACTGTGTTACAGCTAATCGTACCTCGATTCGTAACCACGCCGGTTGCTTTGCCATTTTCAACAAGAATATCCTGTACTTCCGTCAGCTGGTGAACTTGAACCCCTTTGCGGTCAGCACCTCGTGCATAAGCCCAAACCACAGCATCATGACGAATTATTCCACCGGGAGGATGATAAAGCGCTCCATGTACAGGAAAACGTGGATGATCCGTAATGTCGATTTCCGGCAGCATCTTTTTAATTTCCTTAGGGTCAAGCATATAGCTGTCAATACCGAGTGCCTTGTTGTTTTCCGCACGGGTTACCAAGCCTGAAATTGATGCAGTTGAATGTCCAAGGGTAAAATGTCCCTGTTGACTGAACATCAGGTTATAATCCAGCTCGCCGGCCAAATCTTCATATAGCGCAAGGCTCTGGTCATAAAATTTTATACCTTCTTCTGTACGGTAATTCGAGCGGAGAATAGCGGTGTTGCGGCCGGAACCGCCGTAACCGATGAATTTCTGTTCCAAAACCGCAACATCGGTAATACCCAGTTTCGTCAAATAATAAGCCGTTGCCAGACCGTGTGCTCCACCGCCGATGATTACTATATCGTAATTTTTTTTTAGATCGTGGTTTTTCCACATTCGTTGCGTCATTATTTTCCCTCCTCAAAAGAAACCGGAACCGTTGAAATCCCACCCGGAACCAATCCTACTCCTATGCCAACGTCCATCAGCGCGTCAAAAAGTGATTCTGATAAGTTCCTGGGATGAAGCAAAATGTCAAAATTTTTGGTACGATACAAAGTCATACCGACTGTAAGAATCGAAGATTGAAGCACAGCACCGGCTCCCACTTTATCCCGTCTCAAATCAACTGCAGTTGAACGCTGCAATACCTCGTCACGCCGTGGCCCCCCCAAAACGAGACAACCCTGCGAACCGGTTTGGTCGATGACGGTTGAGATTTTTGGATCAATTTTTCCCAGTAATTCTGCTTCCATTCCAGGCTGGCACAAAATTAAATAATCGTTGCGTGTCAAACGCAAAACAGCCATGTCCTGATTTGACAAAGTTTTCAAAGGTCTAAGCTCCGAAGCACCTTTAAAAGCCAGTTCTGCAGCCTGAGCCGCATCTCCTCCTGAAAGGGATATTTTGCCAATGTGTGACCAATCTACCAGAACGCTGCCCTGGCTTAAATGCTGTGATTCGCGTTCGTCATTTCCAAAATTTTCAGCAATCTGCCATCCGGAAACTTCCATCAGCTTAACAGGATGATTCCGGTAAATTCCCGAAAGCGGGCTTGTTTTTATCACGTTTTTCTCCTGTAGAATTTTTTAGCTTTCATTCTTGTGTTACATATTTCAGAATTTGCACAACCTGTTCTGTGGTTGAGGCACATGCCATGGCAGAGGCATCGACTTCTTTTAGTGGATGTACAATATTTTCCGCGTGTAAAGTTATGTATGGTGTTCCTAATGCTGTACAATATCCTGCATCAAAGGCGGCATTCCACTGCTTGTATTTTTCGCCAAAACGGATAATTGCCAAATCACTATTTTCAAGCAAAGTCTTAGTACGGATGGCGTTCACTTTTGCAGATTTATGGTCGCGCCAGAATGGATTGTTTTCATGGCCTAAATGGTCCCCTGCAGAGTCACTAGCATCATGGTCTGTTACGGCCGAAACAAACTCAATATCAAGATTGTTTTCATTTGCGCCATCTTGAATTTCTTTCCTCCAGTCAGTGTGGATTTCTCCGGACAAATAAACTGTGAATTTCATATTTTCTCCTGATTATTACGGATTTCATTTAAACTAAGTTTTTGTTGATCATTTGCGTCAAAATTTTCAGGATTCAACCAAGTTTAAAATGTTTTTTTCAAACTTGGCCAATCCTTATCAAGGATCGCAAACCATGCTGTATCACGGTTACGGTTTTTGTAAATCGTAGCTTGACGAAAAGTACCCTCATAAATAAAACCCAAGCGTTGTGCCGCTTTTCTTGAAGGCGTATTCAAGGCATCACATTTCCACTCGTAGCGGCGGTAACCAAGTTCATCAAACACCCTGCTCATCATTAAAAACATGGCCTCAGTGGCGACCGGAGTTTTTTGCAGCAAAGGTGAAAAATGAATGTGTCCTACCTCCAGCACTCCAATGTCGGATCGCGTCCGCAGAAAACTGGCTACACCAATTGCCTTTTGCGAATTTTCTGTTACTATCGCGTGAAAAAGCGGATCATCTCCAGAACGAGTTGTCTTCAGCCACTCTTGATAATTTTCAAAAGAATCAAATGGCCCATAAGGCAAATAGGTCCAATCCTGATCATTTCTTTTTTTCACATATGCTGCAAACAGTTCTTCAGCGTGTTTTTCCGGATCCAAAATCTCAACTCTGCACCATTTTCCGGACATCGCTGTACGAGGCGGTAACGTGTATTGTTTCCAATTGCTGACTGGAAACCCGATTGGTTGTTCAAATGAATTTTTACGGTACTCCAAAGTTTTCCTAAAGAATTGCAGCCAATGCTTTTTCTAATTTTTCAACCGTACGATCGACATTGTGCAACTTATCCAGGCCAAAAAGTCCTAAACGGAAACTTTGATAATCTTCCGGTTCATCGCATTGCAAAGGCACACCAGCCGCAATTTGGAATCCGAGTTCAACAAATTTTTTACCGCTGTGTATACCCTTATCGTCAGTGTAACTGACCACCACTCCCGGAGCTTGAAAACCTTCTGCAGCCACACTTCGGATTCCTTTTTCTGTCAGCATCGCCCTGACTTTATCACCAAGTTCCTGCTGTTCGGTACGCACTTTTTCAAAGCCGTATTCTTCCGTTTCTTTCATGATGTTACGAAAAAGCCGCAATGAATCGGTTGGCATGGTGGCATGATAAGCGTGTCCGCCGTTTTCGTAGGCTTCCATGATATTCAGCCACTTGCGTAGATCGCAGGAAAAACTACTGCTTTCAGTGTTATCAATACGTTCCCGCCCTAAAGCACTCAGCATCACTAACGCACAACACGGAGAGGCACTCCAGCCTTTTTGAGGTGCGCTGATCAAAATATCGACTCCGGAAACTTCCATATCAACCCAAATTGTTCCGGAAGCAATGCAGTCCAAAACAAACAAACCGCCCACCCCATGAACTGCATCAGCCAGCTCACGTAAATAATCATCAGGCAGGATCATCCCTGAAGCTGTTTCCACATGTGGTGCAAAAACTACATCCGGCTTTTCAGCTTTGATTGCCGCCACCACTTCCTCAATCGGAGCTGGAGCAAAAGGTGCTTGTGGGCCATCGTGGGTGCGCCGTGCTTTGAAAACAGTGGATTGCGCCGGAATGTTGCCTTTTTCAAAAATCTGTGTCCAACGAAAACTGAACCAGCCGTTCCGGACAACCAAACATTTATTTCCGGAAGCAAACTGCCGCGCCACTGCTTCCATACCGAAAGTCCCGCTCCCGGGAACTACCACCACCGCTTGCGCATGATACACTTTTTTCAATGTCGCAGAAATGTCGTTCATCACCTCCTGAAATGATTGCGACATGTGATTCAACGAACGATCTGTGTAAACCACTGAGTATTCTAAAAGACCTTCAGGGTCAACTTCTGGAAGTAATCCGGGCATGGCTATTTTATAATTATTTATGATTTATAAATTCAGAATTGCTGATTAATTAATTTTGAGAATTAACTTTTCAATTGCAAACCCTCCGGATCATAAGCAGCGTGATCCAGCACCGTCGCAACCACATCCCGGCCATTGGCCAGGCGAATTGTGAAATTGTTTCCTGCTTCAGACATGTCTTTACGTACCCAGGCCAGGCCAATTCCTCGTTTCATAGTTGGACTGAGGCGTGAACTGGTGACTCGTCCGGCAATTTTACCTTTTTCCAGAACGGCAACACCGTCATCCGGAATCGGAGCGTTTGGTTCCAGTTGATACGGAACAAGTTTGTTATCTATACCGCGTTCCTTAAAATGCTGCAAAAAGGCTTTGCCGACAAAATCCGCTTTGTCATCCTTAATTGCAAAGCCGACACCGGTTTCATAGGGACTGCTCAAGGCATCACTGTCGGTTCCCGGTATAAAGTGACCTTTTTCCAGACGTAAAATACGCTGCGTTTCTACACCAAAAGGCTTGAGGTCAAATGATTCTCCCTCGACCATCAAATGCTTCCACATGGATTCCCCATATTCTGCAGGAAAGTGAATTTCATAACCTAGTTCTCCGGTGAAACCAATTCTGAAAAATGAAACAGGCACACCTGCGATGCTTGCCAGACGGCAGCACATATACGGAAAGGCTTCGTTCGACATGTCAATTTCGACAAGTTTTTGTAAAAATTCTCGTGATGCAGCACCGGTTACATTGACTGCGGCATTGGCAAAACTAAGATTTTTTACCTGCACATCAAAATCTTCCACCAATAACCACCACTGAAATAGTGCATTGATGGCATCCTGGTTTCCGGTTGTGGTAGTCAGATAATATTTTCCTTGCTCAAGATGGGAAATCGTACCGTCTTCAAAGAGGATTCCGTCTTCACCAACCATGATTGAGTAACGCGTTCGGCCAATTTCAAATTTTCCATATTTACCAGGAAGCATAAATTGAAGAAAATCAATTGCATCCGGGCCGCTAATTTCTATTTTTCCCAGGGTACTCACATCAATCATTCCCAAACCATTTCGGACAAATCCTACTTCTTCCTGCGGATTTGTGTAAGAATCAGGACGCTTCCACTGTCCTGCATCCAGAAACTTAACACCGTGATCCAGGTGACATTGATGAAACGGTGTACGACGGATGGGTGAAAGGTGCGGTGCGCGTCCGGCGAGAACTCCGAAGGATACACCGGAAAAAGGAGGTCTCATCGTTGTGGGAACGGCGTCGTCAGCAGAAAGTCCAGTGTCAATTGCGGCGAGTCTCGCTACGGCTTCATGACATGCTTTTCCCTGACAGGGCCCCATTCCCATGCTGGAGTAACGTTTGAGCGATTCAACCTGATCATAGCCCTCGTCGATGGAAGCCTGTGCTTCAGAGCGCGTAACATCCATGCACTTACATATGAAATGGTGCTTGCCACCGGATTCAATATCGGCAGGTAAAGCCATGATTATTTCTTCCGCGGTCCTTTCTGTTTCAGGAGCAGAGGCACTTTGCGCGGCAGCTTTTCCGGATTGTGTTCCTTCTGCATACAAACGTGAAAAACCTGCTGCACCGTGTACTTCTCCGGTGGAATACATTCCGGAAGGTAAATCAGTCACCCGCAAAATTTGGCGTTGCTGATCCCATTCAGGACGCTTACGTCCCATTGAAAGTAAATTCACCTGCGGTTTAAAACCCACGGCCATGACGAGTAAATCACAATCAAAAGACTTATGTGAATCGCCACCTGAAATTGGCCCTACATCTATTCGCAGAATTCGTTTTTTCCCGTAAGCTGCATGAACGGTCAAACCTTTGTAAACCGGAATAGCCAAATTCCGAACTTGTCCCTCAAATTCACCTGCACTTCCGGATTCTCGTCCATCGACTACGGCCAGAACTTTTGCTCCCGCGCCTTTGAGCAGCAACGCTGTATGAAAACCACCGTCGTGAGTCGTTACCACAACTGTATCTTCTCCCGGAAGAACAGCGTGACACATTATCAGCCTTTCCACTCCGCGGGCAGTTAAGATTCCGGGTCGATCGTTGTTTTCAAACACCAAATGACGATCGGTTGCTCCCGGAGCCAATACTACAGATTCTGCACGTATTTTAAACAAATCCGCATCACACTGAGCAGCTACCAGATTGTCTTCGTAAAGTCCGAAAACACAGGTGTTGACCATCACTTCCAGATTTGGATTCGCAGACAGTTCTTCAATTAATTTTTGTACTGCCTTATTTTCCGGAAGTCCGTTCAGTGATTCGTTTACGCAATCATTCACCTGGAAAATACTATGCACAGAATGGCCGCCGAGTTCCGGATTATCGTCAATCAACAAAACTTGTTTGCCTTCATCCAGCGCCCCTTTTGCAGCCGCTAATCCGGAAGGTCCACCGCCAATTACACACACGTCCGGAAAACGGTAATGCTTTTCGTAACGACGATTTACATGTTTTCCGGAAACATCAACTTTTCCGAGTCCGGCAACTTTACGGATTTGATGTTCCGCTATCGGCCAGAGCCATTTTGGTTTGTGAAACATTTTGTAATAAAAACCATTTGGCAGCATCGGCACAAACACGTCATTGACCGCTCCAATATCAAATTCCACTGAAGGCCAGGCATTTTGCGACTTTACGACCATTCCGTTCTGTACACGAATTCGATCGGCTAAAATGTTCGGTTCATGATTGACCGTTACCAAAGATTCATGTCCCTGCCCGAAAACGTCATACGCTCCGCGGGGACGGTGATACTTAAAGCTTCGTGAAAGCAAAGTACTTCCCGATGCGATCAGCGCAGAGGTAATGCTGTCTCCGGCGAAGGCTTGAATGCGCTTACCATTGAAGCTGAAAGAAATTTCTTCGTAAGGCTCG
>JYMV01046174.1_pt1 | contig 13952 bp, 13 predicted proteins | sample 338911 | NCBI WGS metagenome assembly JYMV01 (sample SAMN03354496, study PRJNA234377) | hydrothermal vent metagenome | biome: Deep sea; feature: Hydrothermal plumes at the Eastern Lau Spreading Center, Western Pacific Ocean; material: Seawater | place: Tonga | collected 2009 | depth 2000 m m
TGCCCCAAGGGGAGTACCGCCTGTACACACTGTGCCAGTTGCCAAAGGCAGGAAGCAGGTCGCGCCAAGGTGACCCAGTCCGTGCAATCCACAGCACAGCCTCAATGAACAATCGGGTGACCCCGCCGGTCTTGCCAGAGTCACCCTCCTTGCCTGGCAGAAGATCCTTGATGCCTTCCCACTGGTCGTTGCGTAATAGTTTTCTGTTCATATGGTCTTTCCTCCAATGACCATAGAAGACACTAACGATGAATGAATGTTAACAGCCCCTAGTGCTAAAGCAGTTAAGAAAGTGCTAGGTACGGACAGTGTTAATTGGATGACACACAGCGGAATCCGTTGATGAAGCTCCTATCATTTGGATTGTTGAAGCGACGACGGACAAAAAGCAGGTTGCTTGCATTGAGGTACCAAGAGCCGCCGCGCAACACTTTGGTGTCTTTACCTTCGTCATACCAATCCTGACACCATTCCGAAGCGTTGCCCGCCATATCGAACAAGTCGTAACCGTTCGGTTCTAAACTACCTACTGGTGCTGTTTGCACACCCCACTGATCCTTGCCACCAGTGCCAGCGTAATTAGCATAGTCTCGTGCAACACTTTGATCATCACCCCAAGGGAATCTTTTATCAACTAAACCGCCACGTGCAGCATATTCCCATTCTGCTTCGGTAGGCAACCTCTTGTCTGCCCACCAAGCATAGGCCTTGGCATCGTACCAACTGAGTTCGATCATCGGGTGACTATCCGTAGGTGAATACTCAGCCACTTCGTTCCAGAGATCATATTCATAATCTGCTCTCTTAACAAACTCCTTGAACTGCCCAACCGTCACTTCATATTTATCCATATAGAAAGCATTCACGTTGACCATTTCATCATCTACAGTAATTGCCCCTCCGGGAATAAGTACCATCCCCTGATGGGTGTCAACTTCAACCGCCTTGACATTTTTAACCTTATCAGGTTCATCTTCACCACACCCAACCCAGACAACCATCACAAGCAACACAACAACAAATCTCTGAATCATCATATTCACCTTTTGCATATTAGCGTTTGATTCTGGTTATCAGTATACAGCCTATCCAGTCCCGAATCTATGCGCTTGGGGCGATTCACTGCTTGAGCATACGGGAGATCTCTCCGGTGCCGTACGGGTTGCCTTTGGAGTTGCAGTAGCCACTTTCATGAAGCCTGTCCGCAATTTCCTGCAAACTTCTTCTTTTACCTGTCTTCCAGTTCTTGTACTGCTGATACGCCGCTACCAATCCCCAGCAGAACTATGTTACCATTGTTATTTTATTTTAATTTCTAATTTTCGTGTTATTAGAGTGTGGTGAGTATACTTCAATCCAACTTCGACCGACCATCCAATGTACATTTTTAGTTAGCATTTAATTTATTGCGCGATAATTAGTAGGTATGGGCAGAACATTTCTAGTAGTGTTGATTTACGCCTTGGGAGGCACACTGGTCGCAGGTGAACCATCTGTTAGAAACAGCGGTCTTGTACAGAATGTGATGGGGGAACTGGTTTATGTGACAGGACTGAACATGGTTGCGTCTGTGGGCAGTCAATTGCGGGTTGATAACGAGTCTTCTGGAGATAGTACCAGCCTAAAAGTAATTAAAGAACTGGATGATGTGCTGGTGACCCAGATTGTGGAAGCCAGTGGATCGGGTGTAAAAGTGTCGGACCGAGTTCGATTGGTTGGGACACATTCATCAGACCAATCGCTGAGAACTGCTTATGCTGTTCGTATAGATAGGGGACCAAAAATGGATGGTATCCTGAACGACGCGGTTTGGAGACAAGCACAACCCATCGAGGGATTCATTCAACGCGATCCCGGTTACTGGATACCGACGACAGAACGCACCGTTGCTCGCATTCTGTATGATGACAAGCAGATTTATTTCGGTTTTGAATGTTACGACTCTGAACCGAATCAAATCGTGGCAAATTACATGCGGCGGGATTCCGAACTTTGGGGAGACGATAATGTGCAGATTCTTTGGGACACCTACAACGATAAGCAAAATGGGGTTTTCTTTTTTGTCAATTCTCTGGGAGCCAAACGCGACTTGGTTTTGTCACAAGAAGGTAGAACCTACAATGAAGACTGGGATTGCATCTGGCAAGCCAAAGGGCATCGGCATAATAGGGGGTGGTCGGTAGAGGTAGCGATCCCATTCGATCAATTGCGGTTTAAGAAGGAAGAGGATGCTGTCTGGGGGATCAATCTGGCTCGATTTATTGCCCGTAAGACCGAATCAACTGCGTTAATGGTGGGGAGAAGGTCGTCTTCTCCAAGGCAGCGTTACCGCACCACTGATCTGGCACAACTTAGAGGGCTGAAGTCTTTAAAAACCAAGTCTCTGTTTCAGATTAAACCCTATGTGTTGCCTAGTAGATTGCAGAACTTGCAGTCGACAGACCCTACCACCAGCACTTCATTCGAATCTGGGGTGGATGTTCGCTATGGCGTTACACCAAATATGACTCTGGATCTGTCCTATAATACCGACTTCGCTCAGGTCGAAGGGGATCAGAAGTAAGTAAATTTGACGCAGTTTCAGTTGTTTTTTCCAGAAAAACGCGAATTTTTCCTAGAAGGATCAACACTGTTCGACTTTGGAGAATCCTCCTCAAGGCGTGGCGGTGATATCAGGCCACCCACCTTGCTATTTTATAGCAGGCGCGTCGGGTTGGGAGATGGGCAGCCTATCCCAATTCTCCTGGGTACCAAGTTATCCGGTAAAACCAGCAAGACAAGTGTTGGTCTGTTGAACGTTCTAACCGAGTCCACAACAGTAAACAATGGTAAAATAGTACCCAGCAGTAATTTTTCGATTGTGAGAGTTAAGCAGGATATCTTGATCCGGTCAAATATCGGCGCGATTATTGTTAATAAACAAACCCAAGTGCCCACTGAAGGGTGGGATACCTACAACAGGGCTGGCGGTTTGGACTTCAGCGTCTCGCCCTCCAATGCCCTCAATTTTCAGGGATTTTACGCCCGAACCTGGGATTCCGAAATTAGGGAAGCAGACGACGCACGATTTTTGCAAGGAACCTATACTGGTAGTGTGTATTCGGGTTCGGTAAAATTTATTGACATTGAAGAGAATTTCCAACCCAAAGCCGGCTTTGTTAATCGTCGGGTTGGGTTGGCCGGATTCCGGCGATATGAGAGCGAATCGAGGGCAAGAATACCATCCCCTATCAAGCTGGTTCGCTACACCTCCATCGGACCACGGTTGCGAATGATTACCGATCGGGACAATAATGTCAAATTCTGGGACCTGCGCCTTTCTGCATTTCCGCGATTCAATACCGGAGATTGGTTCCGGTTTGAGGTGACGCAAACACACGATGTTGTCGAACGGACTTTTTGTCCTTCACAAAAACACCCCGACATCGTCATACCAGAAGGAACCTACAACTTTACCACATTCAGGACCGGGCCTTTTCCTAGCCAATCGCGCAAACTTCAGCCGGAGTTTGTGATAGAAGTGGGGAGATACTACACAGGCCAGCGGTATCGATTGATGTTGCAAAATGGCTTCCGACCTTCCAGCAAACTATCAATTGAAACCGACTACGAGATCAACCTAACTGCGACTACCTGAAGGTAACCTGAATATGCATGTGTTGAGCAATCGATTGATTTACTCATTTACAACCGACTTCTACCTGAAATTGTTCACACAGTGGAATAACGACCGGGAACTGGCCAGCCTGAACTTCTTGCTGAATTATCGATTCCGGCCGGGTAGTGATATTTATCTGGTCTACGATCAGGGGTTTGACACTATTTCAGGTCTAGATGAAAGAACTCAGGCACTTCTGATCAAAGTCTCTTATCTGTTTGGATTGTAGTTCGCAGATTCCTTAGCTGACTTAATTATGTTGATCCAGAGTCAAGTCGTGCTCTCGGCAATCCCTCGTACGAGATTAAAGCTAGAAAACACCTACCATTAAAGTAGAAAATATTCACAATCTAGCAGTTGTACAAAAGTTATAACTTAAATACAGAATAGCCAAACAATGGTAAAGCAGTAAATATCATGCATAGCACGGACAAGAGTTAGCCTACTGCTACGCAGCAGAGAATCCTGACACACAACGAAATCCGAAGTAGTTGAAGGCAGTCGTTGGATAGTTGTCGTAGCGGTAAGCCACACGCAGGGAGTAGGTAAGGGCATTCCAAGAACCACCCCGCAAAACACGGTAACTCCCCGAACTCGGCCCTTTCGGGTTCTTAGCAGGTGAATTGCCATAGTAGTTTTCCCCATACCAGTCAGAACACCATTCATAGGCATTACCCACCATATCATACAAGCCATAGCCACTAGCAGAGTAACTGCATACCGAAATCGGTTGCCAGTAAGGACTGCGCCAACAGGCATAGTGTACAGGACAAAACCCCTGATGATCAGTTCGGTCAAGAGGTTGACCGCTTCTAACTAGGGCTTCGACAACAGAGCGATCGTTGAGGATTACTGCCAAATGTAGTACAATTTGGCCTTTGACGTCGCGTTGCTGACTGATCTCTGGATATCCTGATCAACAAACGTGAGATCTCGTTTATGTCACCAGACTCTACTGCTTTGAAGAGACGTAGGTCGGAGTCTGATGATTTTATCTCAATTGCATCTCTTAGTGTTTTAGTCACTCCTGTATGGCTTCGGTCTTCAGCCATGGCAATGAGCTTAGTAACCTCTTCATATTGATAGGCTTCCCATAACACTCGTGTTGCTGCTAAGTTTCCCTCGCGAACGGCGAAGTGGATCGGTGGAGTATACCAGTATTCGAGACGAGCACAATCCGGATGTTCCTTAAGATTCTTTAGAATCGTCTGCACATCGTCACGGATCGCAGCGCCATCACTTTCCAGTAAGATCTCGGTGCCTGCGTCCTGTTTACCTTGCAGGTGACAAAGAGCATAGGCTGTAACATTGGTATGGTTGTCAACCGCCTGCAAAAGATCGACAATATCCTTTTGTGATCGATAGAGTTTCCAAGTTAGAGTTTGGCCTTGGGCTGTCTTGACGATATCACCAGCTTTAGGGGTAGCATTGGCTTCACCACCAACGCTTTCCAGGTAGTCTTGATCAATTGTTGCTAGGAAAAGGACCGAGTATCAGCCAATCTTTTATGAAGTTATTATTAATATCGTGAACTTGACCAGTTAAGTGATAAACTATAAATAAACATAAGATCGAAAACAGAATCAGGTATCGTTTCATTGCATTGCTCTTCAGTTGTGTTGTTCAGATGAAGCATTCTATCACGACTATTGTCTTGGGGTAAAGAAGTGGGTCAGTCTAAGCCTACAATGCAATGAAAATAAACTACCCACACCAGCCTGAAATCTAATTCAGATCAGTATGGATAGATTGTGTGGCTTTGGGGTTCTCACTGGAAGGGATGTAGTGCTACGCTGTCCTGGAAGCTTGTCTTTTACGCTTGGGAATTATCCGACGCTTTGTATCTACCGCCGTAGGCGTAATAGTGGTGTCTAAGGACTTGGCGAACCTGATCCATAAGCCGAAGTTTAGTATCCGGCCGAAACTTTTTTTGATTTTCCATGCTATGGATGCTATCAAGCGAAAAGTGGAAAAATCAATAACCTTTTCCATCTTATACATAGTATTATGAAAATAGATGGACAATTTTTCATCTATTGTGACTGTTATACCATGACAGCCGGAACATAGTGATCAATATGAACGATGGATCTACGGAGCATGTGATATGTGATACTTCCAAAATTCATGAAACGATTGCCAAATATGTGTGTGGGTTGCTTGCTGGAACTCAATATGTCGGATGGCTAATATAGCGTATTGATTTAAGGAGATGATAATGAATAGTGGTGATATTGAGAAAATTCAGACTTACTGCCGGGGGGACCTTTTGGCATTTCTGTTGCGCAAACGCGCGTGGGAGGTGAAGAGAAGTCCCACAGATTTGGGGTACAGAGTAGTACCTGGCTGGGAACAACTACCTGAAAGCCAGTCTCTGGGACCGGTTGCAGGTGTTGCGACTGATTCCGAAGATAGGATCTATGTGTTCCAGCGAGGTCAGGATGCACCGCCACTTCTTTGTTTCGACTCAGAAGGGAAATTCCTGTTCTCTTGGTCTCATATTCAGTTCCGACAGCCACACATGGTGCATTGTGATAGAGATGACAATGTATGGCTCATCGACGATGGCGCTCATGTCATCTATAAGCTATCGCAGGAAGGCAAGATACTTTTCACCCTTGGTGTCAAAGGTATTCCCGGAGAGGATGGCACGCATTTCAACCGGCCGACCGACATTGCCTTTAACGTTCAAGGAGAAATGTACGTATCTGACGGGTATGAAAATAAGCGAATCGCCAAGTTTGATCCGGAAGGTAACTTCATCCTGCAGTGGGGGGCATTGGGTGACGAGCCTGGTCAGTTCGCGCTCCCACATGCTATCAGTGTTGACAAAGACGGCCTCGTTTATGTGGCTGACCGGGCGAACTGGCAGGTACCAGTATTTGATCCAGACGGCACATTTATTGAGCAATGGACACACATTGGTAGACCATCAGACCTGGTGCATGTATCGGATGGTGGTTTCTTCATCTGCGATGGACCTAGCGGTCGCGTGACAAGGGTCAGCAATTCAGGCGAAGTGATCGGTTTCTTCGGCAAACCGGGAAGTGAGCCAGGGCAAATAGGAGCAGCTCACAGTATCACATATTTATCCAATAGCGATGTCATTGTCGGTCATTTGGACGAGCGATTGCAGAAATTCACACGACGATAGGCCCCGTGATGACCTCATTATTGGCCAGCCTTGCATTCCCCAACAAGCCGTAGTGCTGCCGAGGTAAGTAGGATCGGCATAACATGCAATCGAGCAGACGAACATTATCGGTGGTCCAATGACTATCACTGTTTCGCCGGGTCGGTTCGGGATTCCAACGCAGACGCTGAATCCGCTCGCCGCTAGTTGCTTCGTTAGCCCCAAAAAAGGAACAGTGAAATGAATGTGAAAGCATTCTCTTCCATATGTTTAAGTCAACTAACAATAGGCACGGCGGCGTTGATCGTGTTTCAACCGATCAGCCCATCAAGATGATAAAGCTCGCAAAGCGGCTCTACATGCTCTGATAGAGCGGATTACTGCCTATCCGGATAAGAGAATAGAAGTGAAGTTTAGGATTGGTGAAAGAGTGGAAGAAAGACGTGGTGGGGAAATGAGTGACCCCCACCAGTCAACATACCCCGTACGGGGTAATCAGGCGGGTATCAGCTGCCCTTAGTTGGTACCCTTTCCTTCTTCTAACCTAACCTATCCTATCTGATTCTGGCTCTGTTGACCTGAAGTTTGCATTGCTATATAATGACTATGTAAACTCTCTGCTTCACTGCTCATGTCAGACGTCGTCATCTCCTATTCTCGCCGTGACATCGACTTCGTTCGTCACCTGTTTGATCAACTAACCGCCTGTGATCGTGAGCCTCGGGCTTAAATAGCAGCCATGCGAAAAATATTGGGATGGAAAAACAGATGGCGTGGAATTAGCAGCCTGTGGCACTTATTTCTATCAACTTTGAGCTGGTGGTTATGTTGAGACTCGTAAAATGGTGAATCTGAAGTAGGGATTTGCGAAAAATACTATCATGATAGACCAATAGGATTTTAAATTTCCCCTGGCAAATATCAGTTCAACAATTTAACGTTATCGGAGAAAACCAATGAATTTTCTATATATGCTCGGTATTATTCTCACTTGCCTTTCAGTGTTCATCTTGCAATCATTTTCCGCTGACAGCTCTTCTGCAACGGAAGAAAGCTCATCAATTTTACAGAAAGGCTATACCTTTAACATCACATTTCAGCTGGACTACCTTCTTTTTCTTCCTAAATCCTATGGTCAAGCCCCTGTCCAAAAATGGCCTTTGATCATTTTTCTTCATGGTGCTGGAGAACGCGGGGATAATCTGGACTTAGTAAAAAAACATGGTATTCCGAAAGTTGTGGAAAAAAATCCTGATTTCCCATTCATTACAGTATCACCTCAGTGCCCTAAAGATTCATGGTGGACGAGCGAACTTCGTATGATTAACGGTCTAGTGGATGAGATTATAAAAAAATACGAAGTGGACACGAGCAGGATTTACCTGACGGGGCTGAGTATGGGTGGTTTTGGCACGTGGTCTCTTGCCAGCATGCATCCCGAACGTTTTGCGGCCATAGCTCCAATATGCGGAGGTGGTGAGTCACGCCGAGTGGCACGATCTCTAAAAAATATGCCTGTTTGGGCATTCCACGGGGAAAAGGATACTGTTGTTCCAGCCGAAAGGTCAAAGGAGATAGTGGAAGCGTTGAAAGCAAACGGGGGAAATGTCAAGTTTACACTCTATCCAGAAGCGGGTCATGATTCCTGGACCAGAACCTACGACAATCCAGAGCTATACGAATGGTTTTTAAAACATTCGCGGTGAATCGAAATAGTTTATCAACTTGATACTGATCTGGCTGGTGGCGGTCAAGATCACATAGTCATGGGGGTTTCATTCCCTGCCCTTACTGAAAGCCTGAAACTCGTATCTTGAACAGATCGGGTATGGGGTATTACCGAGAGCGACACAAAAATCAATCTCAACTAGTCCGTTTTGATCCACTTTCAGCTTTTTGATTAGGGAACTCAAGACGGACTTTTTTTGTATCTATATCAACACCCCCTTCTACTTTAACTCCTCAACTGATCTCTGAACATCTTTAAGACCACTACTATCACTGCTTTAGCTTCCTCTTGCTATATAATTTTGCCGAAAAAATCATAAAATCCTCAATCCCACCGTCACGTACAATCGCTTGTTAGGGGGGCGGAGTCCGCCGACATTTCGACCATCACCACAATTCACCTTCTCGCCATTCGGCAGACAGTGGGGCATTCACATCCAAATTGGGCGTACGGGGCAACCGAAGAATCATTACGTCTCCATCCCTCGGCGTCCGTATAAGTCCTGAGTCTGTTCTAATAAAAAGTGGGCCACGCCAGAGTTCCCAACCAAGTCGCTCATAATAAGCAACACTGAATGGAGAAAGAGCACCCAGATCAAAATCCTGAATCTCATCGGCGACACATTTCATGATCGCCGTTACAAAGCCACGGCTGCGATATGTCTTCTCTGTGGCAACCATCTCAATATAAGCAGTATGCATAACCGGATTCGTTCCAATCTGCAACCATCGGTTTACCCACATAGCATGACTGACTAAGGATTGGGCATAGTAGCCAAGAGCGTGCGTGGCAGTCCTGAAAGTGTTGAACAGCGGCTCAAGGTCTTCCTCGTATGCTCGATTGCAAAGGGAAATGATCGTACTCCTATCTGCATCAGGCAATGATTCACTGTTGACAACTTTAAGCTGGAGTTGGTCTTCCATTTCAACGGCCATGTTTTGAACCCTCCTTCACAACATACTATTGGGCTAAATCGATAAATATGGCACTATGCGGGTTTCATATAGTACCAAAGAGATTATATTTAAATACCTCCTGTTTCGAGTACTTCACCAGCGTTAGCTTGTGGCAATATCAAAACAGTATCTGGTACCACAGGCATTTCAATAAACCGGCAAATCACTGATAGCTTTTGAAATCACAATACAATATGCTACTCCATGGACTTTTTTCTGATAAAATCAAGTCTATCATAAACTCGCCCTAGAATTGAAATAATGGGCTACTCCGAGATTGAAAAATCCACCACCTAAACCTATATCTCCCACTCTGGATTGGCCATCACTGGTCTGACAATCAATGGCCAATCCACGTTGAGAAAGACCTTACGTAGCATTATCGAACGTCATGCCATTCCCAGGATTGATTGGCAATAACAGTCAAGCGGCTAGAATAGAAGAATCGTAACTATGGTTGTAGAAGGAGAAAACGATGGCTGAATAGCAGAATCTAATGAAAATGGTCGAGGCCTAGTTCAATGCACTTGGAGAGGTGAATCAATGGCTTTGGCTAAAAAAAGGTATGTTGTTACAAGAATCGACGTAGCAGAACAACTGATCACCAAAGCTCAAACCTCAGCAGAGAAACAGCAATTAAAAATCACCCACCAAGTTTGTGATCCTGGTAGTTTGCCATTTGCGGATGGTCATTTCGATGCGGTGCTGCTATTGAAGACCTACTGTTATGGGCCGAAACGACAAAATCGGGTTGCCCGACTCAATGAAATTGACCGTGTGCTGAAACTAAACGGTTGGCTGCTATTATCTCAAAATGTCTTTGACGGGGCGTTCCGGCAACTCCACTCCCAAATCTTCACGCCACCTGCGATACTCCTCCCAAATCTGTTCCGTCCCCTTGAATGGCTTGACCACCACCCGCGTGCGGTATCCATAGCTCTGGCCCACCTCCGGATCCCGAATCACATATTGCCAATCCCAGGCCGGGCTATGGATGTCGGGATCGCCAGTCTCATCCGTAAAGAAATTCCACATCGCGAAACGGATCGGATCGGTCTGATCGAATAGAACCAGATAGAGTAACTTGTCGCTAATCGTCTCCAGATCGTGATCGCCATCTATAAGGCCGTAGTAGAAAGGAGTGATGAACTTCTTCTTGGGATGCTCAATGAGGTTGAGAGTCTGTGCCTCTTCCTCGTAGGGCATGTACCCTCACCGAATGCGACCCAACCCGTTCGGTCTCCCTCCGTCCCCCAGAAGTGAATCTTCCGGTCGTGCGTACAGTGCATATAAGACGCCCACATCATCGCCGCGAATCTTTGAGAATAGAGATCCACCGTAGGCGTGCATTCGAACACAAGATCAACCTGGCCTTCCTTTGATAAATCGTAGACCATCCGAGCCTCCATTCCCCATTTGGAACCCTTGCTTGGCCAGTGGAGTTCATACCGGTTCTCCCGAACCTGTTTCAGGTGACAAGGGTCTTGTCGCGGAGTGAACATGGAGATGTCATACTGTTCTTTCGCTCCATTGAAGATGTGTTCGAAATTAATCCCAACGGCGTCATCACGATACAGATTCGCTCCGGGATGGGATTTCAAGATGAGAGGAGCGAATCCGCTGCCCTGACGTTTCTTGTTGGAAAGATTGTCATGGAGCACTCCTTCGAAACTGGTGCTGTCAACTTCTAGGGTAGCATGATCTGCTAACAGCTGTTGCCATTCGATGCAGCACTCGGTTGATAGCATGTCGTTGTCGCCCGTCTTGCCTCCGTGCTTACCAAGTAAATCTTCCCTCATCAGACACTCTCTACATTCAGCAAGGCCTCTTTATTGAAGATGAAACTTGATTCCAAATTAAGGAACTGGCTTCTGACCTCGGTGTTAATTTATCCGTTTGAAGTCGTGTTGGCTCGCAATTGTTTAGACAATTCCACGATCTGATCGAATTTCTCTTCTACTAATAATTGCCCATACTGTTTAACCGGTTCCAAATGGATGTTCTGCCAGGCTGCCCATGGGTGCTGAAGTCGCCATCCCTGGATTTGGGAAGATAGAATCGACCTTTCGGCGGTTACGAACTTGGCCCTTTTTTCTTCTTCCCATTTTGGCATCGCTATAGCCAAACACGCTAGCCGGTCAATAATCAATTCAGCGTATGTTTGGCCTAGTTCAGGTGATGATCCTTTTTCAATACAGTCATTTTTCCCGTAATCCGGGTCATTTCTGATACGATCAATAGCAACTAGATCCGGTTCCAAATGCCACAGTAGCGATGTTTCCCCGATACCGGCATGATCACCTAGATAACCCGCATCCAGAGCCAGCCAATATTCTGGTATTCCTAGTACCGGAATTTGCAATCGTTCCGACATTCTTATGGCTACTTCGCGTACCACAATCTGCTGGTTATGTCCGTAGTGTCCGGTAATCATAATAATTGCTTTGAAACCGAGTCGGTGACATTCGCTGGTCATCTTTTCTAACCAAGGCCGCAGCAAATAATTTTCCCACGAATGTTCGGCTTCCATTTTGATCGTAGATGGTTTGTCCAAGCCACCCATTCCGCCGTACAGTGGCGGATGTACGATACCGCCCGATTGATTTGCCGCTCGAACACATAGGGCGTGCGCTTTAAGCGCATCCAATCCGAGAGCGTCGTGTTCACCATGCCATTCTACCGTACCTAACGGCAAGAAGACAGTTGGTAACTTGTCGAACGATTGCCTAAACTCTTGGGGCAACATTCGTTCCCACTGAATCATCTCTCTCTGATTTTCCACTGGCTACATTTCCTAGCTATAAAACAGTTCTAAGCTGATTTATCAGTTTGCAATTCTTTGCACGTTGAGGCCATTTCACAGGCATGAAAAAAGCCGAGAGTTCTCGGCTGGGTTGGGCTGTTGCTTTATTTTAGTAAAGCTAAATACCATTGTCTCACAGTTCTCGTATTCTGTCAAGGCTCAAAACCACTTAATTTTCTTTTTTCTCATTTTTCATGCAGAGTTCCATCACTGATACCCGCGCAAAAGATAACTCGTGTACGGGGTAATCAGGCGGGTATCAACGGCCCTTAGTTGGTACCCTTTTCTCCTCTCCTAACCTATCCTATCTGATTCTGGCTCTGTTGACCTGAAGTTTGCATCGTTATATAATGGCTATGTAAACTCTCTGCTTCACTTCTCATGTCAGACGTCTTCATCTCCTACTCCCGTTGTAAACGAGAACTGGTGTAATTTGAAAAGTCGAAAAACCCCCTCAGTGTGTTTGCTCTAGTTTGAAAGTGTCACCTGCGCTTGGTAATTGGCCGACCAATTATTAACGCGGTAGATCGTTTTCTTCTATGGAGCAGATGGTTTCTTGTCTGAACAACGGCGAGACTGCGTACTTTTTTATTACAGTCTTTTCGGTAAGGAGAGTGATGAGACAATGATGGGAATTGAAAAACAAGAAACAAAAACAATTATGTTTTTAGCATTTGTATGGCTCAGTCAGTTATTGGTCGCTACTGCAGTTGATGGCGCCAGTATCGCCATCAACTTCGCCGATGATGACGGCGCGGAGGCGTTTTCCGGTGGAAAACTGATTGGACCGACCGATATTGACAGTAGATACTGGAACAGTTCGATTGATCGAGACTCCGGATCACTAAAAGCTGGCGCGATTAATAACCTCATTGACAATTTAGGTGCCCAGACAACCGCAACTGTGACTTGGAAGGCATCAAATACCTGGAGAATCGACAGCGGGCGTACCACCTCCTCCTCCAGAAGCTGCCATTCGGCGGGGGTCACTTTATTGTTTCGTCTCAATTTCGCAGTCCCTGTTGTCATAAAATCCTCTACATGCTGGGATAAATGCCAGCCTGCACAGCTAACGCACCCATAATGCTAAGCGCTCTATTCGCTGAGATATTAAGTCGGTGTCAGCTAATTCTAATTATCACTATCTTGGTCTGAGTACAATTTTCCGTTTGCTCTTCACTTAGTCCCCAGTTTAGAGAAGTGATGGACAAAATCGTTTCATGGCCATGATTAGGGCACACCGGTTGTGCTACAGGCCTTAGCTGGCATCATGAAGTTAAGATTCCAGACACTATCTGGTTAGTTCAACCTCTGCTTCGTACCGATCATCAACTCAACTGGGAGATAGTAAGCATTATGTGCAGGCTACCCACTTTTTAGACTACGGTTGGCCAAAGGCAATTCCATTTTCTCGCTGCCCCTTAGATCTAATTCCCGTAAGGCAATGGCTATTTCAAGCGCCTCCCGTCCATATTCCCCTGGACACAAGGGCTGGGTTCCCTGATCAATATTTTTCACCAGTGCTTCAATGGCTGCTTGTTGCGAACTACGTGGGCGCTTGGGATTGGGAAACTGACGCCGGATAGGTTCTCTAGTCTCCGGATGCCGACTCCACATTTCGAAGTCGGCATGTTCGTTACGCGCACTGATCCAACCATCACTGCCCACGAAAT
>JYMV01013685.1_pt1 | contig 13951 bp, 15 predicted proteins | sample 338911 | NCBI WGS metagenome assembly JYMV01 (sample SAMN03354496, study PRJNA234377) | hydrothermal vent metagenome | biome: Deep sea; feature: Hydrothermal plumes at the Eastern Lau Spreading Center, Western Pacific Ocean; material: Seawater | place: Tonga | collected 2009 | depth 2000 m m
ATGGGTAACAATCAAACGCTTTTTGATTCATTAATTTATTAAACCTATTTAAATCTATAAAACATTCATTATGAAAACATATTACGTACTTCCAATGCTATTCCTGTTCAACTTCACCTATTCCCAGCAAGTTGATTTAATCAATGAAAACTTTGATAGTGGAATTCCTGCTAATTGGACTCATTGTTCTACAAATTGGGGGACATCGCCAGTCTGGGCAGTAGACTCTGGAGCGTTGAAAGAAGCCAGTGGGTGGTATTTTGTAGCAACATCGAATATGTTTACATTACCCGCTGTTGACTTGACATTGATATCGAATCCATTTCTTGAGTTTGACTTGGCTATGGCAATAACCGATACTAATATTCAACTTTCTGTTTGGTGGACAAATGATACTACTTGTAATAAAGTATGGGACACAATAAATAACCAGTGGTTGCTTGACAGCTCTTGGACTCTTCTATCAAGTTATGGGTCTTCGACATCAGGTGCTGCAAACATAATTTCAACAGACACGTCATTTAATAATAATTGGACACCATTAAGTACTGACTACCAAATGATATCAATTGATCTTTCACCATTTGCTAATGACTCTAACATTAGATTTGGTCTTAGTTCTGATTACCTAAATTATGGAGCTTCTGGTGTCTGGTATGTTGATAATGTAAAAGTCTCTGGCATTTCCGTTGGGCAGACAAGTCAAATAGATTGTTCTAAATTATCTGTAACGGATATTGTAATTAACAATACTAATTTAACCATTGATATTTCAATATATAATGGAGATACAAATAACATTAATTATCCTTACATTGGACTTGTGGTTGACAATAATGGGGATACTATTCAAAATGGTTCTATCAACTTCTTTTTACATGCTGCATTAGATACGCAGACATACAGCTATAGCTTGGCAGATACTGTTTCTGCTGCCTCTCCTTATACCATATATTTTGCCTATTCTGATATGGTGGGAAGTGCCGATACTTGCATACTTAACTATACAACAACTCCTGATTTTTGCGATTCAATGAATGTTACATTTATTGAATTAGATACCACTGGCAATCCACATTTGATCGATTTTGAAATCGAGACGTTTTATACTTCATCTCATTTGTTTGGATATTGCGGCTTCATACTATTAAACAATATGGGAGATACCATAGCCTATGAAAATATAAGTACCGCTGCTAATGTATTTGGGATAGGGCCAACAACTACTGAGATAAGGACATTAGATGTAACACAGAATCTTGCTTTACCATTTTCCGGCACAATATATCTTATTGAAGGATGGTTTGCCGGTAATCCAGGCACACAATGCTCATTCCCATTTAATATCAGTTCTGGTACAACAGGCATAGAAGAACCACCTACAAAACCCAAAGACCTCCTAACCATCACAGACATCTTGGGCAGAACCACCCATCCTACCCCCAATATTCTTTTATTCTACCTCTATGATGATGGTTCTGTGGAGAAAAGGATACAGCTGGAGAGATAACCACACAAACAGGATTTTTGTATATTTAGCCCTACGTTACAGGGCATTTAAAAACAAGACAACAATAAACAGAAAAGGAAAAAATGAAAGCAGAAACAACCGAACAGTATATTGAACAACTGACTGATGAAAGAAAAATTACAGTTGGACAATTGCGAAAAGTCATTCTTGACAACTTACCGAAAGGATTTTCTGAGACACTAAGTTATGGAATGATTGGTTTTGTAGTTCCCCATTCAATTTACGCAAACGGGTACCATTGTAACCCTAAGCAACCATTACCTTTTATCAGTATTGCTTCACAAAAAAACTTTGTAGCCCTTTATCATATGGGACTTTATGCAAATCCTGAATTGCTAAAATGGTTTACTGACGAGTACCCAAAACACTGTAAAACAAAGTTGGATATGGGGAAAAGTTGTATACGATTTAAAAAACCAGACCAAATTCCATTTGAACTGATTGGCGAACTTTGTTCAAAAATGACAACTAAACAATGGATTGAAATTTACGAAACCAATTTAAAACGATAGACAATGAAAAATCTGAAAATTGAAATCAAATGGGCAATCATATTTGCGGTGATGCAACTATTATGGATGATGTTAGAACGCATAACAGGACTACACAGCGACCATATAGACAAACACGCAATCTTTACAAACTTTATTGCAATTCCTGCAATAGCTATTTATGTATTCGCATTGCTTGATAAACGCAAAAACTTTTATCAGGGAATAATGACCTATAAACAAGGTTTCGTAACGGGATTTATCATTACGCTATTTGTAACAGTTTTTAGTATAGTAACACAATACATCATTTCCACAATTATTTCACCTGACTATTTTTCCAATATGATTGAATATGCGGTTAGCGAAGGAAAGATGACACAGGAAGCGGCTGAAAATATGTTCAACCTGAAAAGTTATATTATTCAGGCACCCATTGGTGCATTTGTAATAGGACTATTGACATCAGCTATTGTAGCGATATTCACAAGAAAGAAAAGTGCAAACTAAAGACAGACAAAGAAAAACGCCCTATAACATTTTGTATAAGTAATGGCAGGAAAAGTGCAAAATATCAAGGTTTTCAGCCCGCTCAAACTGCGTAGCGGTTTGAAAGGTAACTACCACGCAATCTGCCACTACTCATACAATTTACCGTTGATACAGAACAAAGAGTATGAATAAAAAAACAGAAAAACCATCACCAGAAGCGAAAGCGCTTTCTCTTTTTTTAATGGCTTATAAAACGATAAACCCAATTTACAAAGAGAAATCTAAACGTATCAATAGGCTGTGGGATCTGGTAACAAGAGATGAATTAAGTAGGAGTGACTATATTGAAGAGGTGCAAAATATGTTAACATCCTATGGTGGTTATTCAGAAGTTGTAGAGAAAACAGTTAGGTTTTACATTGAAAAAACTGGCGAATGGAAATTACAGGGTAATGACAAATATTGCCTGGATGCTAAGCAAATTGCTGATAAAATCTTGAATGAGTAGCCACGCTATTACCAACATAATCCAGATACAGAATAAATATTTTCATGTGTTTTCTAATAATAAGGCACGTGAAGGATTCTCGGCAGCTCAGAGTATAAAGAATTAAAATACTTTTAAAACTAAATCAAATTAAAATTATAACCGCCACACAACAAAAGCTAAAATGTATACCCCTAACCTATCAAACCGTTGCACGTCATTTTAGCCAAACGTTATGCCTGGCAGACCTTATAATTGACAAACAAGAAATACAATGGTCAGAAGCAAGCAAAGCCAGAGCATTTTCTTTTTAGCTAAGACCAAAAATGCTATTCCTGAACTTATGATCAAATAAATCAAAATGGTTTCGAATGCACTGATGTATATACCTTCAGTTACTGAATAGGGAAGCCTTTCTATCCATTTTACAAATAGGTTCAAGGCAGATACAGAAAAAGAAAGGATGCTTCCCATCAAACCAGCAATCATGGCTATGGGTGAAAAGGCATAAGTAAGAATACTGAGATAAATCACTAGGGTTACCAGGGGAACAACCACCAAGTTGGATAACAAAAAGTAATTGGGGAACTGGTGAAAATAATACATGCCCAGCGGAAAGGTTGAAATTTGGGCTGCTAAAGATACAGACATCAAGACCCATACTTTATCCAGTAACCAAAAATTCGTTTTCCATAATTTATATATAAAAGGATATAAGCCAACAATTCCAAAAACAGCAAAATAAGAAAGTTGGAAACCAACACTCTTGAGCAGAAATGGATCAAAAAGCAAAAGGAAAAAGGCAGAAACAAAGAGTGTATTATAAATGTTTGTATGCCTGTTAAATGCAGAGCCAAACGCAATAAAGCTAAACATGGTTACCGCCCTCATCACCGAAGGTGAAAGGCCAGTTAATATAGCATAGAACCAAAGAAAAATAATAATAGTTGCTGCTTTAACCAATCCACCCCTTTTCAATTTCTCCATGAAAATGAAGAGATAATTAAGTACCAGGAAAATGATTCCCACATGAAGCCCTGAAACCGCCAGGACATGCATGGCTCCTGCCCTTGCATAAGACGTTTTAAGAGCAGGGTCCAGACCAGCCTTTGTGCCTAAAGTCAATGCGGCGACAACTGCCAATTCTTCCCCATCCAATCCTGATTTTTTCAAGGAGGCAAACAGATGCTTCCTTAGTTTCATAGCCAGAACAAATAAATTTAATGTCTTGGGTTCATCGAGCAGTCTCCAGTCTCCTGCTGCGACAAACCCCTGGTGATAAATATTCTTTGAAGCCAAAAACGACTTATAGTCAAAAGCTTCCGGGTTTCCAGGACCTTTAATTTCTTTAAGCTTCAATTTCAATAAAAGGCCCTGACCAAACTCCAAGCTTTTTGCAGCAGCATCTAAAGAAATATAAATAATTGATTTCCCAGAGGAGGTCCTTGTCATAGCACCATCCTGTATTTTCTGTATCTCCACCACAGTTTTTACAGACCTCTGTTTAGTTTCCGGCGATTCAATGATCTCTGCTACTACTACAGCATGATCATCAAAACTTATATAATTGGAAAAATGAGATTTTTTAAGCACCTCCGTATTAAGAGACACCATTGTTGCTCCAAAGAGAAAAAGCGTGACGTTTAATAAGAGTCCAAATATCCAACGCGCCTTATAATTCTCAGAGACAAACTTGGAAAGACCAGCAATAACGGTAAGACTAAACAGGATTAGCAACATCCAAAGCGCCAAAGAAAATTTACCGTGAAAAATGGTTGAGAACAATATTCCCAATATAAATGGCAGAATCAAACGAAGGAAGGGAACCTTGTTCAAGAATTTCATTTCAGCAGATACCTTAGAGAAGCAATATCAATAAGAGAAGCATCTTTATAATAATAATGCAGGATTTCCTTATAAGGCCTCCCCAGATCTGCCATCCGCATCGCTCCTTCCTGGCAAAGCCCTACCCCATGGCCAAAACCTCTTCCAGAGAGAATAATATTATTGCCCGACTCTTTCACAGAGAAGAAAGTTGACCTGAGCCTCCAATCCTTTCGAATAGCTATAAGCTTTATCGCTTTGTAGTTATTAAAATACTCAAGACGGTATTTTTGAGTAAAACTCAGTGCTTGCTTTTTCATTTTCTTATCGTTGACAGGGTAAGCATATACCCTTTCAAGATAATTTAACCATTTTATTTTAGGGATCGTTTTTTGCCACTTTGCCTGCTTCTGATTCAAGCAATATGGATCATTTACAGATTTAAGGTATGTTTTGGCCTCAGTCCATACAAATTCTGAGTTAACCGTTTGACCGCCACAATTTGAATGAAAAGATGCATTTATTAATTCTATGGCAGTATCAATAAGTACCAAGCCGCTTGTCTGTAATGCTGCATCCAAAATATCTCCCGGCCCTTTCAACTTAGCACCTGTAGCTATATCTTCAGCACCACAGCGCCCTCCATACACCTGGCAATGAACTTTATCACACAGCTGAAAATCTTCCTCTTCATGCCTCCTGAAATTGCTAAGTGCAAAAGTCCTGCAGATAATAGACTGCACCTTGTAATATTCAAATGTTGTATTAAGCCCTACTTCAGAGACAATAACACCAGCAACATATTTGTCTATGTTAACCTCATTAATGACCTGAAGTACATCATCCTTAACCGAGATCTTCAGCGCATCATCATATGCACGGGTTTTGCCATATGGAATAACAGGTTTAAGTTTCAGGCTTCCATTTGATCCAAGTGGCGAAATAGTTATTGATAAAAAACTCCCTATGTGGCCTGATAATGTTTTCGCCGTGATCTTTCCATCTACCATAACCAAATGAAGCAGATCCTGGTTTTTTAATTGGTATTCCTCCTTGTCATCAAAATTTACCAGGTAATCACCAAATAAGGGAGTTAAGATCACTGAAGTCTGTTTTTTTGTAGAAAGCAAACCTATATTTACAGCAGCACCACTCCCTTGAACATCATAAGTTACGAGGGTTGCAATAGTAAGCCCCAAGGATAGTATAATCGTTCTAAGCGGAATCATCTTAAATACTTAATCATCAGGCTGGCTGCATTTGATGAAGCCCCACTTCCTCCCAGCTTTTCTTTCAAAGCGATGAAGTTATTCAACATCTTTTCCCTGTACACATTATCATTCACTAATCTGTCAAGCTCTTTCCTTAGCATATCGGCATTAAATTCGAATTGTATTAACTCCTTAACCACTTCCTTTTCCATCATGATGTTAACCAAGGAGATGTAATTTGTTTTTATAAGATATTTCGCAATAAAAAAGGAAAATGCACTGCCTTTATAGCAGACTACTTCTGGAACATTCAACAATGCTGTCTCCAGGGTTGCAGTTCCTGATGTTACCAGGGCTGCCTCAGAGCATCTCAGCACATCATATGTTTTATCAAAAACAATGTCTACGCCCCCCTGCATATTACCTGCAGGATCTTTCATATATTCATCATAGAATTTCTTGGGTACCGATGAAGTCCCTGCGATAACAAATCTATGATCGGGGTAATGAGGTTTTATGCTTAACATAACCGGCAGCATCTTTGATATTTCCTGCTTCCTGCTTCCCGGAAGGATAGCGATCTGTTTAGATAGCGCTTTATTAACTGATTCAGCCGAGTCCAGATTAATAGCATCTAGCAATGGGTGACCAACAAAGTCTACCTCAAAATCAAATCCCTTGTAAAAGTCCTTTTCAAATGGCAGGATAACAAACATCCTGTCCACCACCTTTCGTATAAGCTTAACGCGTGATTGTTTCCAGGCCCATAATTGAGGTGAAATATAATAGAAGACCTTATAATTCAGCAAATGAGCAAATTTGGCAATCCGCAAGTTAAATCCCGGATAATCAACCAAGATCAGAACATCCGGATCAAAAGACTTAATGTCTTTTTTGCAAAATCTAATGTTCTTTATTATGGTAAAGATATTTCTTAGCACTTCCCAAAACCCCATGAAAGCCAGGTCTCGATAGTGTTTTGCCAGAATGGCACCCTGCACTTGCATCAGGTCTCCACCCCAACACCTGAATTGAGCATTTCCATCAAGAAGTTTTAATTCTTTAATCAAGTTGGATGCATGAAGATCTCCTGAAGCTTCACCAGCTATGATGTAGTACTTCATAAGACAAACTTCAAAATGGCAACTAATATGGTATAAATAAAGGTGGCCAATAAGATACCACGAGCAGAGTAGTTATAGTATCTCCAAATAAAAAGAAAAAATGTTGCAAGGTTAATTACCGTAAATAGGCTAATCAATTTAATATATAATTTTCCCATAGAGATAAATTGTATAAACTTATCCAGGTCCATATATCCATAATTCAACTTCCAATAAGTATACATAAATAAGGTTGGTACAATTATACCAATGGCTAATCCAGTCCAAATTGAATTCCAATTGCTATTCATAGGACCACTGATTTAAAACTGAAATAGTATCATGGGCTGTCAAATCATATTGAACTGGAACTACTGATACATATCCATTTTTTAGTGCCCACTCATCCGTATCAGCACCTTTATCATAGTTTTTGAAAACTCCAGTTAGCCAATAATATTTGTTTCCATACGGATCCTTCCTTTCATCAAATTCCTCCAACCAATTACCATTTGCCTGCCGGCACACTTTAACCCCTTTAATATTCTTTTTGGAAAGGGCTGGAATATTGACGTTTAAGCAAGTGCCGCGTGGCACTCCATCTTTTAGCACATTTTCTGCAATCGTTTTTGCATAAATTTTTGCCGCTGAAAAATCTGCATCCGGAGCATAGTCGAGCAAGGAAATACCGAAAGAGGGAATTCCCTCCAAAGCTCCCTCCATTGCTGCGGACATAGTCCCTGAATAAATTACATTAATTGATGAGTTAGAACCATGGTTAACACCTGATACAAGCAAGTCTGGTTTCTTATGCATTACTACATTAACCGCAAGTTTCACGCAATCTACCGGGGTACCTGAACAGCTGTATTCCACATGGTTGCCATCCTCATTTATCTTTTTTAACCGTAAAGGATGCTCCAAAGTAATAGAATGTCCGGTACCAGACTGTGGTTTGTCCGGTGCTACCACCACCACCTCTCCTATTGATTTCATAACACTAATCAGCTCCCTTATTCCAAGGGATGTTATTCCATCATCATTGGTGACTAAAATAAGTGGTTTTTTATTGTCGCCCATATATTAAAATTTCATACAAAAGTATTAATTTAATAAGAGGGCAATTAACTAATTTATTATTTTTATTTAGCGTATATACAAGATGGCCTTGATTATTTTTCCTTTAGTTATATTTGATAAATATTACCATTGTTTAATTAATCTATTTTTCTTTTCTATAATTTGGATATGCTGGTGCATGCATATATAATCTAAATAGATATTTAAATGAATATTGAAGAGTACAGAGATTTTTGCCTTTCCTTTTATGGTGTAACTGAAGGATTTCCCTTTGATGAACACGTCTTGGTGTTTAAGGTAAAAGGAAAGATTTTTTCCTTGACCGATATTAAATTATTTAATAGTATCAACTTAAAATGCAATCCTGAAAAGGCAATTGAATTACGGGAACTATATAGTGCTGTATTGCCAGGATACCATATGAATAAAAAGCACTGGAATACAGTTTTAATGGACGATAGCTTGCAAGACACCAAAATCAGGGCTATGATAAGACACTCTTATGATTTGGTAGTAAAAAAACTGCCAAAAAACACACAAAGGGAGCTCCTCTTGAAAGAGACGAGCCAAAAACTTAATAATACCAAGTAATGGATACCCCTCTTTCTTTTCAGGATATAAAAGACGCCCATAATAGAATACGGCCTTTCATCAATCAAACTCCTGTACTTACCAGCAATAGCCTCAATGCTTGGGTGGGGGCAGAATTGTTTTTAAAATGTGAAAACCTGCAAAAGATTGGTGCGTTCAAGATACGGGGAGCAACTAATGCAGCCCTTTGCCTCAGCGCTGAAGAAAAGAAAAATGGAATTGCCACCCACTCCTCTGGCAACCATGCTCAAGCTATTGCACTCGCTGCACAAAACGTGGGAGTAAAAGCTTATGTGGTAATGCCAGATAACAGCCCAACCGTCAAGGTTAATGCGGTGAGGGGTTATGGTGCGGAGATCATTTTCTGCACCCCAGATATATCGGCACGTGAAACCACCCTGGATAAAGTAATAAAGGATACAGGGGCTGCTTTTATCCATCCATTTAATAATTACAGGATTATTGCAGGGCAGGCCACTGCTTCAAAAGAGCTATTGGAAGAGGTCAAGAAGCTCGATGCACTTATCGCGCCGATTGGTGGGGGAGGCTTGATGAGTGGCACCTGCCTTACAGTCCATTACCTCTCCCCTTCTGTTTCTGTATTCGGTTCGGAACCTAAAGCAGTTGATGATGCGTATCGTTCATGGAAATCAGGCACTTTGCAAAAAAACGAAACCACTAAGTCAATTGCAGACGGACTCCTTACCAACCTAGGGGACAAAACATTTGCCATTATAAAAGATCATGTAAAAGATATCTTTACGGTTAGCGAAGAGGAAATTGTGGCGGCAATGCATTTTGTCTGGGAACGCATGAAAATCATTATAGAACCCTCTAGTGCTGTTGCTATTGCGGCAGTAAAGCAACAAAAAGAAGTATTTCAGAACATGAAGGTGGGAGTAATAATTACTGGGGGTAATGTTGATCTGGCAAAACTGCCTTTTAAATAATTTTTCATGGATATAAAAAATGCATTTATCACTTTACGTTCGAACATGTTGTTTCAAGTTTCCTTAGGATCTAAAGAATTGTTTCACAGCAATTTTCTGGCATGGTTATTTGACTCCTATAAATCACTTGCCCATGAATTGTTCTTACCCTTTATGGATGGCAGCTTCGAATTTCTATCTGAGGGATCCTTTGTAGATCGGGAAAAAGGCAACACTGACCTGAGGTTGAACTATGTAAACAACCGCCATGTGGTTATAGAGAACAAAGTGAAAAGCATGCCCTACAAAGAACAGCTTGAGAAATACGCAAAAAATACAGGGAAAGACCATTGCTATATATTACTCAGCCTGATCAAACCTGAATTTATTGATGCATCACAATCCTATCAAGGTGAAAATGGCACATGGCAATACCTTTCCTATGGAGAGCTTGCTAGCAGGCTGCAGTCACTTTCTGGCAAATACAAAACAACAATAGAAAAAAAAGACCTCCATTATCTGGAAGATTACATAGAATTCATAGCTGCACTGGATGCCTTTGCAAAATGCTTGAAAATAAATTTTAAAGAGGACCCTTTTGATTTTTATGGAGGCACCATATACCTTGAAGAATCGTATAATGAGCCCTATTTAAGAACCCAGGATCTCAGGATGCACGATTTGTTTTTAAAAACAAAATACTTACAGATCCGAGATTATTTGGAAACAAAGTGTAAAGAAATTTTTCCAAATGCATTTAATACCAACATGCAGGCCCATACTGGTTTTTCAAATGGATCGGCAAACCTTACTGTATTTTATCAAGTAGCCAAAGGCATACAGGTTGGCATGCAATTACAAAGCAACCACTTTAGAATGTATGCACAGGTATCTGGCAATAGTAAAAAAGCCCTTGCTTTTACGACTCAATTAAACGAACAAAATCTCTGGTTTGATTTTACAGGTGGGGCAACCCACCATAATCCAGCATCTATAAAGGGTAAGGGGAGGATAATACCTGGCTTTAATTCCTATTCAGGCGTTTTCATATACAAATATGTTAAACTTGAAGGGTATACAGTTGCTCAGCTGATGGATGAGTTTACAGGAAATTTGCAATTAATTTTAAAGCGGTTACCAAAAATAGAGAAAGTAGTGTATGCTTTATAAATAAAACAGTACAGCTTAGTCATCCTTGGAGACAACGATCAATGCAGCTATAATACCGAGAATTCAACCGCAAAGAGTTAGAATAGATACTAGAAGAAGGGAACCACATCCTTTATCAATTACTGCCAGCGGGGGAAAACAATACAAATAATGGCTATATTTCTGAACCAGATATGGCCGTTTTTACTTAAGACCTTATGGGCTCTGCAGTAAATGAAGATGATAATGATATTATTCAATATTACATGGGAAATGAAAGCCCGTTGGTTAACCAGTCATACTTAGATACTTTCATCAAACTAAAAAAAGAGTTCAATGCAGTAATACTTGGATTGAGTAAAAAAGTAAAAGGAGAATATACCTTAATTAAAAATCCAAAAGAAGACCTTCCTATAAAAGAAGGAGACTACATAATCCTTTTAGCTAATGGAAAGAGTATCCCTGGCATTCAAAATTTTGTGGGTATAAGCGAAGGCCGTTTAGCTAAACACCAATGAATCAGCTGAATCGCACCCCTATCACCAGAACATCGTCAATCTGCTCTTGATTTCCTTTCCATTCAGCCAGAGTAGTTTCAAGGATGGTCTTTTGCTCATTCATCTCTTTGTCCTGAATGGATAGCAGCAATTTTTTGAAGTTTTTCATCATAAATTTCTTATCCTTTGGCCCACCAAACTGATCAGGGTATCCATCAGAAAAGATATAAATAGTATCTCCCTTTTCCAGCTGTACCTCGTGGTGTGTAAAAGGCATATGTTCGTCTGTATGAAAACCTACGGGTTGGCGATCGGGTTTGATCTCCCTCAATTCCCCATTGGTACTGATCAGCATAGGGCTAAAGGCAGCTGCCACCTGAAGGTTGGCACCTTTGTCCCAGTTGATGAGGACTGCGTCCATTCCATCTTTTTGTGTATCTCCCGTTTGCTTGAGAGCATTTACAAATCCCTTTCTTACCTCATGGAATATCTCATTAGGCTTGGTGAGGCCTTTTTCTACCACTGCCTTGTCAAGCAGGGAAGAACCAATCATGCTCATGAATGCACCGGGCACGCCGTGCCCTGTACAGTCGCAAGCAGCGAGGTACACCAGGTTGTTGTGGTGCTGCATCCAATAAAAGTCTCCGCTTACAATGTCTTTGGGCTGGTAGAGGATAAAGACCTCAGGCCAAAGTGCAAGCTCTTCATCAGAGGGTAGCAGCGCTTTTTGTATATTCTCTGCATATTGTATGCTATCCGTAATATCCTTGGCTTTTTGCTCAATTACATCATAGGCATCACGGATTCTTACATTCGCTGATGATAGCTCCTGAGAACTCAAGTCAAGAGATCGTTCCAAGAGTGCCCTGTCAGATTCGTAATGATTATAGGAATCACTTATTGCACGAAAGATCTTTTGAAACTCATCAGGAATTTCTGATATTCCACGCAAGTTTCTTCTGATCTGTCTTTCCAGAAGTTTATGATACATTGTCAGTTTTCCTTAAATGCAGTAATTGTCATCGTTTGATTGTGCAGTTCACAATTAACTGATGGTGTAAGCGGTGAAATCTCACCATAAGAATAAAACCCCGTAATCTTAGTATTATCCCCAAGCACAGTTCGGACTTCCTCAACCTCTTCCTCCACCCGTTGCCCCAATACCAATTTTCTTCCCACACAACTAACCAAAATGGCAAGCTCTGCTTCGCCACCCAATTTCCTAAGGGTTACTTCTGCTCCCTCAAAAGAAGCATCAATTAGTTTATCGAAGTTTGCCTTCATGAGCTGGACTGATGAACCTTCTGGAATATCACCAGCAAACGTCATGCTGGAAGCATCTTCATCTATTGCCAAAAGGGTGCGAACTACAGGTTCTGCATTTTCATCTTCTTTAATAGCAAGGGGAAATAACAAGCCAGACCCAGGCAGCTCAGAGGCCTTATCACCCAAATATGTTTTATACAATTCTAGCGCGGACGTTCCATCTAATTCAAACAATACATTTGATGAAGACCGAGTAACTTTTCTTACTGGGCCAAATGGATCCCATCCCCCTTGCGATGCATGCCCTATAGAAAGGCTATCGCCATACATACCAATAGCCACAATATTTCCTTCAGAAGGAGTTTTATCAATACCTACCAAGGTCTTTTCAAAATTAGCTGCATCACCGGCAAGACCTCCTGTTACGAATATAGAATCAGGTAATTCCTTATTAAACCCCCTTACCAATTCGCTGCCATTAACCAATAATCCGTCTGAAAGAACAAATATATGTTTCAAATCATCTGTTAACAAGTCCTTGGCAAGGTGCTGTCCTGCTTGTAAACTACCCTCCATATCATTAATATTTACAGAAGAAATCTTCAAAGTAGTACTATCAAATTTAACCGCTGTCAAAGATATAGTATCATCATGAACCTCTATATCCAAGATCTCTCCTGAAGTTGAGCCAGAAAGTATGTGTGCCTCTGGGTAAAATTCCTTAACCTCAGAGAATCGATCCGAATCATTCAACACGGACCTGCCTCCAAAGGCCAGAACCAAATCAGCATCTCCACTTAATATATTATCTGTGGCAAACTTCCATTTTCCGTCAGATGTCCATTGTTGTTGCTCTACTTTCATAATATTACTATTTATTATTAGATTTTTCAGCATTCAAAATTAAACAAATAATTCAGATGCTTAAACACATACTTTAATAATAACGTCAAAATTGAATTGGCAGAAACAGTTAAATAAAAAGATCTGAGAATACAATACTTTACACATATCAAAACCGCACCCCCATCACCAGGATATCATCCACCTGCTCGGTATCGCCTTTCCACTCGGCCATGGTGGTTTCTAAGATGCCCTTCTGTTCGTTCATGGTTTTGTCTTGTATGGACAGCAAGAGCTTTTTAAAATTCTTCATCATGAACTTCTTATCCCTTTTCCCACCAAATTGGTCTGGGTAGCCATCGGAACAGATGTAGACAGTATCTCCCTTTTCAAGGGATAGCTCGTGGTGGGTAAAAGGCTTTTGCTCTCCTGTAAAGAACCCTACGGGCTGTCGATC